>Ga0247819_10000441_pt1 | contig 25047 bp, 20 predicted proteins | sample 13C_Xylose_Day6_FD_193428 | JGI IMG/M metagenome (GOLD analysis project Ga0247819, IMG submission 193428) | Soil microbial communities from agricultural site in Penn Yan, New York, United States - 13C_Xylose_Day6 | ecosystem: Environmental > Terrestrial > Soil > Agricultural land | place: USA...
CCGTGGTGGGCATTTCAAGCAGGTAGTCGCACATCAGCAGCTTGACTTCGTAGCCTTCGGCTTCGTACTGGAGGATTTTCTCCAGCATCTTCGTGTAGGTCCATTGCGTCGGATCCACACGCAGCAACCGGATAGTGAAGCCTGTGGCCTGCATACGCGAGACCACGTAGTCAGTCAGGACTTCTTTATCCACGGCGTTGATGTCGGCCTTCTTACCCGTTTCTTCTTCATAGAGGCGAGTGTAGAGTGCTTGCAGGTTCAGCTCCACACTGTCTTCGAAAGAGATACGAACCAAGAGCGGCTTTTTGGTCGGGTCTTTGAGGACCGGCGTGTTAAAGCGCGAGATGTCGCAAAACGCATCAAGCGAGACCTTGGTCTTGCCGTTATGCTGCAAGGCGCCAATCACCAAAGAGTCGCCTGGACGCAGGCCGCCCTGATACATGTTGTTGATGCCTTGCCAGCCAAGCATCAAAACGCTTTCGCCAGAAGCCATGTCTTTCACGTTTTGGAAGACCTTCTCAACCGTCTCGCGACGCTCGAAGATCACTTCCTCGGCAATCGCAGGATCCTCATCAGTACCGTCAATCTGATAAGGTTCGAGTTCAGCACAGACAGCCGCTACGAACGCACCGTAGTCCGTGATCTCTTCTCGCTTATAGCGAATCTTGGCAGCCGCTCGCGTCATGATCTCTTCGATCTGCTTTTCGCGAAAGTGGTTGCTCAGCGTGCGGCGCAAGTTCACCACTATGCGCTTGAGCTGCATTTCATTCAAGTCGGTTTCGATTCCTTCGCGGAAAGCCTCGTAGATGGCGCTTTCCATATCGGCCACCACACGGATCCGTTGCAGGAGTTCGGTGGGACTGTATTCGTGGGTAGGCGGATCATCGCACATTGCGAGAGCCATCCGTTTCATTCCGTCGAGGACAGACCATTCGGTATCTACGCTACCAATATGAGCCTCGGGCAGCTTCACGCTCGTAGCGATGTTTCGCACCAATCCCGAGGACTTTTCCCGTGCCCCTGGGATCTGGCTTTCGCGGTACAGCAGCGTGATGCCGTTGACAAGCAGAAGTTTGTTATTCATTTCTATGTAGAATTCGTTTACTTGACGTGGCCTACAACAGGTCACCATGTCTGGTAGTGGTCATAGAAAACAGCCACTATCGTGAATTTATATTTCCGACTATAGGAGCACGGTCCGTGTCCAAGAGAAAAGAGTTCGTTTTGATCCCGTTCTGGATTGCCAACGCGATCAAGCGCAATGGCATGAACCTGGCTGATGTGTTGGATTTCAACAAGGTGAGCCAAGTCGTGGCCATGAGTGATCTGGCCCAATTCGTCACCTTGCAGCAATACTTCCCGTATTGTGTAGGTGTTTCCCAACACAACGAACTGGTCAGTCGCTGGCTGGGTTCTGTGAACGAGCAATCGCTCAAACTCCAGGACATCCTCGCCGTCGAGTCGGACCCGTCGTATCGAGCAGACGTGCAAACACGTCTTTTTGATCCTCTCAGCAAACAGGAGGAGTACGAACGAGCATTTAATATCTATGACTTGTCACCTGAGGTCGGCGGCATTGTCATCTATCCAGGGCACTTCACCGCAGATGTCGTAACCAACTATCATTATGAGTTGATTACGGCGATCCTGAAGCACCTGCGGGCCTCAGGCCTGTCGCATAGCGAATCCTCTGCAACTCCTTTCTTCAAGAAATACCTCGAACTCCTCACCCAACGACGGGTTATTGTTTGAGGGTACAAAGCCCCAAGCTCTCTTCTCAACAAGGATGGTAAACTCCATGAGCGACATCTCCAACCTGTACGCCGGCAAACTGGCGCAACAGTCCACGCCCGACAACATCACCACGCAACTGGTCAAGCAACTGTCGAACCGTGCCAGCACCTCGTCCACCGGCGTGATCGGTGTGGCTCGCGCTGGCGCGCACTCGGTCTCCCTGGAAAACCTGGACGAAGGCGGCCGCCGTGAACTGGGCGACGCTGTTGCCCAGCTGAAGGTCGCGCTCGAAGAAATCGGTTCCAGCGTCGAAGGCGTTGATCGCGGCAATGTGGCTTTCCAAGCCGCCCTGACCGCCGGCGTTTCGGCCACCTCGATCCGTGACTTCTACGCTCACCAGTTTGCCGCGACCCCGGCCGACGTGAACAAGCCCGGCCTGATCGTGCGCAACCTGGAAGCCTTCGGCGCCGACGGTACCTCGGTTCCGCGTATGCGTCCGGCGCTGGAAGCGTTCGACGAATCGGAAAACAAGAACTCGCAAGCCTGGACCGTGGCCTACAACTGGTCGGCCAGCCGTCAAGACGAAGCCGGCGAGCTGTTCTTCCCGACCTCCGTGATCACGCCCGACCAGTTCGGCCTGGCCATGTCGATCCGCCTGATCCAGGTGTATCCGGAAGTCACGCGCCAAACCACCGGCACGCTGGACAAGTTCAACCGCCGCAACGTCATCCAAGCCGTCATCGATCCGACGCTGCTGAAGAACGACATGCTGAAGATCATCCCGGTCTTCCGCGACGGCGCCAAGGCCCAGTTCGTTGACGAAGCCCTGTTGGCTCCGCGCACGATCGAACACGACGGCATCACCGTCACGACCCAGCCGCTGGCCATCGGTGCTGACCTGAGCCTGCTGGGCATCAGCCAGACCGAAGAGCTGATCAAGACCGGCCTGATGAACTCGACCGACCAGATCGACCCCAACGTCCGTCTGGAAGCCGTGTACGTCAAGATCGGCACGGGTGCCGAAGCCGAAGTGCTGCGTTTCGAAACGGCCGAGCTGCCCTACGCGACGTTCAACTACGCCGTGCAGAACAACTACCGTCAAATGAACCTCGCGTTCGACACCGGTAGCCTGCTGATCAACAAGAACGTCAAGCAAGCCGACGGCACCGATTCCGTGCTGCTGGCTCCGGTCGTGACCGGTGACTACACCGTGCGTCTGAAGACCAAGGTCTCCGGCGCCGTGAACCTGGACACCGCCGACACCAACCTGTTCGCCTCCAAGGTTTCCGTGAACCGCGTGATCAACGCTGCCAAGGAAAACCTGGATCCGACCACGGGCGCTGGCAAGACCATCGCCGACCTGTTCATCGGTGCTGAAGTTGTCGGCTACGACCTGGACGCTCGTCGTTCGAACGCCAACCGCCGTGAACGCGGTCAGCTGCTGGACATCACGTTCTTCAACCAGGTCTACGGCGTGCCGCTGTTGTCCCCGATCACCTGCCCGCGTCCGCTGGCCCAGGCCGATCAGGACCACTCGACCGAACTGTCGGCTCTGATCACCGCGACCCGCGTGCGTACCTCGAACGCTGCCATCGCCAAGCTGCTGGCCGACGCCGACATGCTGCGCGACTACTACGACAACCGTGACTCGATGGATCAAATCCCCGAGATCCTGGGCGTCTCGCGTTACCTGGTGCAACCGTGGTTCAAGCGTGAACCGCTGAACGTGGCGACCTCGCTGGACTCGCTGGACTCGTTCAACCGTCGTCAAGCGATCTGCGCGCTGATCGTCAACAAGATCAGCGACATGGTCTACCAAGCTTACCAAGCTTCGGGCATCAAGGCTGCTGCCGATGCGCTGGCTGGTGGCGTGGCGCCGCTGCCGGAAGTGCTGATCATCACCGATCCGTACATCCATCAGTACATCTTCACGCAGGGTGACCTGCGCACGCTGGGCGGCATCAACTTCACGTTGAAGGTCGTCTCCACGCTGAACCGTGACATGGCCGGCAAGATCATCTTCTCGTTCGGCCAGCCGAACATGCAAGAAGGTGTTCCGCACCCGCTGCACTACGGCGTCATGGCATGGAAGTCGGAAGTCGTCACGCGCCTGCCGATCCACCGTGCCGGTGGCAACCAGCTGGAACTGACGGTGCAACCGTCCTTCCGTCACATCACCAACCTGCCCATCATGGGCGTGCTGGACGTGTCGGGTATCAGCGAAGTCGTCGCCTCGAAGGTCGCCCTGAACAACCACCCGGTTTAACTGGCAGACCTGGTCAGGGTGACACAACTCTCGGGCTTTGAGGAATACTCTGGCCCTTGAGTTGCAGCCGGTATCTGAGAAGGAGGTATCGCCTCTGACTTAGGCCTGTCGCGACCTACCAAAGAGCTTTTTGGGGCTCCCACCAACCTCCGAGACTTCGGTCAAGGAGGTTGGTGGTTTTGCCGCATTTATGCCGCAGTCAAAATAGAAATAAACATATATCATCCAGATGTCACGGTAGTAATGATGCGTGCATCTTACTTACTTACTTTCCAGATAACAATAGACCAAAGCTGCTTTCTGAGGGCTTGACATGAACACAGACGACTCAAGCATAACGCCACATCTGGGAAAGGTCGTGCCGGGGATACCGCGATTCCGAGAAAGTCGCAGTCGCCCTAGTCCGATCGAAATCAATTTCTCGTATGTGAACCGTACTCCAGTTCCTGTTTCTATTGGGCTGCGTAACGGATTTAAGTTTACATTGCCGGCTGAACCAGACAACCAACCTCCGCGTTTGGTCATCCGGGTGGAGATTCTGACCACCGTTGCAATAAAAACAAACATACAGCGGGTATTAAGTGTTGTGGACGACGCCTCTACTCAAGAGCTCCAATTATTGCGCGATGCCTTTCAAAAGGAGATCGAAGTCAACGCGCATGGCGGTAGCCGCATGTATCTGGATTATCCGATTGAGTATCAGACCCTACGTCAATGCGGGGGTTCGATCTATTCGAATGAAACAGATACCGTCGTCTCGATCCTAGACGTCCTAGACATGCCCGAGCACCCGCACAGTCTCATGGGCAAGCACAAACAGCTCATCGCCGAGAATCTTTCGGAAGAGAGCTTTTCGAGTTTCGGTTACACGCTGAAAATAATTGACAACACTGGTATCTTTGGGGACCGGTTCATCAATTTGGCAGGTCGTGTGTTTAAGGTGGTTGCCACCGAAGACCAGACCATGCGTGAAGGCGTGTACATCCTCACTAATGGCCATGTAAAATCGTTGCGGGAAACTCCAGCGACCGGCATGGAAATCGTGGCCTTTGAGGATGCGGAAGAGCACCTGGGTCTTTATCGGACCTTTGCCGAAGCGTATAACAGCGCAGACCGCCAGCTCGAACGCAAAGAGAAAATTGCCCAGATGGAATACGATACGCAGTTTCTGCGTGCCGAATTAACTCGGGCTAAGGAAGCTTTCAATCAGAGTGAGTTCGAGCGGGAACGCATCCGCAAGAGCATGGAAGAGCAGGCCGCAGCACACGCTGCCGATCAGGCTCGCCAACACGAAGAGTACCAACGCAAGATGGAACGCGAACGGGCTCAGATGAAAGACGACTACGAACGCAAGTCCCACGAAAGGAAAGACCACAGCGAGTCTCTCAAATTCTTACCCACGATTATTGTCGGCATTGGCGCCATCATGGTGGCGATCAAAACGCTGCTCTCAAGTTCACAGAAGTCGTTCTCCCGGACTGGCTTCTAGGTATGCAAAGTTGAAAGGAGGTAAACCAATAACCCTATGGATCAGGAACTACGACGCTTGGTGAAAGAGGACACGCCACCTCTGAACGAAACCACCGCCAATGGGTTGGCCTGCACCTATATCCCGCTTTGCGAAAAGTACATCGATGACGTTTGGCGTGCCGTATCGGCGAGCTTTCCGGAAGGGGTGAAGTATCTGGGTAGTCGCCGGATGCTGCCGCCTGAAGAACTCCGGGAGACAGCCAAGAAGAATCAGCGCAATCAAACCAAGGGCCGGTTTGACATGGCGCGTACGGACATCTTCATGCGTTCGTATCACTTCTCGGTCAACGGCGAAGAACTCCCTCCCAAATACCTGCAGCTGCCGTTTGTGAGCGATGCAGGTGAGATCTACATCGGTGGGAGCCGATTTGTCATCAGTCCTGTACTTTCCGATCGGGTGATCTCTCCGACGCTTACGGGCGTATTCATTCGTCTGCTGATGGCGCGCCTGACGATTGATCGGATGAACTACGACTACATCGCGCACAACTACCAAGACACCGGGCAGGCTGCGCGCGATGTGGCGGGTTACGAGCGTGGCCGGCGCGAAAGCGTGCAGATTCCGTGGTCACGGATCTACAACGGCAAAATGCGGAACAAGCCCGTGGTACAGGCTCGCTCCACATTGGCGCATTATCTCTTTTGCAAATACGGCTTGACCGAGACGTTTCGCAAGTTTGCGAACTGCCAGGTCGTGGTTGGAAAAGACGAAATCAACCCGCAGAACTATCCGCCCGATCAATGGGTGATCTGCCGCACGACCTACACCCACACGGTCAAACCGCGTGGCGTAAAGAGCCTGATCTACAAACCGACTGAATTGCGGTTGGCGATCCGGGTAGAGGAATACACGCCCATGGTGAAATCCCTGGTGGCTGGGTTCTTCTACGTGGCTGATCATTACCCGACGCAGATTGAACTGGAGTACGTCGATAGCCTCTACAAGTGGCGTATCGCGTTGGGGTACGCGGTGATTGCCGATAACATCGGCCACGGCGATCTCTACGATGAAGTATGTAACCACATCGACTCGCTGGACAAATACGTCGACACGGTAACCCACAAAACGCTGCAAGCTATTGGCGTGCCGGTGGCTGATGTCTACGAACTCTTTGCCGTGGTGCTTGAAAACATCAACGGCTGGGCGCGCAGTGCATCGGAATCGATTAACAGTCTGTACGGCAAAGAGCCGAACATTCTGTATTACGTCATGTTTGAAATCACGAGCGCTATCGTGCTCCTCTACTTTAAGCTGAAGTCAGCGGCCAAAGAAGGCCTAGACGTCGCAACGGTGAAAAACATCTTCCAGATGTCTACACTCAAACCTGGGCTGATTTACAAGATCCGCCAAGGCCACAGCGAAGTCTCTACCGAAGCTTGCCCGGGGGATAACAAAGCGTTCAAAATCACGTCGATTATGGTTCCGCAAGCTAACTCGTCTCGGCAAGCCGGTCGCAAAGACCGTGGTACGGCAGCCGATCCGACTAAGCACCTGCACTTCTCGACGGCCGAGATTGCAGGCTACACGAACATCTCTAAGGGCGATCCATCGGGTCACTCGCGCATGAACCTGCATGCGCGACTCGATGAACACGGAGTCTTCGTGCAGAACCCGTATCTGGCAGAATTGTTCGCCTCTGTTCAGGAACTGATTAAACGTCGGTTGCCTGGGCTGGGTTGAACTCAAGAGAAACCCAGTGGACGCGCTGGGGATCATTAAAAAACCAAGGACCTTGTCACTATGTACCAACATCAAGCACTTCCCTTTGACCCGCACAACACGCAGTTCCCGTTCTACAACGTGGGACCGCACAATCCGCCGTGCGTACCGAACGTGGTCACCCACCCGTTCATCCAGGCTGCCGTGCCTGCAATCGCTGGTGTCTGCGCCGACATCCTGCAAGCCCGTGCTCGTGACAACCCGCTGCGCATGTTCACGTTTAACATGATGGCGAACAACAGCTACAACAACGATGACTTCGCCGCCCTGGTGCAGGGTACGACGGATTACATCGAGCTGATGATCGCCAAGAATCAGTATCGTGATCCGGATCAAGCCCTCGGACCGTGCTGCGATCAAACCATCGAGCTCTTCGCAGCTGACAACATGCGGCGCTTTCCGGCGCTGGAATACGAACTGAACCCGCAGTTCATTCAGGCAGCCAGCCGCATGATCAACGTCTTCGATGGCATCCGCAACGAGATGCAGAACTTCAAGTCTCGCGGTGGCCTGGCTGGCGTGCCGGGGTTCGAAACGGGATACCAAACGCCGGGTCGCACAACTGGCTACACGCCGCAAGGTGGTGGCGGTGGCTATCATCCGGCGCGCGCGCAGACGACGTCGGCGGCATCGACTCGCTATGCCTCCAACCCGCCGATGCGCGGTGGTCTCTCGCCCGCTGAAGCCTTGCAAGGCCATCAAGCAGGACTGATCAGTGGTCGCGGCACTGCCCCGGCCACACCTGCCCAAGTCCTTCGTCAACCCTACTCCCAAACTCCGGAGAAACCCATGGAACATCGCGCTCCCGCCCAGGTCATCCCGGAGCTCATCCCGGCCGGCGCTGGCCTGCTGAAGTGGCAACCCACGCCGGTTCAGCCGTATCTGCCTGCGTTCGATCCGCGTCGCACTGCGATGCTGTACAAGCGTCAAAACGACGGTTCGGTCTTGGCCGTGCTCAAACCCCGCGAGGAACTGGATCCCAACATGAAGTACGACGATCACGCCTTGGTGGACAGCTTCGGCCCGGTGCCGCGCGTCTTCGAACCCATGCTCAACGACCAGCATGCTCGTGAAACCATGGGTCGTATTCAGAACGGCCTGAACGAGCTGAACAACCAAGCCAACGCCAGCCTGACTGAAGAAGTCTCGGCCGAAGATCAGGCGAAAAGCGTCGAATGCCGCAGCTGGGCAGTCGATCCGTCGCTCGAATCGGCCTGGCTCACGCAGAACCTGGCTCGCCTGGTGGCAGCAGTCGATGGCAAGGTCCCGGCGGTCTTCCGTGCCTACGCCAAGATCACCGAGCCGGTCATCAGCTTTGCTGACGAAAACGGGTTCGTCCTGGCGCTGTCGCAATGCCGCACGTACCTCGATGTGCGTGATGTCATGAACGCACGCGTGGGCGAAGTCTCGCAAGAACTCTGGAGCGCCATCAACCAGCGCGCCACCGAGTTCATGATGCGACTGCTGCGCAATCACCTGTCGATCCCGGCGCCTTTCGGCATCGAATCGTTCGTGAACGACATCGAAGACATGCTGGCTTACCTGCGCGAGAACTACGGCGACGTGGTGATGCAAGGGATCGAACGCCATCAGGTCCAGATGATCCGCAACCTGTTCAAGCCGCTGGACGAAGAGAAGGCCAAGGATGTGACCGAAAGCCTGCTCAACGGCCGGGAATACGGCGAGAACCAGCCGAAGTTCACCTACCTCGTGTCGGATGTGAGCCTGACGTATCTGAACTGCCTGTCGCACGAACTGAACATCCAGCTCTCGCCGGATGTGGCTGTGTCGGTGCAGCAGTCGGACAACGCCGAGCTCTACCATCTGGTGCAAGATCTTTTCGATCACACCGACAAGATCACGAGCGAAACGGAAGGGCGTGCTGGTTTCAACCGGCATTTCATCCGCACGAACGACAACCGCATCCTGGAAGCGTCTCGTGGCCATTTGGGATCCGCGTTTTTCCTTCTCAGTCTCGTGAAGTAACCAACCCGCCCCGCTGTGTCTAAGAAAAAATGATGCAGCGGGTTATCTTTTAGGAAGACGATGAGTCAAGTTGAAATGGCTGTGCATGATCAAGCTGGAACCAAGGGCGAAGCATCAGCAGCCGTGCAGGCTTTTCGCAAACCGCTTCCCCGGGGAATGCTCCCCATTCGTCCCGGAGTGCGCTTCCAAACGCGCAAACTCCTCCCCTCCTTTATCCCTACCAAATCCAAGGATACCTGACATGTCCGTACTGAACGATATCTCCATCGACATCAACGGCGGTGACGCCAAGAGCCGTGCCGTGGTTGGCGGTTTGATCCAAAGCACGCTTTCCTCCAACGGCTTTACCGAAGTCACGACCTCCAGCGAAACCGAAGTCGAAGTCGAATCGATGCTGGACGCCGCGCGCGAAGCCTCGCCCGAACTGTTCGCCACGCCGATCTTCGTGAACATGGGCGAAATCGCTGACCCGGCCAGCGACGCTGAAGAAGACGAAGTCGCCGAGTAATCGGCCAGCCCCTAACTAGGGCATAAGGAGAGAGCCGCCCGTAAGGGTAGGCTCTCTCCTGTCTATGCCGTACTTTCTTTTTTGCTCTTAGAGCGTAGGTTCGGTGCTTTCACCGGTGTCACTAGCGGTTTGGGTATCGCTAGAGTCCTCGGTCGTTGCATCCGGGTCCTCGTCAAGCTCAGCGTCAGGATCGGTAGTCTCGTCCGTTGAAGCCGGATCGGACGGGAAATCGTCCATGAAGCTATCCGACCCACCGCCTGAGTCACTACCGCTACTGGTCGTCGTTTCATCCGCACCCGTAGAGCCTGCATCCGGGTCACTGACCTTTTGCATGTTCTTGTTGGTGGCACGAACCGAGGCTTGCAGGTTCACCATGAATTCGCTCAGCGTATCGTTAAGCGACTCCATGTGCGAGACTTGCGACTCGTAGAAGTTCATGATGGGCTTGTTGTCTTCGCCCTTGGCAGTGAGTTGTGCCAGTTCGGTCATCACACCGTTCTCAGCCATCCACTGACGCAGGAAATGCGCCTTGAGCATGTTGCGCAGCGAGTTGATCTCACCGCTCAACTCACCAGACGTACCCGAGGTAAAGAACGAGTCGGAGAGCCAGGCGTCCAGCGCTTTGTCCAAAGCTTGGGAGTAAACTTCCATCGCTTCCATCTGATTTTCCAACGTCACCGAGTTAGGCGACGGCAGACTCACATCGAAGTTACTCACGTATTCACGCAAGACGTAGTTTACCACCAGGCGCTTGAACACATCGTCCGGAAGCTTCTTACCCTTAGGCAAGCCCAGGGTATCAGCCATGCGATCCTTATTCAAGCGATCGTAGTTCGACTCGATGATCTCGCGCAGCGACTTCACCAGATCCTCGGAATTCATCGCCGCTTTGCGCAGGAAATCACGCAGTTGCGGCAGGAACTGTTCTTGGATCTGCACCACGCGCTTGGAAAGCATGATGTGGTTGCGAAGCGCCACGCCAGCAAACTCAGCCTCAAAGCTGGAGTCTACGATCTCGGACGGCACGCTCGAGGCGAGAATCGAGAGCTTTTTCAAGTCCTCGGTAAACTCGGTATCGGGCTTGACGTAGTTGGAGTTCGTTTCATTGAACTCCACATCGAACTCGGGCAGACGCGGGTTACCCTTCCACTTAAACTCGTAGCCTGCCTTTTGCAGGTAGTCTACGATGTCGACCGGGCTGTTCAAGCCCAGCGGGAAGTATTGCTGACGCGTACGGATGATTTCGTGAATCCCCGTCTCGATGGCTTTGGTGGGGTCCTGGTCGTCTTCATCCAGGTTAAACGTCACGGTCGTGCGACCGATCGAGTTCTTCATCGACGCCATCGATTGCGCAAACAACATCATGATGCGAATCGAGTTCAGCACGCGCGTGCGATCCAGAATCGAGCGGCCAATGCCATCAGCGTTGTAATCAAACGCGATGTAGGTCATGAGCTGCGCGGGCACCCACAGCAACTGCGTTTGCTGACGCGCCAGGCTACGGGCCAGCATGATGCGGTAGATCTCTTCGTTAGAGGCCAGCGCCACACCGTTTGGATGTTCGCCGTTACGCAGTCGTGCCAACAAGTCTTGCTCGACCAGTTCACCGTAAGCGCGGATGGAGAAGTCCACCTTTTGGTGATCTGAGCAGTCTTGCCCGATCATCATCTGGTTAGCTTTGGAGAGCATCGCGCTCGGGAAACTCGCACCCGATTGCAAGCGCGTACCCATCTCGCGGTAGTAATCCGGATTGGAGCGGCGATTCAGCGGATAGCCTTCGCCATCGAGCAGGACAAAATACCCGACCTGCACTTCAGGAGAACCCGGCACGTACGCCGGGATCACGGCAGCCGAAGGAAAGTGCTGCACCAAGGGATTACCCACGGTGTTACGCGTGAGCTGCTCTTGCGTCTTCAGTGCCGTAATCGGGCTGTACTGGTACGAGCGGTTTTGGAAGACGAGCTGGGTGAGCTCGCGATCGGTCAAGCGCTGCGATTCGTGCACGCCTTCAGCACTGTAATTACCTTGCTCGATGTACTGACGCATTTCCTCCATGCTCTTTTCGAACTCGCTATTGGCCAGGTCGAACTTTGCGTCGCTTTGCGCCAGCAGCCCACGCATCCGATCATCGCGCACGCGGTTCATCACCGCAGGCATCTTCAGTACGGAATAGTTATCGGTGACGGAAACATATGTCTGGAAGTCGCTACCTTCCTTCGTCCGCGCTGCGTTGATGTCAGGGTCTTGTTCAAAGACCATGATGCTGTCTTTCTCGTCAGCGATGGTGGGCGTGTTGTCAAACGCCTCCAGGCTCAGGTGACCAGTCTTGCGGGCGGCGGTCGGTTCTTTGCGGATAACCGGACCCAGCGCACCCAACGGCTTGATCAGCCCTTCGGAGGTCACGTGCTCGCTCAGGTCTTCCAAAGAGACCTTGTTACGCCGGTTGATGACCTCGTCAATCGAGTTTTCAGGGATCACCGCCACTGCATAACTGCCCGTGACAAACAGCGCGTCGCGCAGCATCTTGGGCAAGAGCGACTTTATTTTATGGACCTTGTCAAAATGCTGATCGATCTCGCCGATGAGTTGCGCGTTGATCTCAGCCGGTACAAGGTCCTCTACGCCCTTGAACGTGAGTTCGGGCGCCATCATGTCATTCGGAGCGAGGGTGCAGGAGGTCAGAATTTGACACGCCATTTCCTGGTCAGGCAACAACTGCATGACCGTCTCGTTATCCGAGATATTCTGGTCCGTCTTGGCCGAGATCGTACGAAAGCCATTGACATCCGGCATGGGCGGTTTGCGATTGTTATCGCTGCCATACGCGGGCGGTTGGGCGTTCGGCACGAGCTTAGCCAACGCAGCTGCTGTCTGCGGTGAAGGGCGCACCAGCGCTTCGGCCGGCACGCTCACTCGTGAGTTCGCCATCCGGATGGTTTTGACCAGTGTGCTTTCAGAAGACATTTATTACCTCGACGGAAAATTCTGGGGGTCGTCGTGACCGACAACATTCAACAAATTTATATTGATAAAGTCCTGCAGCTCGTTGGCACGATCCGTATCAAATCAGAGGCCACGGCCGCTGGGCTGAATAAAGAACTTACGGATTACCACGGCGCAGACACCGTTGATACGCTGGACCCGACCACCTGGCGGTATTACCGCAACTTGGCTGGCGAGTACCACGACTTTGACGAGCCGATGTATATCACTTCAATGGATACATTGGAGAATATACTTTTTTCTAAGGAAAACTTAAAGATCCACCGCGCGACCTACCGGGCATACCAGTACGGAACGCGCCAGTATCGGGAACTGACTACAAGATACCCGAACCAAACTGCTCTTATACTCGGCATCCTTTATCCCGTCGAGATTGAGGCAGCGATCCAGGCGCAGGACGGCGAGATTCTGGGCTGGCCCGAAGAGTTGGTTGAGGAGAACGAGTACTCCTTTATCTACAAGCTCCAGGATTGGATCTACGGTTACAAGTCACGCTGGCATAACGCGGCGTTCAACCTCTCTGACGAATTGTACGAGACGGTGAACTACGGGACGATGGCGTTGTTCATGATTCCTGCGATTATGAACATTCGTCTGGCTGCGTGTAAGACAAACGAAGTCCATAGCTACCACCTCACGCAGTTCCTGAGTAGCCATGGCGTGACGGATGTGGAGCTACTGACCAAAGAGCAGATGCTCTGGCTTTATCGGAACATGCCCTACATCGAGCGCAACTCTGGTCAGCGCGACACGTTTGACTGGGTGGTGGATAACATCCTCACCAAGCGTAAGATCCCGCTTGCGAAATTCACGATGCAGCACGACGTCTCAGCTCAACCTGAGGAGCTGTATTCGACGCCCATGTTTCGTCGCTCACCTTTGAACCTGGGCTATAACGTCGCAGGCCAAGATGTCATCACGGTCGACGACATCTTCGATAAGGAAGCGGAGCTGGCGCGCGATAACGTGCTGATGCGTGAGGACCTGCAAGCCGAAGCGCAAGTGAAGCTGGAGAACTCACCCTCAAACGTCTTGGCTACCAAAGCCCTCGAATCGGCGATGGTCGACTATAGCGATAGCACGCCCTATCGCATGGAAGACATCTTGCTCAATCACTGGCTCGATTGGAGCATGCGCGGACTCTACACTGCGTTTGTGGGTGTGACCAACCCTCGTACCGGTGAACGCATCCCGCTCTCAGCCAAGGAAGCGTACATCTTCATGACGTACGCGTTTTGCTCCTCGATCGGTATTGACCTCACGCACGTGCCACAAGTCTTGGCCTCTCGCGTGCAGCGCGTGCCGTTGGTAAATGAGGACGAAATCTTGAGTGTGGTAGACCGCGCTCTGGTAGATCGTTCGATTGCCACGCAAGCGCTAAGCCTGCAGCAGCCCGTGCCGGTATTGATCTCTACCGAAGCGTTCTACAGCCAGTGCCGCACGATTTACCAGTGCATGGACATGCAGCGACGACTTGTCGCTTATCAAGAGCACCACGTGCGACGCGGCATGGTGCAAAACATGGTCCATCGCATCTACAGCGACAACGTCTGGGATTTGGCTGAACCCGATACGACGTACGCGGCTTGGTTTGCCGAGCGCAACATTCGCATCACTGACTTCACCAAAGAGCAGTTGGGTTTGCTCTACGTGGAACTCACGCGTGAAGCGACAGGTCTGGCACTAAACACTACTGAGTCCATGAAGGACTTGCAGTCAGCGATGACGCGGCTTACCAAACAGTTGGTGAGCTACAGCGTGCACTTGATGACTGAGATCAACGATAGCGCGATCCGCGATATGAATTGGTCAGTAGTGCGGCTGGGTGATATTGATGCGAGTGGATCAGCTCACCAGTACGTCTCGGATCTGACGGTTGAAATCGAGCGCTTCTTTGCGCACGCGATGGCAACCATCTACATGGACGTGAACTGCGGCATTCGCCAACTTATTAGTGCGAGTGGATCGGCCAAGTACTGTCAGGAAATTAATGTCAAGCTTCGTGCAGGCAACACCCAACCGACCTGGTACGCCAAGCTCGATATTGCTGGCGTGACCCTGCATGCGGCGCGTGAGTTCTCGCAAAACACTCGCAAAGTCATTCCTGGCTTTGGGATTGATGAGTATCTCGCACTCTCTGCCGAGCAATCACAAGCCATTCCCGACATCTACGGCTGCTACACACCCAGTGCTCCGGGGGAAACGACGCTGTCTGAGCGCATCCGCGTCCCAGAGCTCAGCGGTCTGTTTTTTATCCCGCCTACGCTGTAAATGCTTGATTTGGGAGGAGTTATTATTTTCCTCCCGGTCGAGCTAATACTGTGACAATTTGATTGAATTCCCTTCTGGAGTTTTTGTGGAAAACATCGTTCGCACCGTTTACGGCGCAGCACTGCAGACAGCCTTGCTGCTGAACCGTCCTCACCAGATCGTCCAGTACACGACCCTGAACGAAAAGTTCGGCGTGCTGCCGACGGCCTTGCCCAACCTCAACGATCGCCTGGCGATGCGCTACCTCACCATCGGCAACGGTGGCCACCGTATGCGTACGGGCGCCAACCAGCTCACCAAACCCGATCCCGTACAGCACCGGGCCACGGACGCCGCGCTTTACAACCACATCCCGCTCGTGCTGCGTTTGCCCGAAGAAGACCTGACGCTGAGCGATCGTTCCAAGTACGCACTGCGTCGCGAAGAGACCCACCAAGGTCGTCGCTACTATGCGTACTACGCCAAGCGTCTGGATGTCTCGGATGCGGTGGTGCGCATGCTCTCGCACATCGGTGATGCAGCACCCACGCCGTTCGTACCGACGAGTGCGAATCTCTCGCCCACCCCGCCTGACCTGAACAACCAGAGCGTAAACGTTACTACCGGCGAGTACGTCTCGGCCTCGGCCCTGGTGAATCTCCTGCTGGGTGAAGTGGACGTGAACGAGCTGCTCAACGTCTCGCGGATCATGTACGAAGACGAAGGCTACGCCATCATCTCGGAAATGAGTCTGTGTTCGGGCGTGGACCGCATGACTGAAGTACCGGGCCAAGGCTCGTCCACGTTTGACTTTCTGGAAGCCATCGCCGTGCAGTGCGTCTCGTTTGTCGCGACCTTCTTCCCGATGAACATCATGAACAACGGCGTGAACGTGGCGCTTGAACTGGGCGCTACCGAGCCCTTGCTCAAGCTGGAAGGCGTGACTCCGTAAGGAACCAACCATGCTAACGCTCCCAGCCGACGCATCCCGGGTGGCCAAAGTCATTGGTATCGACCCTGGCACGGACACCCTGGGAGTTGCAACGATTGCGTTTGATACCCAAACAGGCGCAATCCTTTACACGACGGCGCGCACGTTTCGCGGTGAGCGACTCTCGCGCCATTCGTGGGCACGCGAGATCCATGGCGATCGCCTAGGGCGCTTAGCTGCGTTAGAAGATGAGTTACTCGACTTCTTTCGTAGCGAGCGACCCGTGGCGGTAGCTTCTGAAGCTCCGTTTCTGCGAAAGAAATTTGCTCAAGCCTTCAGCGCTTTGACCCAGGCTGTCTACGCGGCGTACACGGCACTTCGCCGTTACGACATGTGGATGGAACTGTACATGATCGAACCCACCGTAGCTAAAACTGCCGTGGGTGCGCTCACCAAAGCACCGAAAGGCATGACCAAGCAAGAGTTCAAACAAGAAGTTACCAAAGCTCTCATGCGCATGCCACACCTGAATTATCAAGGGATTGGCTCGCTTGATCAACTCGATGAGCACTCTACCGATGCCATTGCGGTAGCGTACTGTCGATACCAAACTCTTATAGGTGCGGCATGACCGTCAGTACCCTCACGCCTTTGAAGGCGAAGATTTTGCTCTTTTGCTCCGGCGCACTGGCACTGCTGGTGGCCGGGCTTTTTATTTCGAACTGGTCTCGAGGCACCACCATCGAAGAACAGAAAGAAACGATCAGTGCGCAAAAGGTCACGATCGAAGGCTACCAAGAAACCGAGCGCAAGCGCCAAGCTTCTGAGAGCATCAACCAATCCACCGGTGTGAACATCGCTAACGGTATTCGTATCGCTGGCGAAAAACAAGCCGCCGTGGAACAACAAACCGAACAACAGGTCGAAGACATCCGTAAGGAATTCGAGACCAAAGAGCCCACTGAGGTCAATCAAGCCGAACGGCAAGCAAAGATCAGCAAAGCGCGAATCGATGGCCTGTGGGCTTCGTACTGCGTGGCTGTTCCGACTGCACCGGACTGCGTAAAGAAATAACGAGGGCGCGCCACAAGCGACGCCACTCCAAGCACAGGAATCCAGCATCATGAAACGCGCAGCTCTGCTCTGCGTTGCCGCTGCCACGCTTTTGCTGGCTGGCTGCACGCCCACGGTCGTGACTGAATACAAATACATCGCGGCGCTGCCTCGCGATGAGTGGCTGCTTGACTGCGTAATCACGCCGCCGCCCGCTCCTACCACCTACCTGGGGAAAACCTGGGAAGGCAAAGAAGAGCTCCTCACCAAACTGAACAACAGTCAGGTGAGAAACCTCCAAGCCTGCAACGTAGAAAAGCAAGAACTGCGCCAGTGGAAGGCCGACCAGATGAAGCTCTATGAACAACCTCCCGGGAGTCCGTGATGTCGATTGTGGAAGAAGTCCTACGCAACATCCCGGATTCGACACTGCTCTCCAAACAGAAAGCCCCCTCCATCCTCTCGCTGGTGGCGGCTTATCAGGAACGCATGCAGGTCAACGATGATCTGCCGCGCTTGACCGAAACCTTTACTGGGCGAGACCTGAAGGAGGCGATTACCAAACTCGCAGCCGAAGACCAGGTCACGCTCTTGCACAACTACAACGTGGCGAGTCACCAAGCGATTTTCCCTGGCCCCACGTTTACCCCTGAGCAACTCGAAGCAGCTGAAGACAAAAAGCTTCGACGCTTCATGATCAAGGGACTGTTCTTTACAGCGATCGGGATTTTGATTTCGATCGTTGTAGCTGTGGCGATTGTTGGCACGATCCGAGGCGATGTGGATCTGAGCGTGGTCAACGGACTTATCACCACAGCGGTCGAAATCATCAAGCTCATTTTCTCAACTGCCACGGTCTCTTAAAAGGATCTTTCCGATGTTATCCAGTGTCTTTCGTCAGGCCATTCGTGGCAAGCCCTCGCTCGAGGATGACGCTACCGGTCAAATGAAGGGAGAGATCGAGCACGTCTTTTACGCTCGGCTTTCGGACTTCAAACAACTCGGCAAGGCCGTGGCTCGCGAGATGCAGCGTCAGTGGGAAATCAAAATCCCGCTGTCTGAAAAGAACGGCGCGCAGGGCGGGCAGCGGGTTCGTCACTCGGTGTACCTGAACGAACGTCGTCAGGCTGAATACACCGATACCACCAAGGTCCGGTTGAACCAGAACGGCGACGCCATCGAATGCGGCATCCCTTCAACCGATGAACGGTTCGCGCTATTCATGCTGCTCGCTGAAGGTGGAATGAACAAAATCCGCTACAGCTTTCCAGATCCCGAATCGGATCTGGTTTGGGAAGTGGACATGTTCCTGCGTCCTGACGGCGGGTTCTACGAATGGTGCAAGGTCGATTTGGAAGTACCGAATCGCCAGACGCCCATTCCAGCATTCCCGTTGCAGTTCGAGGAGCTTATCAAAGGCACGCATGGCGAGCGCACCGATAGCGAAAAAGCTAAGGTTACTGAGCTCTACGAGAAGTATTTCCTCACCAAGAACTACTTCCGTGGCCAGACAGGCGTGACGCTGGAGCAAGTGAAAGAGCTGGCCTCCAAGCAGTTTGCTGACATGTTCGCTTGCTTGCTCGATACCGAAGCACATCTGAGTGTGGTGCAAGCCCATCTCGGTAAGGAAGGCCCGATTAACTGGCCGGGCGCTGCGAATCAACCGCTGGCAAACGACGGCGTGGATGTGCAAGTCCAAGCCAGCGCGCAGCAGACGGCCGAGCAGGTAGCGATGGCTGGTGGCGCCGCGCTGGCCATGGAGGGCTTGGGTGACGTGTTCTCGCGCATCAAGAACGCAATCCAGGGCAAGGACGCCAAAGGCGTGAAAGCCAGCGATGCGAAGCCGGGCAGTAAACTGGACCACGAAGGTTCACGTTGGTTGCCGGAAGGTCAGAAAGCAATCCAAGAACTGCACGAGGCCATCGACAAGTACTACCTGAATCCGACCTGGATCGACAAGCAGACGTTTGTCGCCGAGCCGGTGAAAGCGTCAGACTTCTCGCAAGCCTTTGCAATCAATGATCGCGCCTCGCCCGATCCGTTCGCCGCCATCGAAGAAGGCGTTCGTAAGAACAATACCTTCATCGAACAGTGGAACAAGGTCTTGGGCGAGACTGACGCTCAAGTCCAGAAGGTCGACGCTGCGCTGGGCAAGGCTCTGAAAGCAGCCAAGGATGAAGAAGCTAAGCACGCGCTCGTTAAAAAGGCTGTCAAGGATCTGCAAGCTATTCCGTACCCTACGGCACGGCTGCCCAAGATCCAAGGCACGCTCCTTGGTAACGTAGTACCTAGTGTTGATCAGAACGACTGGGTCACGACGGTCTCCAAGAAAACGCCAACGCCTGTCGATACGTTGCCCGCGCTCGATGCAGCTGGCGTGAAGCGAGCAGCTGAAATCATCAAGCAACTGCTCGTGACTGACGACAACAACTTCGTCAAGGGTACGGCTTACTTCAACTGGCTTGACCACTCCGATGGAGGCGACGTAGCTGAATTCGTGGACGGTAGCAATGCCGACCAAGATGAGTATTACGAGTTGTATTACCACCAGACACCTGAGCAGATGTGGTACTTTGACTTTGGCGCGTTTGACGTGGTGCAAGTCGCTGCAGCGCTGGAAAAATGGATCGACCGCTCGATTCAAGGCAAGACGGCATAAAAGCCAATCCCACCCTAGCCTATCGTAAGACAGGTCAGGGTGGGATTTATGCCACGCTTTAGAAGCCCGGTATCATGGGTACGTCCTCATCGTCTTGGAAGTCGTCTGAGAAGGCGCCAGAGGCTGCCAATCCTGGAGGACCAAGATCGGTAGGTCCTTCGACCACGACGTCCTCAGGAGCCGTTTTAAAGGCTTCCAGAGTGCTTGCTTCTTCGGGAGTGAAACCATCCATCTCACGATTGATGACTAGCGCTGGTAATTCGAGGTCTGCGAATTCAACCGCGAACTCCAATTCCCCAAGCCAAGCCAAAGAACCTGGCTTAGCACGCAAGACAAATGGACCTGCCATGTGGGTGTACTGCAAGTCGTAAACATCGTCCTCTTCCAACATCACGCCATAGATCAGATTTAACTGATCCAAGACTTCGTAGGTCGAAAACGGAAAGCCGCGACTGGTCACGACGTTTTGGCTTACGGGTTCCAAATCCACCAGGTTCAGACGCCGATACGTTACGGACTTACGACCGCGCACGTATTTAGCATCCTCACTGGCTAAGAGCTGCAACCGCGTATCTCGCTTGAAGTCATCATCCGGGTACGGCTCAAACGCTTCGGGCGTTCCCCAAGTGATGTCGTCAGGCAAGAGCCTCGTGCCCAAACTAGCGTAGATCAGATCTAGCAGAATGGAGCGCGAGGTTTTATTGATGCTTTGCAGTTGGTTGACCACGGTCTCTCCTCATGGTCCGTAGAGCATGACCCAGTGATAGGTCGGGTTTTCTGCACCATCGTCCGAGTACACGCCACGGTACGATCCGTTACCGTTAGCATCGAGCCGGATTTCAGAGAAGGTCGCGTAGTCCCGATCCCAGAACAGTCGACAACGTCGCCCGCCAGCGCCTGGGATGCTGATGTCTGCGTCCATGGTGCCGCGCCCGTTCCACGGTACGAAACGGTTGTTAGCGCTGGTAAAGACGGTACGGAAGGTACACGTGTAGCCGCTATTGCTAATCGAATACCAACCATACGTACCGGTGGCTCGACGAGTCTGGCCTTCCGGATCCAGTTCCTCGTCCCAGTCCGTGAAACCACGCGTGGGTCGAACGTTCGGACCGGTAAAGCGCACTTCTTGCGGGATGCAGTTATTCTGCACCTCTTGCCACGGACCCACAGCCCAGTACTGACCGTTTACCACCCAGGTCACGCTGCGCTGCTGAACGATTGTACCGTCAAACCCAACCGGACACGAAATCGTTTGCTGCGCACCAGGCGGCGGTGGTTTGGGTCGCAACCCTCGGGAGATGATTGCGCGTAGCGGTTCGCTCATCGCGATCTCCTTAAGTGTACTGCGTTTGACCAATCAAGTCCGCGACGGTGCTCGAACGGAAAACCAGCGCGGTCGTCGAGCCGGCGCCCGGCATGACGTTGTTCTGACCGTACGGGACGTTGATCGTGCAGCCTGAACCCACCACCGAGATCTGGCCGGAGTCCGCGCGCAAATAAATCACGTCGTCCTTTTGGAAGATCCCGCCTTGTACTGCAATCGCACCGCCACCCGAAACACCGATGTACTTACGGTTGTAAGCGTTACGGTTATTGAGCGTGGTGCCAGCACCCACCGTGATGACTACGGTATTAAGCGCCGCCATCAAGTTAGCCAGCAGTACGTCGACCTGCTGCGTGGTGTACGCGCCTGTCATGGCAGCAGTAGTGCCGTGCGGATTGCCGCTGGTGATAGCTACGTGGGCGCTGATGTCTTCGCCTTGGCGATTGATCAGATCGAGCAACTCGTCGTAGGCGCGATCGATGTAGCGATAGATCTCGTCATGCGAGGCCCGGTCGCCCATCAGCACGGCGTCGCGAATGCGATCCAGAGCCTGGACCACAAACTCAAAGCCGATGATGTCACCCGCGTCGTGGTAGTGCCAAGTCGGCGGGAATTCCGACGGCTTGTCAATGACGTTATGCCATGAAACCGGACGGTCGTCCAGGTTCAGGTTTTCGAGCTGCTGGATGATGGCCTGGGTCGAAGCACCGTAATAACCGCCAAGGACCTGATAGTCCACGAGCACGTTGCCCGAGACCGTGGGATCCGTGATGACGATGATGGCGCAAATCTCTTTGCCATACAAGGCGGTGGGAACTGCGTAGAGCTCGGCTGGGTAGAACTGCGCCGAGGTCAGTAGCTGACCAGTGGCGGCGTCGCGCACGCGCAGCGACTCGGTAAAGAAGGCCCCGTAGTGCAGCGCAATACAGCGGACCTGGCGCGAGCCCAGTTCGTGCGGTTCGTTAAGCACGAGGTTATCCGGACTCGTACCAGTTTCGTCGAGCGGATAACGAATTACCATGGGTGTCATGAATCACTCCAGAGAAACGGGGGCTGTGAAACCCCCGCCCGATTATTGCGAGACGGCCTGAGCCAATTGGGTGAACTTGGTAGTCATCGCTTGCAGCATGGTTTCAACTTCGCTCGCCATGGCCGGCCGGTCGATGATGCCAGTGAAATAGGCGATGCCGGCAGGCGCAACAGCTATCGCGGTCGGAACGATTTCAATCGAACTGCCGTCGTCCTGCAGGATTTCCGTCACACCCAATGCGCGGCGATTGTTCTCGGTTTCCACCCAGATTTCCAGTACGCCGTCGGTCGTGTTGTTCACGTAGCCGAAACGATATCCAGGAATCACACCGTTCATGCTCGTGATCTTGGAAAGGATGGGCGTGCCAGTCGGACCGTGGGGCGAGATCGTCACCAAGAGCACCGGGCCTTCGGTTTGATCTTGCTTTTCGCCACCCGCCACAATCCAGTGCGTGTCGGCGATGAGCGCGCGCAATCCCGCATCGCTTGAGTACGAAACTTCCCCGAGTTTGGTCCAGGACTTGGCACCGGCGCCTTCCGAGAAGAACTCGTGACGGTATTGCGTAGCGTACGCGCCACCGCCTGCGATCTTGCTATCGACCCAGAGGCTGAATTCGGTTTCGTTGCGGCCAAAGACAGCGCTGGTATCGGCAGCCGTTCCCATGAGAATATCGGCCTTCGCTTCGTCGTAGGTCTTGCCTTCGAACTTTTGCGAGTTGCTGGCAGACGAAGTCTCCTGCACCCACTCACGATATTCAACGGCATTTTTGCCATCAAAGCGCGTGGTGTCAGAAGCCGCTTGGCCCGCGCTTAGCTTCAACGCCAGCGCGCTATCGACTTCACTACGCGTATACGCATCCACGTCATGCGCGGTCGTGCCGTGCGGGTTGCCCGTGGTGATGGCCACGTGGGCGCGCAAAGGCGCAAGCGCTGCGTCCAATGCCGCCTTGGTAGACAAAGGCGTCATGTAGAAGTTATCGCTCGTACCGGCAACCGCGTCTGCTGTGGGCGCAGTGGGCAGGTTTCGAACGTTACTCAGACCGACATGGGTTTTGTTGGTCTGGTGCGGATTGTCCATGTCCGCAATGTGAGCGTTGATGTCGCCACCGCCCTTGGTGCGGATGGCGTCTTCGATGCGGTAAAGCGCGTCGACCACTTCGCTCATCCCGACCATATCGTCGAGGTTCCACTCGTGATCGATGACAGGGAACACGACCGGCAGGTCTACGACCATTTCCCACGACGTACGGCGCGGGTTATGGATTTGGTCCGCCATGATCTCGACGATCTTGGCTTCGTCTTGCGTCCAGATGCCGCCCAGCGTCTGGTACTCGATTGTGATGACGCCAGCCAGGCTGGTATCCAGAATCGAGAACGAGCCGTTGATCGGGCTTGCGCAAGCGCGCGAAGCAGAAATGAAGTCATGCGTGAAGTACCAATCTTTCCCAAAGATCAGTTCACGCTGGTTACCCGATTCGCCTTCACGGAACTGGATTTTGAAATCCACTTGGAAGAACGGCGCCCATCGCGGAACGATGAACTGGTAACTGCGAAAGTTGATCGGGGTGAGGACGTGTTGCTCACCCGTGATCTTGTTGGATGCGAGTTTGCCCGTCGGGTCAAACGGATACTCGAGCGCGGCGGTGTTAATCGGCATTAAAGTGCTCCCGTAGGGCAACGACTATTGTATAGATCAAGTCTATTTGACATACTATTTACAGTTTTAAAGGCGGGCAGCGCTATGTACCAACTTGTTTCTGCATTGGGTAAACCTTTTGTCGGTAGTGCTCGCTGGCAACCGGCGGAGATTGGCGAGCTCACGATGCTCACGCTCTACCAGACCTATCGCAAGGTCTACGCAGTGCTCACCAACGAATTCATTGAAGGTCAGGTATGTTTGGATCTGGAATCGATTCGGGGAGATTACGTCACCAGCGAGCTGACGTTTAACGAGATGCTGGCAGCGCTTGGCAATCAAGCTTTGCCGACCACGGATCAACTCCCCGAACTCAAGACGCGGTACGCTAAATACAACGATGCGCGCCGCGCCTACACCATTACGCCAGTCCCCCCGTTCGCCGCGCCCGACGCGGAGTTACCCGAGTCGGAAAAGACCTGGTTGTTCCTGCAACGCAAACCCCGCTCGGCTGCCGGACCGGCCTTTGACTACGAGTATTTCTACAAGCACTGCTTGGTTTCAGTCAATGGGTTTTACCACCGCACTGACTTTAGCGCCCAGGGCGCGTACGTGGTTGAAGGCGATGTCTCGCGTAAGCTTTCCAAACGCGATCAGCTCGGAATTCTGAGCTTTCGTGAAATCGGTGAGCTGGAGTTTGTGGCGATCACACCGGAGATGGTGTACAAGCAAAGCGAGGAGCAGTCGCTGCGTCACCGAACCTACATCGACGTAGGCGTGGACTTGGCTGGCAAAACGCCGATGCTGGTATTGGGCGGGTATTTGCACGCCATGGATTCGACCATCTTGCGCGTCGTTGGTGACCAGCATCTCATGGTGAGTGTGGAGAACCTCCCGCTCTTTGAGCGCTACTACGAATCGCGCCCTTACATCGATCTATCGGAGTTGCCGGTTGAAACCTCGACCAACAACCCCTTTCAGATCGCGGTCGATGAGTTTCTCTCCGATGACTGCTTGCGCGCATACTTCTCACTGCCGCAGTCGTTCGTCGTGTTGGTCAAGAACGAAGACATGTTTGCCGATCTGGAAGTCTTGCAAAAGGTACCCGAGCCCGGTAAACACACGTCCTACACACGGCCTGAGTATCCGATGGTAGCTGGCTACGGCTTTAGTCCGAACTATTGGGCGGTCAAAGAGGACGGCCAGTACGCCATCAGCACGCACGACACGCTTTACCGTTACCGGGTGTTTAACACCACCGATCCGTATAAGCAAGTAAGCTTGGACGATTCGATGGTATCGGGTGAAGCGGAAACCACGCGCAATGCGCATTTCCTGAAGATCGGGGCTGACCTGCTTTTCTAGGGCATAAAGCCAGGGGTTTTCAGCCCCTGGCGGTTTATGCCGTACCGGCGGTT
>Ga0247819_10000442_pt1 | contig 25044 bp, 22 predicted proteins | sample 13C_Xylose_Day6_FD_193428 | JGI IMG/M metagenome (GOLD analysis project Ga0247819, IMG submission 193428) | Soil microbial communities from agricultural site in Penn Yan, New York, United States - 13C_Xylose_Day6 | ecosystem: Environmental > Terrestrial > Soil > Agricultural land | place: USA...
TCCCGAACTCAGCAGTGAAACGATGCATCGCCGATGGTAGTGTGGGGTTTCCCCATGTGAGAGTAGGTCATCGTCAAGATTAAATTCCGAAACCCCAATTGCGAAAGCAGTTGGGGTTTTGTTTTGCGCGTAGAAAAGTGCGGTGAGCCTCAACACAAATTTGCACAGTTATTTTCCGCCCAGGCCACTAGAATAGGTCCACCTTTTTCAGAGTCAGAGTGCTTATGCCAGACCCGGTTGACGCCCAAGGGCTGTCAGAATTACCACTAGACAATCTGGTTGCGTGCCATGAGTGCGACTTGCTGATGCGCAAGCCCGAGCTCGCTCATGGCGAAAAAGCCCTGTGCCCGCGTTGTGGCTACGAGCTCTATGCCAATCGTTACAACGTCGTGCAGCGCAGTCTTGCTTTGGTCATCGCAGCCTTGCTGCTGTATGTCCCAGCGAACTTTTTACCCATCATGCAGCTCAATCTACTCGGGCAGTCGTCGCACGACACTGTCTGGAGCGGCGTTGTCGCTCTTTTTGACACCGGCATGCAAAGCGTTTCAGTGATCGTGTTTCTGTGCAGCATGGGAATTCCGCTGCTCAAATTGCTGTGCCAGCTCGCCGTACTGTTGAGTATCCGTTTTGATTTCGGGCGCAGTTACGGTTTGCTGCTCTACCGGATTTACCACCACTTACGCGATTGGGGGATGCTTGAGGTTTACCTCATGGGCGTGTTGGTGGCGATCGTTAAGCTGGCAGATATGGCAGCCATCACCGTAGGTCTCGGGTTGGCGTGCTTTATTGGTTTGTTGCTGATCCAGGTCTTGTTGGAGGTTGTCATGTCGCCTCACCAGATCTGGCAGGCGTTATCAGGAGAGGATGCCCATGCGGGCGATTGATGCAGGCATTCTGGTTTGTGCGGAATGCCATGAATTGAACAGGCAGGAAGCTGACACCGACGAGCAAGTCTGCACGCGCTGTGGGGCACAACTGCATGCTCGCCGCCCGAACAGTCTGGTGCGGACCTGGGCATTGTTGATTACCGCCGCCATTCTCTACATACCGGCCAATATGCTGCCGATCATGACTGTGAACTCCCTGGGCAAAGGTGCGCCCAGCACGATCATGGCGGGCGTTATCGAGCTTGTTCACTACGGAATGTTTCCCATTGCGGCCGTGGTGTTTATCGCCAGTATCCTGGTGCCCACATTCAAACTGGTGGGGATCGGCTTGCTGCTGTTTTCGGTGCAGCGCCGTCAACCACTGTCGGCCCGCCAGCGAATCTGGATGTACCGCTTTATTGAATTCATCGGTCGCTGGTCGATGCTCGATATCTTTGTGATTGCCATCCTGGTGGCGGTCGTGAATTTCGGGCGGCTTGCCAGCATTGAAGCCAATCCTGGTGCCGTCGCTTTTGCCAGTGTGGTGATTCTGACGATGCTTGCCGCAGTAACTTTCGATCCCCGACTGATTTGGGATAACACGGAGTCGGACGACGACCATGACTGATTTGCCTGTAGCGAAAACCCGACCGGCCTCGAACTGGTCTGCCATTTGGGTGTTGCCCTTGATCGCCTTGATCATTGGTGGCTGGCTTGGCTGGCGTGCCTACAACGAAACCGGCATCGAGATTCAGGTGCGTTTCGAAAGTGGTGAGGGCATCCAGGCCAACAAGACCGAAGTGGTCTACAAAGGCATGTCGGTGGGTAAGGTGAAAACCCTTAAGCTCGATGATGAAGGCACCTCCAAGGGCGTGATCGCCACCGTCGAGATGAACAAGGATGTCGAGCAATATCTGCGGACGAGCACGCGTTTCTGGTTGGTCAAACCGAGTGTGACCCTGGCCGGTATCACTGGCCTGGAAACACTGGTTTCGGGTAACTACGTTGCGGTCAGTCCAGGTGAGGGGGAGCCCACTCGGAAGTTCAAGGCGCTGGCTCAGGAGCCGCCGCTGTCCGATGCGCAGCCAGGCTTGCACCTGACGATCAAGGCCGATCGACTTGGCTCTTTGAACCGAGGCAGCCCGGTGTTCTACAAACAGATCAAAGTAGGCCAGATCAAAAGCTACGTGCTCTCTGAAGACCAGAGCACCGTCGAGCTCAAAGTGTTTATCGAGCCGACCTACGCCAAACTGGTGCGCAAACACACGCGTTTCTGGAACGCCAGCGGCATCAGCATCGATGCCAATCTGTCGGGTGTGAAAGTGCGCAGTGAGTCCTTGGCCAGCATTGTTGCCGGGGGTATTGCGTTTGCCACACCGGAAAACCGCAAGGACAGTCCGCCGACTGATCCGAGCTTGCCGTTCCGGCTCTATGAAGATTTCGACGCAGCGGCGGCGGGTATCAAGATCAAGGTCAAGCTCAGCGACTTCGAAGGCTTGCAGGCCGGTCGTACGCCGGTGATGTACAAAGGCATTCAGGTCGGCACGCTCAAGGCGCTGAAGGTTGACGCGGATCTGTCGGGTGCCAGCGCCGAATTGACGTTGGACCCACTGGCCGAGGATTACCTGGTCGACGGTACCCAGTTCTGGGTGGTCAAACCGTCTATCTCGCTGGCAGGTATCACCGGTCTGGAGGCCTTGGTCAAAGGTAACTACATCGCCGTTCGCCCTGGTGACAAAGGTGCGGCGCCGCAACGTGAGTTCGTCGCCCGGCCCAAGGCACCACCGCTGGATCTGCGTTCACCAGGCCTGCACTTGGTATTGTTCACCGAGAACCTCGGCTCGCTGGAAGTCGGCAGCCCGGTGCTCTACAAGCAGGTGAAAGTCGGCTCGGTACAGAGCTACCAGTTCTCGCGCAAACGAAACCAGTTGGTGATCGGTGTTCACATCGAGAAGGAATACGAAAACCTGGTCAACGCCTCGACGCGGTTCTGGAATGCCAGCGGTATCACGCTCACGGGAGGGCTGACCGGCGGGATACAAGTCAAAAGTGAGTCGCTGCAAAGCCTGATGGCGGGCGGCATCGCTTTTGAAACTCCGGAGGCGAAGGCGCCATTGCAGAAGCGGATCCCGCGTTTCCGCCTGTTCGCCAGTCATGAAGAAGCCAACCAGAAAGGCGCGGTGATCACGATCAAGGTTGATCGCGCCGATGGCTTGCGCGCAGGAACTCCGGTGCGCTTCAAAGGGCTGGATGTCGGCAAAATCGAGAACGTTGACCTCAGTGACGATCTTCAGTCGGTACTGCTGACTGCTCGCATCACGGAGGTGCCAGAACGCATTGCGCGAGTGGGTAGTGAGTTCTGGGTGGTCAAGCCGGAGTTGGGGCTGATCAAGACGTCGAACCTTGAGACGTTGGTGACAGGGCAATACATCGAAGTGCAGCCAGCGGCGAAGAACCTCGGCCCGCAGAAAAACTTTGTTGCGCTGTCGACTCCACCTGAAACCGCCAAGGCTGAAGCCGGGTTGAGCCTGGTACTGAGCGCCGCCCGCCGGGGGTCGCTGAAGGCCGGGGTGCCGGTGACGTATCGTGAAATCACGGTTGGCAAGGTAACTGGATATGAGCTGGGCCAGACAGCTGACCGCGTGTTGATCCGCATTCTGATCGAGCCTAAATACGCGCCGTTGGTGCGCAGTGGTACGCGTTTCTGGAACACCAGTGGTTTTGATTTTGATGTCGGTCTGTTCAAAGGCGCGACAGTGCGGACCGAGTCGCTGGAAACCATGATTCAGGGCGGTGTTGCGTTTGCCACACCGGATGGCGAGCGCATGGGCAGTGTCGCGCGACCGGAGCAGACGTTCCCGCTGTTCGACAAGTTTGAAGAGGAATGGCTGACCTGGGCGCCGAAGATTTCCCTCGGCAAGTAAGCTCAAGCAGAAATGAAAAAGGCCGCGATCCATTGGATCGCGGCCTTTTTTTGCCTCAACTAAACAGAATCAAACCGCATCCAGCTCCGGTTCGTCCGCTTGCTCGTTGAGCGTGGCTTTCACCTGATCGTGACGACGGATGTACTTCCAGTCCGCCTCGTCGATGTAGATGCCAGCCGGGCCGCTGCCGCCTTCCAGGTCGATGGCGACACTGGCGCAGACTTGCGGCTTCACGCTCGCCAGGATCGGCACGAAGCCCAGTTGCAGGCTGGTTTCCAGCAGTGCGGCCTGGTTCTTCTCGTCGATGTCTGCCGCCTCGTCGAGGTAGTACGGCAAGCGCACACGCCCGGCCAGGTCACGGTCCATCAAGTGCAGCAACAAGTACATGTTGGTCAGCGCCTTGATGGTCATCGTGGTGCCGTTGGAAGCCGCGCCGTCGATGTCGGTGTGGATCACCGGCGATCCGTTGACCTTGGTGATTTCGAACGCCAGTTCGAACAAATCCTTGAGGCCAAGTTGGTTGTGGTTCGCCGCCACCAGACGCGCCAGGTATTCCTTGGCCTCTTCGTTCTTGTTGTCCTGCTCGGCGCTTTGGCTGAGGTCGAACACCGACAGGGTTTCGCCTTCTTCGTACTGGCCGGCGCTGTGGATAATCTGGTCGATGTGCTTGAGCGCTTCCTTGTTCGGCGCAAGCACGATGCGGAAGCTCTGCAGGTTGGAGACCTGACGCTTGTTGATCTCGCGGTTGAACAGCGCCAGTTGGTGCTCAAGGCTGTCGTAGTCGCTGCGGATGTTGCGCAGGGTCCGGGCGATGTCGGTCACGGCCGCACGACGGGCCTTGCCCAGCGTCAGCGCTTCATCGGTACGGTGCGCGTAGGCGTTGATCAGCAGTGATAGGCGGCGCTCCATGTCGTCTTCGCTGTCGAACTTGGCCACGCCTTTGAGGCGGACTTGAGCGTACAGCGCTTCGATCTGGCCATCGGCGCGCAACAAGCCCTGCCAGCTGTCCTGATAGTCGTTGAGCAGCGGCAGCAGGTTGTCCATCGAGTCGTCGATCGGGTCCATGAACGGCGTACCGAACGGCAGGTCTGCCGGCAACAACTGGCGACGGCGCAGGGCATCGTCGAGGGTGCGTTGCTTGGCTTCCATGTCGCCGATCTGGCGGCCGACCAGTTGCAGCTTGGCCGACAGTTGCTGGACGCGCTCGGTGAAGGCGTCGCTGGAGCGCTTCAATTCGTCTTGTGCGGCTTCCATTTGCGCCAGTTGTTCCAGCTTGTCGCCTTCCTCGGCACTCAGGGTTTGCGCGCGACGGAAATCTTCCAGGGCTTTTTGCGCGTCCAGCACTTGCTGGTACAGCGCTTCGGTCTGGGTCTTGCTCGCGGCGCGGTCGGCAGCCACGGCTTGCTGGGTTTTCAGTTGCTTGAGCTCTTTTTCCAGGCGCTCTTTCTGATCGCGCAAGGCCGCGCGGTCAGCCAGCGCTTGCAGGGCTGGCGGCTCGATATGCGAGATGTCGATGGACAGGCCCGGTACTTCGAAGCGCTCGCCTTTGAAGCCGTCGAGGATCAGTTCTACGGACTTCACCCAGTCGCCGTTCTCGTCGAGGGTGATGCCGTGCTCGCCCAATGGCAGGCTGAACAGCGCGCTGTTGAACAGACGCATCAGGCGCTCGACGTCTTGCTGCGAGAATTCCTCACGCAAGCGCGCATAGCTGTTGTTGTCGGCGTGATCGAGTTGCTGCTTGACCGACTTCAGGCGTTTTTCCAGATCGCGAAGACGCTCTTCGAGGTCTTCGGCGCTGAACTGTCGGGACTGTGCCAGCGCACCAGCCAATTCATCGTGAGCGTCCTTGGCGGCGAGCAATTGCTGCTCCAGCACTTTGACGTCATCGACCAGCGCGAAGCGATGCTTGAGGACCGCCAGTTCGCCGAGCCAACGCTGGATGCCGGTGATTTCCCGCTCCAGACGCATCAGTTCCTGAGTGCCACCGCGCTGATCGTTTTGCAGGGCGTCTTGTTCGTTGCGGTAATGCTCGGCCTGAATGGTCAGCTCTTCCTTGCGTGCACTGGCGTAGTCCGACCAGGTGCCGAGCAGGGAGTCGAGCAGCGGCGAGATTCGGTGCAGCTTGCCGCGCAGGATGTCGCGTTGCTTCACGCCGTTGGCCAGCGCTTCGACCAGCGGGCCGGCGGCGACCAGGGAGTTGTAGTCCTGCTCCATGCGTCGTACATCGCGGAAGGCTTCTTCGCACGCGGCAATGTAATCGACGCTACCGGAACGCAGGCTGTGTTCGAAGGCATCGAGGAACAGTTGCTTGAGCTTGGCCGCGGTGATTTCGCGCATGTGCAGCAGGTTGATGAACAGTGCGCGGAAGGTTTTCAGGCTCTGCTCGCTGGTGGAGCGCAGCGGGATCAGCGTCAGGTCCAGCGGGATCGACGTGTGACCGCCAACCAGTAAGCGGCGCAGTTCATCCGGTTTGAGTTCGTAAGCTTTCAGGCCTTCGCGCTCAAGGTTGGTGAACAGTTCTTTCTGGCGCAGGCAGGTGTCGTTTTTCTGGTAGTGGGCCAGGTCGAGCTTGCCGGCGTAGGCAAAGAACTGGTGACCGAAACCACCGCCCGGGCCGCGCCCGACCACGCCGATCACGTGTGGGCCGTGGGGCAGCGAGACTTCGACGAGAATGTAGCTGGTGTCCGAGGCGAAGTAGAAACGCCGGGATTGCTCCAGGCTGTACTTGCCGAAACTCATGTCCGACATGCGTGCCAGGATCGGGAACTGCAAGGCGTTGATCGAGGCGGATTTACCCAGGTTGTTCGCACCGTAGACCGACAGCGGTTCTTCCAGCGGGAACAGGCCGAGGCTATAGCCGGCGGTGTTCAGAAGGGCAAAGCGGCGAATGCCGTAACGTTCCTTGCTCATGCGTCGAGCTCCTGTTCTTCGGCAATGGCACGGGCCAGCGCGTCTTCTTCGCTTTCACCGTCGAATTCACTCAGATCAAGTGGGTCGTCGGTCTGCAGCAGTTTTTCGTCGCTGTCTTCATCGATCAGCACCGGCACTGGCAGCGGCAATACACTGTGCAGGCTGGCCGCCAGATCGCGGTCCTGTTGAACGGAGAGGCAGACGTCGAGGAAGCGGTGCATCGGCGGCAGGAAACGGTAGACGCCATTTTCTTCGCTGGCGAAACCGAGTTGGGTCATGCGGCGCATGATCTTTTCTTCGAGTTCGTCCTGGGTCTGCACTTCGGCTTGAATGAACAGGTCTCGGTACTTTTCCAGCAGCGACGGCAGTTCATCGCGGCCGATGCTGCCACCATCGAGCACGGAGATCGGGTCGCGGCCCTGATCGGCCAGGTGTTCGACGAGGATGAACGTGAACAACGCCAGACGCTGGGCAGTCTTGTTCACTGCGGCGGCGGCGAGGTCCGGCACGAAGTAGTAGAAACCACGGGTGTCGCACACGAGTTCAAAGCCCAAGGCCTTGAACAGCGTGCGGTACTGGTCCTGGAAGTTAGACAACTGTGCGTACAGCTCCGGATCGCGGCGGCTGACGTGGTAACCCTTGAACAGCTCGCGAAAGATCGGCGCCAGATGGGACAGTTCGGATAGATCAAGATGCATAAGGAGTGCTCGCAGAATCCTCGGCGGCAGTGTCGCCGGCCGAGAGCAGGGCGAAGGAGCGCAGGCTGACCTGGTGCTCATGTGTGAAGTAGTCGCGACGTTCCAGTCGCTCGCGCTTGAAGCGCTTTTCCCGGGACAGGCGCGAGAACCAGTACAGCAATTCGTCAGTGGCGCCGTCCGGTTCCTGCTCCAGCAGCCAGGTCATCAGGTCCGGCATCGGCAGCGCGTCTTCGCAGCGGTCGAGCATCTCCCGGACCGTGCGTGGCGCACGCGGCGCCTCGCCACCCTTGTGGGTCTTGTGCGCCTTGGGGAAGCGGGCCGGTTTCGGTTCGAAACGCGCCAGAGCGTACACGTAGGCTTCGACCTGACTGGCGCTGCCGAGGAACGTGCTTTGCGGGCGAGTGAACATCGGCATGGCGGCTTGCGGTACGGCATCGATGCCTTTGCGGCGGATCATCGACAGGGCCAGCGCGGCGCCACGGGTTACGGCGTTGTGTCGGCGCGCTTCTTCGCGCAGCGGCAGCAGCAGTTCCCGGGCGTGACGCAGAGTCAGCTGGGCGCTCGTCTGCATTTCGAGGATGCGTGCGTGGGTGCGCAGCAGCATGTCGTCGTCGACCAGGTGGCCGAGACGCTGCTGTTCGCTGAGCATCTTCAGCAGCACGGTTTCGACCTTGCGCACGCCTTGTTCGAAGGCGCCGTCGGCGTTCACCAGATCAATCATCGGCTCGACGTACTCGTCCCAGGTGGCCAGTACTTCAGCGTAACGCTGACGCAGCGGAATCTGCCGGTCGCTGGTTTTCGCCCGTTCGGCGACGGCCACCAGTGCCTGTTCGTCGTTATCGAGTTTTTTCAGTACGTCACGCACGCGCATGTCGAGCAGACGCAACTGACGCGCCAGATCATTGCCGTCGCGGATGTCGAACGCGTCCTGGATGTAACCGGCCAGACGTTCGAGGTGGCGCAGGTAGGCTTCGATCTCCAGGCACAGGCCCAGACGGTGTTCACGGCGCAGGTAGGCCAGGAAGTCGTGAATCTGCGCGTTGAGCTCGAACCGGTTCGGGCTTTTCGCCACGGGAACCAGAATGTCGAGGCGAATCCACACGTCCAGCAGGTTGGTGATGTCCTGCGGCGTACTGTCGAGTTGCTGGGCGGCCAGTTGCGTGCGCAGTTCGTTGAGGCTCAGTGTGCCTTGGTCGAAGTGCTCGCACAGTGGCTCCAGAAGTGCCCAGTGTTCAGCGAGGGCGCGCAAGACGCGCTTGGGTTCGATCATCGGAATGGCCGGCTGGTTGGCGATTAAAAGCCGCGATTGTACTGCATTGAGGACAATGCGATTCACTCTCGGGACGGACTGTTGGCTTCTTTTCGGTAAAGTGCATCGATCAACAGCGGGCGATCTTGAGCGAAGGGCGGTAGAATCAGCGCACTTTAGTTATCCACAAGTGGCCGACCATTGCTTATCGAGTCCCGTCGTCGCGCTTATTTGAACGCCATGCAGGTGGTCAACTGGCTGCCGCGCACTGAATTGCCCTTTGCCGCCCCGTCGCGGCCCGAACTGCTGGAGATGCCCGAACCGCTCGTCGTCGCGCCAATGGCGCCGGCTGCTGTGGCTGAAGCGCCTGTTGCACCGGCGGTTAAGCCGACCGAACGGGTGAAGATCGACGTGCCACGGCCATCGCTGGCGAGCACGCGCACCGGGGCCGTAGCGGTGGAAGAGGCTGAAGAGGCGCCGGTCGTGGTCAAGGCCCCGGTTGTGCCGCCGCCGCGCTTTGCCCTGCAATTGTTGCGGGCCGGGCGTTGCCTGCTGCTGGTGGAGTTACCCACAGGCGAGGCGTTTCAGGCCCGGGACCCCGCTTATCTGTTGCTCAAGGACATGCTGCGCGCCGCCGGTCTGCCGGACAGCCCGCAGATCGTCGGCGAGCCGGTACGCTGGCCATTGCTGGTGCGCGGCACGATGGATCAAGGTCCGGAAGCCGCCCGCGATTTCGTTCAGGGTTTTCTCTCGGCCCGGCTGGAAGACGCACCGTGCGTCTGCGTGTGGTTGATCGGCCTGCCTGCGGTGCGTTTCGCCGGTGAGGCAAATGCCGAGTCGTTCAACCGCGAACTGCAAGTCGAAGGCCTGGGCTCGGCCTGGGCCGTGCCGGGTCTGGAATTATTAATGGAAGAGCCACAGCGTAAGGCTGATGTCTGGCAAGCCATGCGTCGGCTGATGGCGCGTTGGAAAGAATCAAATGAGTGACGCTGTAACGTTTCGTCCGATGACCGAGGCGGACCTGGAAACCGTTCTGAAGATTGAATACGCGGCCTACAGCCATCCCTGGACCCGCGGGATTTTTCTCGATGGACTGGGCAAGTACCAGATCTGGCTGATGTTCGAAGGTCAGCAGCAGGTCGGCCACGGTGTGGTGCAAATCATCCTCGATGAGGCGCATCTGCTGAACATCACGGTCAAACCGGAAAACCAGGGCCGTGGCCTGGGTTTGACGCTGCTGGAGCATCTGATGTCGATTGCCTACAAGGCCGACGCCCGGGAATGTTTCCTGGAAGTGCGCGACAGCAATACCGCGGCGTTCAAGTTGTACGAGCGCTATGGCTTCAACGAGATTGGTCGTCGACGGGATTACTACCCGGCGGTGGGCGGGCGTGAAGATGCGGTGGTGATGGCCTGTACGTTGGTCGACTGACCGTACGGATCAAACACCATGCCCATGTAGGAGCTGCCGAAGGCTGCGATCTTTTGATCTTTTGATCTTAAGGGCAAGATCAAAAGATCGCAGCCTTCGGCAACTCCTACGTACGGTAGTCAGCGCTTGCGGTCCAGCGGGTCGCGACGCGCCAGTTCCGCTTCATCCAGACCATCACCACCGCCAATGTCATCCTCATCGACAATGCTCAAATCCCAGTCAGCCTGATCGCCTACACCGGATTCATCAGCATCCCGGGCGCCGTCTTCGCGGATCAGGGTTTCCGGGCTCATGTCGTCGTCGGTGGGTTCGTGGTCATCGGTCGAGGCGCCCGTCATGCCGGCTTCGCGTACGCGCTGACGCGGCATCAGTTGCTCGCGCTCCTTGTCCGGCAACTCGTCACCGATTTTAGCGCTGGGTTCGTCTTCGTCGAAATCCAGCTCATGCACCGAGCCCATGCGGTCTTCGTTGTCATCGATGGGTTCCGGTTGCACCGCATCGTAAGGACGTCGTGATTCAGTCATGGCAATTCCTCATACTGTGGGCCTTACTAAGGTGGACCTGTAGGGCTACCGAGAATTCCACCGGCATGGAGCACCGTTTCAAAGCATCAGGTGGTATCTGCATTAAGCGCGTGACCCCGACGGACGGTTGTCAGTCAAAGCTGCGCATCATTCTTGAGGCTTCAAAGCATGAACGAATTACAAGATCTGATTGATAACAACGAGCGCTGGGCCGACGCGATCACCAAAGAAGATCCTGACTTCTTCGCCAAGCTGGCTCGTCAACAGACGCCAGAGTTCCTGTGGATCGGCTGTTCCGACGCCCGGGTGCCGGCCAACGAAATCGTCGGCATGTTGCCAGGTGACCTGTTCGTCCACCGCAACGTGGCCAACGTGGTCCTGCACACCGACCTTAATTGCCTGTCGGTGATTCAGTACGCGGTCGACGTACTCAAGGTCAAACACATCCTGGTCACCGGCCACTATGGTTGCGGTGGTGTGCGCGCCTCGATGCAGGATCGTCAGTTCGGCCTGATCGACGGCTGGCTGCGCTCGATTCGTGATCTGTATTACGAAAAACGCGAAGAATTGGCCGTGCTGGCGACCGAGGAAGAACGGGTTGATCGTCTCTGCGAACTCAACGTGATTCAGCAAGTGGCCAACGTCGGCCACACCAGCATTGTGCAAAACGCCTGGCATCGCGGGCAGAGCCTGTCGATTCACGGTTGCATCTACGGCATCAAGGATGGCCGCTGGAAAAGCCTGAACACCACCATCAGTGGTTTCGAGCAGTTGCCGCCGCAGTATCGCCTGCGTCCGTTCGAACCGCTGTAAGTCCTCAGCAGAGGCTTTGCCGACGCCAGTGTTGCAACAACAACTGTGCGTCGGCGACTTTTATGGGCTGACATCGATTTACAGCGCTGGAGCGGGAATAGCCGTCGCAGGCGCTGGCGCCTTGAGTTGTTTGAGCTGGGCCTGAATCGTTGCCGACGCGCATTTGCCTGCGGCTTGTGCGGGCGTCAGGTTGCGGATCGAGGTGTAGAACAGCTCGCAAGTTTTATCTTTCTGCGCCACTTGCCAGGTCTGCGTGCAGCTTTTCAGTTCGACATCGGGGTTGGTGTCCGACTCGCGGCCCATTGCGGCTTGCCAGCAGGCGGCACTCAAATCCTGACCCATGACTTTCAAACCCGCCGTATCGGCTTTGGCCTTGGCATCGGTGCCTGTGTAGTTTGCCGGGTCGGCGGCATACCAGATGTAACTGGGATGGTTGGCGCCCAGCACAGGGACCTTCACGCCCTCGTTCGGGCTGATGTAGACCAGGCTCAAAACGTTCACAGTCGGCCCGTACTGCTCTTTGATCCAGTTACGCACTGGCGTGCCGAAGGCGACCATCGGCAGTGGGTCGCCGCTGGCGTTCAGGCTGACTTGCTTGACCATCGTGGTCTGGTAGTCCTTGAAGTAGCCATAGACGCCCTCCAGATCCTTGCCGGCGTTGGACGGCGCGGCAATCGGGGCGATATCGATGATGGTCTGGTAGCCCGGCGTCTGTTCGGCGGGAACGCCATTGACCGTGAGCAGCGTCGCCCAGCGGTCCGTGGTGGCAGACCGCAGGTAATCCTGAGCCTGGGTCAGCGAATAATCTGGCGGAAAGTGCAGCAGTTCGACGCTCCTGCGGTTTTCCAGTGCCATGCCCAGCGGCAGGAACAGGTACCAGCTATAAGCCCATTTGCCATCGGCGTTGAGTTTGGTCGCGCCGTTGTAGGCCAGGTCACCGGCGTCGAGCAGGGCGGCCAGGGGCTTTTCATAGGTTTTGGGTACGCCAGTGATCTCGGCATAAAGTTGCTGGTTGTCGGTTTTGACCAGCACCTTCGCGTCGCTGTAGCCGTCACGTTGCACACTTTGGGTCAGGTAATGCTCGACGGTTTGCTCAAGCGTCCAGTTGCGAAAGCAGATGACGTTGCAGTTGTTGGGGTAGGCGAAGAGGCGGGTTACGCGCTCGGTACTGCCCAGCTTCAGGTTGATATCGGCATGGGCTGTGGCACTCAGGGTGAGGGCCGCGAGGGTAAGTCCTGCAAGTTTAAGCATGCTCAGATCCTTTTCAGCGTGGTCCCGTTACGGATGCACACCATACTGGATCAACGCGATGACTCAGAAAAGTAGGCCTCAGGCATTTTTTCGGAGTAATGCTATCCAGCCCGCAACGTGTGTTTGCGGGCTGGTTCAAGTATCAGGTGATCACAGAAGGCGCAGTGCCAGTTGGCTGCCGGCACGCAGGTATTCGATTTGTGCGGTGACTGCGTCCCTGACAATCGCTTCACCGGTGTCGCTCAGGCGGGCTTTTTTCGCATCGATCACAGAGGTTTGCAGCAGCTGCATGGCGACGTCCACGGCTTTCTGAAAGGCAGTCACATTGTTGTGCTGACCAAACTGTTGCACCACCGCGTTCATGCGACGATCGGCATCGTCCCGCAAAGCTTTGTACTCACCTATCGAGACGTTGCCATCCTGGTAAATTTCATTGATCAACTCTTCCAGTGTTTTGGATATGGGGGTCATTGGATCTTCCTTGGGTTTTGGTGTTTTGATTCTCCGGTACAGGTTAATTCAACACTGCTGGCGGCAAGAGTCAGGACTTGCGCCTGTATTGAGTGGGACAACACCACTGATTTTGTAGGAAAGGGTCTTTTAACCTATCGGTTTCGTTAGAACTCAAGAAACGACAGAGTCTGCCTGAGTCCCGCTACATCCTTGCGGGGTCAGGCAGTAAAAGCGTCATACCGTGAGGCGGTTGGACGTTTGCTTACGGCATTACCGGCGGCGTATACGCCAGCGTCGTCCCCAATGCCCAGAGCAGCAACAACACCAGCGGTGTGTGCACTAGCAATTGCACGAACGAGAAGCCGATCAAGTCTCGTGCCTTCAACCCCAGCACGCCCAACAGCGGCAGCATGTAGAACGGATTGATCAGGTTGGGCAGGGCTTCGGCGGCGTTGTAGATCTGCACGGCCCAGCCCAGGTGGTAGTTCAGGTCATTGGCCACTTGCATCACGTACGGCGCTTCAATGATCCACTTACCGCCGCCGGAGGGAATGAAGAAGCCGAGAATCGCCGAATACACGCCCATCAGCAGCGCATAAGTGTCGTGGGAAGCGATGCTGACGAAGAACGTCGAGATGTGGTGGGCCAGGGTCTGCGCATCGGCGCCTTTGACCGTGGTCATCAGCGCGGCAATCGAACCGTACAGCGGGAACTGGATCAGCACGCCCGTGGTAGTCGGCACCGCACGGGACACGGCATCCAGGAAGCTGCGCGGACGCCAGTGCAGCAGGGCGCCGAGCATGATGAACAGGAAGTTGTAGGTATTGAGGCCGGAGATCGCACTGATTGCAGGCTTGGTCGAGAACTCATGGAACAGCCATCCGGCGGCCAGCAGCACCAGCAGAATGGTCAGCAGCGGGCTGTGTTCCAGCCATTCGCCGGGACGGGTGCGTGGTTGCAGCGGCGGCAGGTTGAAGGCCGGATCGACGCCGCAGGCCTGGGCGTCGCGGGCGGTGTTCGGACCGGGAGCGGTGGCGTAGGCAATGATCAGCGAGATGACGATCAGCGCCAGCAACATCACGCCCGATTGCCAGAGAAAGATGGTCTGGGTGAACGGGATCACCCCGGTGATCGACAGAATCGACGGTGGCAGGCTGGCCGGGTTGGCTTGCAACTGCGCTGCCGACGACGACAAGCCCAGCGCCCACACCGCGCCGAGCCCCAGGTACGCCGCAGCGCCAGCAGCGCGGTAGTCCATTTTCAGATCGGTACGGCGGGCGAGGGCACGCACCAGCAGACCGCCGAAAACCAGCGACAGGCCCCAGTTCAGCAGCGAGGCGACCATGGAGATCAGCGCCACCCAAGCCACGGCAGAGCGGCCGTTTTTCGGGATTTTCGCCAGACGATCGATCAGCTTCACCGCCGGAGGCGAGCTGGCGACCACATAACCACCGATCACCACGAAGGCCATCTGCATGGTGAACGGAATCAGGCTCCAGAAACCGTCACCGAAGGCCATGGCGGCGTCCGTAGGTTTGGCGCCCATGGCCATGGTGGCCACGGCCACGATAATCACCGCCAGGGCGGCAAACACCCAGGAGTCGGGGAACCAGCGTTCGGCAAAACTTGAACAGCGCAGGGCGAAGCGGGCGGAGCGGGTATCTTCGATATCAGCGGCCACGGGAGTACCTCGAATTTTTATGTTTGTTGTGGTCTTCGGGGCGGCAGAGGCCCGTCTGGACAGACGCCAACATTAATTCAACCAGCGCTTTTTTGCGGAGCTGTTTTGCGGCTATGGGACTTTGGTCTAACGGGTTGTCCACCGGCGCATTTGCGTAGACCATGGGCGCCTTGGTTTTTGCCTGTGCCAGAGTTCTTTACATGACTGCCAACACCGATTCACGCCCGGCGCCGTTCAGCCGCTCGGACTACAAGACCCTGGGGCTCGCGGCCCTCGGCGGGGCGCTGGAAATCTACGATTTCATCATCTTCGTATTTTTCGCGCTGACCTTGAGCCAGTTGTTCTTCCCCCCGGAAATGCCCGAGTGGCTGCGTCTGCTGCAAAGTTTCGGGATTTTCGTCACCGGTTACCTGGCGCGGCCGCTGGGCGGCATCCTGATGGCGCATTTCGCCGACCGGATGGGGCGCAAAAAGGTTTTTAGCCTGAGCATCCTGATGATGGCGTTGCCATGTCTGCTGATCGGCCTCATGCCGACCTACGCACAGATCGGCTATTTCGCACCGCTATTGCTGTTGCTTCTGCGAGTCCTGCAGGGGGCGGCGGTGGGCGGTGAAGTGCCGAGCGCCTGGGTGTTCGTTGCCGAGCACGCGCCGGCCGGCCATCGCGGTTATGCCTTGGGCTTTTTGCAGGCGGGCCTGACCTTTGGCTACCTGCTCGGCGCGTTGACGGCGACATTCCTGGCGCAGGCGTTTACCCCGGCAGAAATCCTCGATTACGCCTGGCGTTACCCGTTCCTGCTGGGTGGTGTGTTCGGCGTGATCGGCGTCTGGCTGCGTCGCTGGCTCAGCGAAACCCCGGTGTTCATGGCCATGCAGGCCCAGCGCGAAGAGACCGTCGAACTGCCGCTGCGGGCGGTCCTGCGCGAACATCGACTGGCGATGCTGCCGGCAATGATCCTCACCTGTGTATTGACCTCGGCCGTGGTGGTGTTCGTGGTCATCACCCCGACCATGATGCAGAAAACCTTCGGCATGACCGCCAGCCACACCTTCGCCTTGAGCGCGCTGGGGATCGTTTTCCTGAACATTGGCTGCGTGATTGCCGGTTGGCTGGTCGACCGCCTGGGCGCCTGGCGCACGGTCATGTTGTACAGCCTGCTGTTGCCGCTGGGCATCGGCGTGCTCTATGGCTGCCTGATCAGCGGCGGTGATTGGGTCGGTCTGGCCTACGCTGTGGCCGGCCTCGGGTGCGGGGTGGTCGGCGCCGTGCCCTCGGTGATGGTCAGCCTGTTTCCGGCGCGGGTTCGAGTCTCGGGTATTTCCTTCACCTACAACATTGCCTACGCCGCTTGGGCAAGTATCACGCCGCTGTTATTGATCGGGCTGATGCCGTGGAGTCCATGGATTTGTGTGATTTACTGCGCAGTGATGGGCGCGGTGGGCGTGTGCAGCGCGGCGTATTTCGGTGCGCGGATGCCCGGCGTTGGGCATTGCTCGGCCGCCCGGGCTGCCTGAACGGAGGACTTGTCGAACGTGGGGCAATTATTTTTGTAGGACAAAGCTGAAGCGCTCTTCAGAAAAGGTCCGCAAGGCCGATGGTTAGGCTGCATATCGCTTTCTACCCTGTCCATCGGTGTATCCCCATGTTCAATAAACGCTTGAAGCAGGAGCTGTCCGCTCTTCGTGAAGAACTCTCCAGCCTTCAGCAAGTGAAGGAAAGTCTGGAAAGCGAGATGCTGGTGCTGACCCTTGATTCGGATGGCCGGGTCCAGTCGGTCAATCAGAACTTTCTGAGTGAAATGCACTACAAGAGCGGCGAGTTGATCGGTCGCCACATCGACGATATCGCCCCGGATCATGTAAAAAACGACGAGTTCCAGCGTCGCTTCAACACGGCGCTGACCCGCGGCGAGCACTTTGCCGGCACCGTGCGTTTGTTGCGTGGCACGGGCCAGGAGGCGTGGCTGCGTTCCATCCTGCAACCGGTGCGCTCGGCGGAGGGCCGGATCAAACATTTCTCGATCTTCTCCAGCGACCTGACCCGCACCATCGAGGCCTCCCGCGAGCATGAAAACCTGATCGGTGCTTTGGTGCGCTCGACGGCGGTGATCGAGTTCGACCTTAACGGCAACGTGCTGTCTGCCAATGATCGTTTTCTTTCGGGCATGGGTTACAGCCTGGCGCAGATCAAGGGTAAACACCACCGGACCTTCTGCTTTCCTGAGGATTACAACAGCGCCGAATACCAAAACTTCTGGCGCCGACTGAACGCGGGTGAGTACGTGGCCGAGCGTTTCAAACGCGTCGACAGCCATGGTCGTACGGTCTGGCTGGAGGCGTCCTACAATCCCGTGGTCGATGCCAACAACAAACTCTACAAAGTGGTGAAGTTCGCCACGGTGATTACCGATCAGGTCAATCAGGAACAAGCTGTTGCCGACGCGGCAAACATTGCCTACAGCACGTCGCAGCAAACCGACCAGAGTGCCCAGCGCGGCACGGCCGTGGTAACCCAGGCCGTGGACGTGATGCGTGATCTTGCCAAACACATGCAAACTGCCGGTGATGGCATCGAAGCCCTGAACGAGCAATCGCTGGTGATCGGCACCATCGTCAAGACCATCAGCGGCATTGCCGAACAGACCAACCTGCTGGCGCTCAATGCCGCCATCGAAGCGGCCCGTGCGGGTGAGCAGGGACGAGGTTTTGCCGTGGTGGCGGACGAAGTTCGGCAACTGGCTTCGCGCACCAGCCAGGCCACCGATGAGATCGTGCTGGTGGTACGTCAGAACCAGGACATGGCTCGCAACGCCGTGGCCCTGATGACCGACGGCAAGCTCCAGGCGGAACAGGGGCTGGCGCTGGCGGCGGAAGCGGGCACGGTGATCGTCGAGATTCAGGACGGCGCGCAGAAAGTGGTCAATGCAGTGGGGCAGTTTGCCAATCAGTTGTCGAGTTAATACATCGCGCAGGACCTGAAAAGATCGCAGCCTGCGGCAGCTCCTACAGAGAAATACGGACCTTGTAGGAGCTGCCGCAGGCTGCGATCTTTTCGTGGGCGATGTCGCTACAATCGGTTTTTTCCCCAAGAAGCAGACATCCATGAGCGCTTCCCACCGCCGTCCGGTTCCCTTGCCCAAAGCTTATCGGCTGCTCAATCACGGGCCGACCGTGCTGGTCAGCGCCGCCCATGGCGGGCAGCGCAACATCATGGCAGCGGCGTGGGCCATGCCGCTGGATTTCGAGCCGCCGAAAATTGCCGTGGTCCTCGACAAGGCCACCTGGACTCGCCAATTGCTCGAAGCCTCGGGTACTTTCGTCCTCAACGTTCCTTGCGCGGCGCAGGCCGATATCGTGCAGACCGTCGGCTCGACCTCCGGCCTGGAGCTGACCCGGGAACAGGGCCGGGACAAGTTCCAGACCTACGGCTTGCCCACCTTCGCCGCCGAGCTGATCGATGCCCCAATGCTCGAAGGCTGCGTTGCCTGGCTTGAATGCCGCCTGCTGCCCGAGCCCGACAATCATCAACAATACGACCTGTTCCTCGCCGAAGTGATTGCCGCCCAGGCCGACGAGCGCGTGTTCAGTGATGGCCGCTGGCATTTCGAGGGGCAAGACGCGTTGCGCACCTTGCACCATGTGGCCGGGGGGCACTTCCTGACCATTGGCGAGCCGGTGGATGGCAAGACACTCCAGGCTTGAAGCGTTAGCCGGTCATATCCACACGTCATTTTCAGCGGTGCGTTCGCCACCTTCGCTGCCAGTGTTGAGCACGCCCTTGGGTTCGATCAGCAGAAGCTTCACCTCCTGCTCGGCGCAGGGTTTGTGCTCGATGCCTTTGGGCACCACGTACATTTCTCCCGCGTTCACCAGCACGTGGCCGTCGCGAAAGTCGATGCGCAACCGGCCTTCGAGGACGATAAAGGTTTCGTCGGTATCCTGGTGATCGTGCCAGATGAAATCCCCCAGCAGCTTCACCACTTTGAACTGGTAGTCGTTCATTTCAGCGATGACCCTGGGCGACCAGTGTGAGTCGATCCTGGCGATTTTCTCAGCAAAGTTCAGGCTTGCGTAAGCGTTCATGGCGGGGCTCTTGTGGTTGCTTGTACAGCCACGATAGCCAGCCTGTCGGCGCGCTTCTTGTACGATTGTGCGTGGCTCAGCGGCGCTGCATTTTTACCCAGCGAGCGGGGGACAGGCCGTAGGTTTTGCTGAATTGCCGGGTCATGTGGCTTTGGTCGGTGAAACCGGCGATCAGCGCAGCGCTGACCAGCGACTGTCCCTGAATGAGCAAAGAGCGGACCAGGTCCAAACGGCGCATGGTCAGATAACGGTAGGGGCTGGTGCCGAACAGCAGGCGAAAATCCCGTGACAGGCTCCAGCGATCCCGCCCGCTATGCTTCTCCAGCTCTTCCAGCGTCACGGTTCGATCGAGGGCGCTATGCAGGTACTCCCGCGCGCGTTCGGCTGCAACGTAGTCGAAGCTGGAGCGCCTGACAGTCATTGCGGCAGCAGCGTTCAAGGCCTGCGCCAGATCGAAGAGCGCGTCCTGCTCTTCCAGCGGTTCGAGAGGGCAATCGAGACTGCGTAGCAGTGTTGCCGTGGCGGCAAACAAGCGAGGATCGTTGGATAGCCCGTTCTGGATGAACGGAAGAGGCTGGCCGCCAAGCATCTGCTGGATCAGCGCCGGTTCGATGTACATCATCCGATACTTGAAACCGGCCTCGGTGCCGGCCTCGCCATCGTGAACTTCGTCCGGGTGCAGCACCATCGTCCCGCCGGGCACGCTGTGACGCCAGCCGCCGCGATACTGAAAACGCTGCACGCCGGCCAGCGTGTGACCGATGGCGTACGTATCGTGGCGGTGCATGTCGTAGCCATGGCCCGCAAAGAACGCTTCGAAACGCTGTAGGCCGCCCACATCCGGTGCGCGGTGGAACCAGTCATTGTGAGGCCGATGCCTGACCATGATTACCGTTGCCTTGAACTCGATACCGACCACGTTAACCCAGTGACGGATCCTCTGTCTCGTGGCTGATGAAAGGCCTCGGGCAAGTAGAAAACCCGAGGCAAATGCTGCAATGTGTTGCCCATCTTCCAATGCGACTCAGGCAACCCGACCATGGACATAACCCCTCTGAGCTACGCCGCTCCCTTGTTATCGCTGGCGCTGTTATGGACGGTCGCGGTCATTACCCCGGGGCCTAATTTTTTCAACATCGCGCAGTTGGCCGCCAGCCAGTCCAAGCGTCACGGTGTCGTGGCCGCGTTGGGTGTGGCAACCGGCACTGTGCTTTGGGGGCTGGCGGGCGGTTTGGGCATCAAGTCGCTGTTCAGCGCCGCGCCCACGCTGTACCTGGCGTTCAAGGTTGCCGGTGGCTGCTACCTGATTTATCTGGGCTTGAAGCAATTCAAGCGCAAGCCTGCGGTTGCTCAGAGTGATAGCGACTCAATGGTTGGCGCCGGGCGTACGCTGACTTCGGCGTATGGCCAGGGTTTTCTGGGCAACATGACCAACCCCAAATCTGCACTGTTCGTTGCGACAATCTTCGCCACTGCCATGCCAGCCACCGTGCCGCCTTCATTGCTGGCGCTGGCAGTGCTGACCATGGCGACGCTGTCCTTCAGTTGGTATTGCAGCGTGGCATTACTGTTTTCGAGCCGCCGGGTGACGGGGGTCTACAACCGCTCCCGCAAATGGCTGGACCGCTTTGCAGGGAGTTGCTACCTGCTGTTCGGCGCCCACCTGGTGGCCAATCGTTGAGGACGAAGTGAATGAGCAAACTGCGTGTAGGGATTGTTTTCGGTGGGCGTTCGGCCGAGCATGAAGTGTCGCTGCAATCGGCGAAAAACATTGTCGATGCGCTGGACCGTTCGCGCTTCGAGCCGGTACTGATCGGCATCGACAAACAAGGCCACTGGCACCTCAACGATCCTTCGAATTTTCTGCTGAACCAGGAGAATCCGGCGCTGATCGCCCTCAATCAATCCAACCGCGAATTGGCGGTCGTGCCGGGCAAGGCCAGCCAGCAACTGGTGGAAACCTCCAGTCAGGAACTGCTGGGCCACGTCGATGTGATCTTCCCGATCGTCCACGGCACCCTCGGTGAAGACGGTTGCCTGCAAGGCCTGCTGCGCATGGCCGACTTGCCGTTTGTGGGTTCCGACGTACTGGGTTCGGCGGTGTGCATGGACAAGGACATCAGCAAGCGCCTGCTGCGTGATGCCGGGCTGGCGGTCACACCGTTCGTGACCCTGACGCGCACGACCGCTGCACGCAGCAGTTTCGCGCAAGTGTCGGCAAAACTCGGTCTGCCGCTGTTCGTCAAACCGGCGAACCAGGGCTCTTCCGTGGGCGTGAGCAAAGTGACCGATGAAGCCGAGTATCTGACGGCAGTCGAATTGGCCCTGGGTTTTGATGAGAAGCTGCTGATCGAATCGGCTGTCAGTGGCCGCGAAATCGAATGCGCGGTGCTCGGCAATGAACAGGCCATCGCCAGTGGTTGCGGCGAGATCGTGGTGCGCAGCGGTTTTTATTCCTACGACAGCAAGTACATCGACGACACGGCCGCACAAGTGGTGGTGCCGGCCGACATCAGCGTCGAGGCCAGCGAGCGCATCCGGAGCATGGCAGTCGAGGCTTTTCATGTGCTGGGCTGTTCCGGGCTGGCACGGGTCGACGTGTTCCTGACGGACGGCGGCGAAGTGCTGATCAACGAAATCAACTCACTGCCCGGATTCACCCGCATCAGCATGTACCCGAAACTCTGGCAGGCCGCAGGCATGACCTACAGTGAACTGGTCACGCGGCTGATTGAACTGGCAGTTGAAAGGCATGAGGCTCGCCAGGCGCTGAAAATCACTCGTTAAGCCTGGTGCGACATCGCGGCATGACCGTTCAGACAGCGCCTGAAAACGGGCTTACCTTCCGGTGGGCCCTTTTCATTTCTGAATAAACCTCAATCCCCCAACGCTTCCCCTTCCCGCCGAGGATCCGCTCCACCCGCCAACGATGCGTTCCCCTGCGCATCCTTGACCCGAACGATCGCCTGGGTGCCGCTGGTCATGTCGATTTCGTTGACGCTGTGGCCTTTGTCTTTCAGTGCCTGGATCAGTGCCGGGCTGAATTGGCCGCGCTCCAGTTCGGTCGGGCCGTTGCGGCTGCCGAAGTTGGGCAGGTTGATGGCGGTTTGCGGGTCGAGATTCCAGTCGAGCAAGCCGATGGTGGATTTGGCGACGTATTCGATGATTTGCGAACCGCCGGGTGAGCCGACACTGGCGAGGAATTCGCCGTTCTGGCGGTCGAAGATCAGTGTCGGAGCCATTGAAGAGCGCGGGCGTTTGCCCGGTTCAACGCGGTTGGCGACTTTCTGGCCATTCTCTTCGGGGATGAACGAAAAATCGGTCATCTCGTTGTTCAGCAGAAAGCCCTGAACCATCACATGCGAGCCGAAGGCTGATTCGATAGTGGTGGTCATCGAAACGGCGCCGCCCTGATCATCCACGGCAACGATTTGCGACGTGGAGATGCGCAATGGCGAACGATCCTGCGCGTACGCGACCTGAATGCCCGGTGGCTTGCCCGGTTGGGCAATGCCCATGCTGCGGTCGCCTATCAGCGCGGCGCGGCTGGCGAGGTAGGCCGGGTCCACCAGACCTTTGACCGGCACCGGCACAAAGTCCGTATCGGCCACGTATTGCGCACGGTCGGCGTAGGCCAGGCGCTCGGCTTCCGAGATCAGGTGCACGGCAGCAGGGGTGGGTTCGAGGCCGGCAGGGGCGGTGGTTTTCAGCGGTTTCATCGGGGCGAGGGCAAAGCGCTGGTCACGCGTCTCCAGGGCTTGCAGCGTGCCGAGAATTTGCGCCACGGCAATTCCGCCCGATGACGGCGGCGGCATGCCGCAGACTTGCCAGCGTTTGTAGTCGGTGCACAGGGGCGCGCGTTCCTTGGCACTGTAGTGGGCAAGATCGTTTAGCGACAGGCTCCCCGGATTGGTATGGCCCTGAACCTTGGCGACGATTTCCTGCGCGACAGGACCTTTATACAGCGCGTCCGGTCCTTCCTTGGCAATGCGTTGGAACAACGCGGCCAGCGCCGGATTCTTCAGCAGGGTGCCGCTGGCTTTCGGGCTGCCGTCGGCGTTCAGAAAGTAAGCCATCATCTCCGGCGAGCGAGCCATGGACCTGTCCGAGGCGATCAACCCGTGCAGGCGTGGCGAGATGGCGAAACCTTGCTGGGCGAGTGTGATCGCCGGTTCGAACAGCTGCCCCCATGGCAGGCGACCGTGTTTTTGATGGGCAAGCTCAAGGGCGCGCAATACGCCCGGCGTGCCGACCGAGCGGCCGCCAATCTGTGCTTGAGTGAAGGGCATGGGTTGGCCATCGGCTTGCAGGAAAAGCTTCTCTGTGGCGCCGGCCGGTGCCGTTTCGCGGCCGTCGTAGGTGCGCACGTTTTTACCGTCCCACAGCACTATCAACGCTCCACCGCCAATGCCTGACGATTGCGGTTCGACCAGCGTCAACACGGCTTGCATCGCAATCGCCGCATCGATGGCCGAACCGCCGCGACGCAGCATCTCGCGCCCGGCTTCGGCGGCCAGCGGGTTGGCGGCTGCGGCCATGTGTTTTGTGGCATGTCGGGTCTGCAGGTCGGTGCGATAACCGGAAGCGCTTTCCGGTGCGAGTGGCAACGTTGGGGCCGAAGCGTTGTGGCAGGCGCCGAGGGTTAACGCAGCAACGATCAGCGCGATGGCTGACGCACGATGGCGGCTCAAGTGGAAGGCTGAGAACACGTGGGGCACTCCATCCGTGAGGTAAATGTATCGGGGACTTTATCGGCCACCACCGAGTGACGCAAACCGGGTCCCACGACAAAGACGCTTTGGTCCTTCATCAACGGGCGGAATTTCTGTAGGGTCGTTGCCAACAGGCACGCTAAAAGATCAACAAGAGGCAGACATGCAGACCGAGTTCCCGACCCAGCCCAGCTACCGCTCCCAGCGTGAACAATTCCTTGCGGCGGCGACTGCGGCCGGGGCGACACTGACCGAGTATCCGCACCCACTCAAAGGGCCGTTCGGCGAGTCTTTGAGCACCGATGTCGCGGTGCTTGGCGTTCCTGGCGCCAAACGCCTGCTGATCGCGTTGAGCGGCACCCATGGCGTCGAGGGCTTCTATGGTTCGGGTTGTCAGATCAAGTGGTTGCAGGAGTTGGGCAAGCGCACGCTGCCGGCCGATGTCGCCGTGGTGGTGATCCATGCCATCAACCCTTGGGGCATGGCGTGGTTGCGGCGGGTCAACGAAGACAATATCGACCTGAACCGCAATCACCTCAATTTCCAGCGCTCGTTGCCGGACAACCAGGCTTACAACGCACTGCATGCAATCTATGCCTGCACGCAGTTGCAAGGTCCCGAGCGGGAGCGCGCCGATGCCTTGCTTGAAGAGCAGATTCAACAGCACGGCTGGCCAGCGGTCATGTCGATTGTCGAAGGCGGGCAGCATGCGCACTCTGATGGCCTGTTTTATGGTGGGCTGGCGCCGAGCTGGTCGAATCGCACGTTGCACCAGATTATGCAAAACCACATGAGCCATGCCGATGTCGCCATGTGTTTCGACCTGCACACCGGCGCCGGTGAGTACGGTCATCCGATGTTGTTGACCATTACCGAGTCTGCCTATCCGGCGTTGGCGCAGGCCCAGGCGATTTACGGGCCGTGGCTCTATAGCTTGCAGACCGGCGCCGACACGGTGAGCGAAACCGGCGTGGCGGCGACGGCCACCGGCTACACCTCGCAAGCCTTGCTCGATGCACTGCCGCAGGTGCGGTTGATGCCGTTTGTCATTGAGTGCGGGACATATCCGGGGCCGGATGTTCATCGGCATTTGCGCGATGATCACTGGTTGCATCTGCATGGCAATCCAAGTGATGCGACAGGGCGCGAGATAAAGCTGAATCTGCTGGAACAGTTTTATCCCGCCGACAATGATTGGCAGGCGATGGTCTGGTTGCGGACCTGGCAGATCTGGGAGAAGGCGTTGTCGGCATTGCCGACAGTTCGGGTCTGATCGACGAGCGTCTGCGGTTCAGGAATTCCTGTAACCGCAGCGCATTTTTTCGAGGCATAAAAAAACGGCCTACCTTTCGGTAAGCCGTTTTTAGTACTTGGTGGCTACACAGGGACTTGAACCCCGGACCCCAGCATTATGAATGCTATGCTCTAACCAACTGAGCTATGTAGCCA
>Ga0247819_10000443_pt1 | contig 25019 bp, 18 predicted proteins | sample 13C_Xylose_Day6_FD_193428 | JGI IMG/M metagenome (GOLD analysis project Ga0247819, IMG submission 193428) | Soil microbial communities from agricultural site in Penn Yan, New York, United States - 13C_Xylose_Day6 | ecosystem: Environmental > Terrestrial > Soil > Agricultural land | place: USA...
TGATGGAGCGCTTCGACATCGCCGAAGTCTACGGCATGCACAATATGCCTGGCATGCCCGTCGGGCATTTCGGCAGCCGCGTCGGCGCGATCATGGCCTCGACCGACGAGTTCACCATCACCATCAAGGGCCGTGGCGGCCATGCGGCCCAGCCGCACAAGACGATCGACCCGATCGTCATCGGCACGCAGATCGTCACTGCATTGCAGACAATCGCGTCGAGAACGGTCGATCCGCTCGCTTCCGTCGTGGTCTCGGTCACCAAATTCAACGCCGGCTTTGCCCACAACGTCATCCCGGAGGAGGCGGTGCTCGGCGGCACCGTGCGCACCCTGAAGCCCGAAGTGCGCGATATCGGCGAGACCCGCATCCGGCTGATCGCCGAAGGCATCGCCGACGTCTATGGCGCAACCGTCGATGTCTGGTACAGCCGCAACTATCCGGTGACCGTCAACCATGAGGACGAGACGGGCTACGCGCTGAAGGCAGCGGCGGAAATTGCCGGCGAAGGCAATATCAGGCCGTCGCTCGATCCGATGATGGGCGGCGAGGATTTCTCCTACATGCTGCTCGCCCGCCCGGGGGCCTTCATTTTCATGGGCAACGGCGACACCGCCGGGCTGCACCACCCGGGCTATGACTTCAACGACGAAGCGATCCCGCACGGGATTTCCTATTGGGTGAAACTCGCGGAAACGCGACTTGCCGCCTGAGGCGCGAGCGGGAGGCGGCACGATGCATCAGATCGACAAGATAGACCGTAGAATTCTCAACATCCTGCAGGCGGATGGCCGGATCACCAATCTGGAGCTTGCCGATCGCATCGGCCTGTCACCGACGGCAACAAGCGAAAGACTGCGCCGGCTGTTGAAGGAAGGGTATGTTTCGGGCTTCGGCGCCCGTCTCGATCCGCAGAAGCTCGGCTTCGGCCTGCTCGTCTTCATCGAGGTCATGCTCGACAAGACGACGCCCGACGTGTTCGATCAGTTCGCGATCGCGATCAAGCAGGCGCCGGCGGTTCTCGAATGTCACATGGTCGCCGGCGGCTTCGACTATCTCGTCAAGACCCGCTTCGAGGACATGGCGGCCTACCGCAATTTCCTTGGCCAGGTGCTGTGGACGCTGCCGGGCGTCAAGGAAACCCGCACCTATGCTGTCATGGAAGAGATCAAGAACGACGGGCCACTGCCGCTCGTCTGAGACCAAATAAGAATGACCCCGGGAGCCGATGGGATCCCGGGGCAAGCACTTTAGTACGGCACCCCTGAACCCGCGCTTACGCCGCGTCGAGCGACGCCATGTCGATGACGAAGCGGTAGCGGACGTCGCTCTTGACGACACGCTCGTAGGCTTCGTTGATCTCCTGGATCTTGATCGTTTCGATCTCCGAGACGATGTTGTGGGCGCCGCAGAAGTCGAGCATTTCCTGGGTTTCCTTGATCGAACCGATCATCGAGCCGGAAATGCTGCGGCGGGCCGGAACCAGCGCGAAGGCATGGACCGGCACGGCATTTTCCGGAATACCGACCAGCACGAAATCGCCGTCGACCTTCAACAGGTTGAGATAGGCGTTCCAGTCGATCTCGGCTGCGACCGTGCAGATGATCAGGTCGAACTGGCCCTGAAGCGTCTTGAAGGTTTCCGGATCGTTGGTGGCGAAGTAGTGGTCGGCACCGAGCTTCAGCCCGTCTTCCTTCTTCGACAGGCTTTGGCTGAGCACCGTCACCTCCGCGCCCATGGCGTGGGCGATCTTGACGCCCATATGGCCGAGACCGCCCATGCCGACGATCGCGACCTTCTTGCCGGGACCGGCCTTCCAGTGACGAAGCGGCGAATAGAGCGTGATGCCGGCACACAAAAGCGGTGCCGCCGCGTCGAGCGGCAGGTTTTCCGGGATCGACAGGACATAGCCTTCCTTGACGACGATGCTGTCGGAGTAGCCACCCTGCGTCGCTGTCTTGCCGTCGGCCTCGACGCCGTTATAGGTCACCACCAGACCTGGCATGTAATGCTCCAGATCGACGTCGCGTGTCGCGCAGGTGGTGCACGAATCGACGAAGCAGCCGACGCCGGCGCGGTCACCCACCTTGAATTTGGTGACCTTGGAGCCGACGGCGGTGACGATGCCGACGATCTCGTGGCCGGGGACCATCGGGAAGGCCGAGTTGCCCCATTCGTTGCGTGCCTGGTGAATGTCGGAGTGGCAGACGCCGCAATATTTGATGTCGATCACCACGTCGTTGTCGCGCGGCTCGCGACGTTCGAAGGTGAAGGGCGTCAGCGGTTTCGACGCGTCGGTCGCCGCATATCCTCTTGCAATGGCCATCAGTCTGTCCTTCAATTTTGGGAGATGCGAAATGACCGGAGCGTTACCGGCAGATCGCAGGCAGGGACTATGCGTTCGCGATCGGCAAAAGCGTTATCGCGATCCTGCAAAGTTTTTGCCCGATCCTGCAAGAATGAAAAATATATGATGGCAATAGCGCTTCGAAGCCTTATCTGAGCATTGCCGCACACAATGCTAAGCCGCTGGAAAGACCACAGAATATGACAGCCACGCGACAGACTGCCAGACAGGACATGATCGACGTCATTGCCCGGATCACCGGGAAGGACGGCGACCACCAGACCGCAATCCCAGGTTTGAGCATTCATCGCCATTCCGGCGACGCACCCGTCAATTGCGCGGCCTACAAGCCGAGCCTTGCGATCATCGTCCAGGGCGCCAAGCGCGTGGTACTCGGCGACGAGACGCTGATCTATGGCGCTTCCGATTATCTGCTGACGTCGATCGACCTGCCGGTGTTGTCGCAGGTCTGCAAGGCTTCGGCCGACGAGCCTTATCTCAGCTTCGCCTTCCAGATCGATACGGCCAAGATTCCGGCATTGCTCGACTTTCTGGCGCAGGGGCATATGCCGGCCTCCGCCTCGCCGCGCGGCATGACGGTCAGCAAGATCACACCTGACCTCGAAGATGCAGCACTCAGGCTCTTGCGGCTACTCGACCGGCCCGACGATATTCCCGCACTGCTGCCGCTGGTCGAGCAGGAAATTCTGTATCGCCTGGTGACCGGCCCGCACGGCCACCGGCTTCGCCAGATGGCAACAGTCGAAAGCCAGCCGCATCAGGTCGGCCGCGCCGTCGCCTGGCTGAAGGAGCACTATTCCCGGCCGCTGCGCATCGACGACCTAGCGAGCCGGGTCTCGATGAGCGTTTCGTCGCTGCACCACCATTTCAAGGCGATCACCGCAATGAGCCCGCTGCAGTACCAGAAGCAGTTGCGGCTGCAGGAGGCGCGGCGGCTGATGCTGGAAGAAAGTCTCGATGCCGGAGATGCCGGCCATCAGGTCGGCTACGAGAGCCAGTCGCAATTCAGTCGCGAATATGCCCGCCACTTCGGCGAGCCGCCGTTGCGCGACATCGGCCGCGTGCGCCGTACGTTGGTCGAGCGCTTCTCCGGCGAGGCGGAGATGCTGAGCGAGGGGTGATACGCCTCAGGTTCTTTCGATATCCCCGGGAATATCAGCTACGCTCGATATCCCGCCTGAGCACGATCGACGTCGTCAGATCCTCGACGTTGTCCATGGTCGCCACTTCGTTGCGCAGTTCATTCAGCGCGTTGATGGAGCCGACCTCGACCTCGACGACCAGATCGAGCTGGCCGCTGACGGAGGAAACCTTGCGCACGGAAGAAAAGCCGGCGAGCCGGTCAAGCACGCCGATCGACGGCGTACGCTGCAGCGTGACGAGCAGGAAGGCCTGGATCTGCCCCTCCTCCAGCTGGCCGATATCGGCGCGGTAGCCGCGAATGATGCCCGCCTTTTCCAGGCGGGTGACGCGCTCCGTCGTCGCACTTCGGGAAAGCCCGATCCTGCCCGCCAGCGACTTCATCGGGATGCGCGCCTCCCGCGACAGGATGCTGAGGATCGTCCGGTCGATCGCGTCGATGTCCTGCATGATTTCCGCCTCCGAGCGCGCCGACAAGATGACGGTTATTATAAACATAATGTCGGTGCAACCGGCATAATGCCGGATGCATGCGTCGGCCGCTCGTGCAACTCTGCCTCTCAAGACGAGGGTTCCCATGAACGACATGCTGAAGACGACACCAGACTTTTCTATCGACGCTGCGTCAGCACTGCTGAAGCAGCATTACGGCCTTTCCGGCACGCTGTCGCTGCTGGCCAGCGAACGCGACCAGAACTTCAAGGTCGAGGCCGCCGACGGCGCCACCTATATCCTGAAGGTCGTCAATGCCGCCGAGCCCGAGGTCGAGAGCGACTTCCAGACGGCGCTGCTCAGCCATGTCGGAACCTTTGCCGCCGAATTGCCGGTGCCGCACATCAAGCCGACATTGGCCGGCACCAGCCTTGCCGGAACCACCAGCCAGCACGGCGTCAGCCACAGGCTGCGCCTCGTCAGCTGGGTCTCGGGCAACCCGCTCGCCGAAACCGGCCGCAGCACCAGTGCGCTCCAGTCGCTCGGCCAGATGCTCGGCCGCTTCGACGCCTCGCTGAAAGGCTTCATGCATCCGGGTGCGTTGCGCGACCTCGACTGGGACATTCGCAAGGCCGGCCGTTCCAGGGACAGGCTGAACCATGTAACCGAGCCGGATGACCGCGCATTGCTGGAGCGTTTCCTTGTCCGCTTTGCAAAGTCGGTGGAGCCGAGGCTGGCGACACTGCGGTCGGCTGTCATCCACAACGACGCCAACGACTGGAACGTACTGGTCGACAAATCAGATCATGACCGCATCTCCGGGCTGATCGATTTCGGCGACGCACTCTATGCGCCCGTCATTGCCGAAGTCGCCATTGCCGCCGCCTATGCCGGTCTCGACCATCCCGACCCGATCGGCGCCACCGCCGCCATCGCCCGCGGCTTCCACGCGGAATATCCGCTGCTCGAAGAGGAAGTCGATCTTCTCTTCGACCTCATCGCCATGCGGCTCGTCACCTCGGTGACGATCTCGGCCTCGCGCCGCGCCCACACGACCGACAATCCTTACCTTGCCATCAGCGAAAGGCCAGCCTGGACGCTCTTGCGCAAACTCGACCGGATGAACCCGCGCTTTGCCACCGCGATCCTGCGCAAGGCCTGCGGCTTCGAGGCAGCTCCGGGAACGCGCGGCGTTACCGCCTGGATTAGCGAAAACCGCAAGGCGCTCGCGCCGCTGCTCGAACGCCCGGCCGCGACCTACCCAGCAGCGCTCGTGCCCTACGGCGACCCTGATCATCCGATGACGGTGAAATCCGCCGGTGAACAGCCGGATGAGGCCCAGGCGATCTGGGAAGACTATTGCCGCGAAAACGGCGTCGATCTCGGCATCGGCCCCTGGGGTGAGGCGCGCACCGTCTATGCCGGCGAAATGTTCGTCTCACGGCTGGTCGAGAACACCCGCCGCACCTGCCATCTCGGGCTCGACCTGTTCATGGCAGCCGGCACCAAGGTGTTCACACCGATCGCCGCCACCGTCGTCAGCGTCGAGATCGAGGCGGACCCGCTTGGTTACGGCTGCCTGATTGCGCTTCGCCACGAACCCGAGGGCTGCCCGCCCTTCGTGTCGCTCTGGGGTCATCTGGCGCACGAGACAATGGGCCGGATCAAGGCTGGCGACCGGCTCGAAGCCGGTGCGCTCGTCGGCGAAATGGGTGCTCCGATGGAAAACGGCGGCTGGGCGCCGCACCTGCATTTGCAGCTTTCCATCGACGCAAACCTTTCGGCGACCGAAATCCTCGGCGTCGGCGAACCGCAATATCTCGACGTCTGGGCCGAGCTCTTCCCCGATGCGCGCACCTTCGCCGGCATTGCCGAGGAGTTTTACGCAAAGAGCGGTCGTGCGCATGACGAGATCGTCAAGCTGCGCAAGGAACTGCTGCTGCCGAACCTGTCGATCTCCTACGAAAAGCCGATCAAGTTCGTGCGCGGCGAAGGCGTCTGGCTGATCGACGACAGTGGCCGCGCCTATCTCGACTGCTTCAACAATGTCTGCCACATCGGCCACGCCCATCCCGCGGTCGTCGAGGCGATGACGAAGCAGGCGGCGATCCTCAACACCAACACGCGCTATCTGCACGACAATATTGTCGCCTATGCGGAACGGCTGACCGCGACGCTGCCGAAAGAACTGACAGTCGCCGGTTTCGTCAACAGCGGCTCGGAGGCAAACAGCCTGGCGCTGCGCATGATGCGCGCGCATACGGGCCGTGAAAACGCCATCACGCTCGACTGGTCCTATCACGGCACCACGCAGGAGCTGATCGACATCAGCCCCTACAAATTCCGTCGCAAAGGCGGCAAGGGCCCGAAACCGCATGTCCATGTCGCTGCCGTTCCCGACAGCTATCGCGCGCCCGCCGATTGGCCGGCAGAAGAACACGGCAAGCGCTTTGCCGAAAGCGTCGCAGAGCAGATCGCGGCCATGCAGGCAAAGGGCGAAGGCCTCGGCTTCTTCATCGCGGAATCGATCCCGAGCGTTGCCGGCCAGGTGTTCCTGCCCGAAGGCTACTTGAAGGAAGTCTATCGCCTGGTGCGCGAAGCCGGCGGCGTCTGCGTCGCCGATGAGGTTCAGGTCGGCTTCGGCCGTGTCGGCAGCCACTGGTGGGCGTTCGAGACTCAAGGGATCGTTCCCGACATCGTCACCATGGGCAAGCCGATCGGCGACGGCCATCCGCTGGCCGCCGTCGTCACCACCCGCGAGGTCACCGACAGCTTCAACAACGGCATGGAGTACTTCAACACCTTCGGCGGAAACCCGGTTTCCTGCGCCGTCGGCCTTGCCGTGCTCGACGTCATCGAGGGGCAGGACCTGCGCGGCAACGCACTTGCTATCGGCAACTACCTCATCGGCTCCTTCCGGGCGATGCAGGCGCGTTACGAGGTGATCGGCGACGTCCGCGGCATGGGGCTGTTCCTTGGCATCGAACTGGTCAGCGACCGCAATACCAAGGCACCCGCCACCGAATTTGCCCGGGCCGTTTCCAACGGCGCCCGCCAGCGCGGCGTGTTGATGGGCACCGAAGGGCCACATGACAACGTCTTGAAGATGCGTCCGCCGATGATCTTCTCGAAACGCGACGCCGATCATCTGCTCGCCGTCCTCGAAGAGACCTTTGCGGATGTGAGCAGGAAGCTCGGTTAAGACCGGGCTCGATACCGCCGAAACGATAGCCAGTTGGCCGGGACGCGCACGTGCCCCGGCAGCGAAGACGCGTGCCTTTAAAACTGCATAACAAGAGGAGAACAGGACAATGAAACTTGGAATTCTAGCACTTGCGAGTGCGGCGTTTCTCGCCGGAACGGCAGCCAGCGCCGCCACGCTTGATGTCGTCAAGGAACGCGGCGAACTTCGCTGCGGCGTCAGCCAGGGCGTGCTCGGCTTTTCCGCGCCGAACGACAAGGGCGAGTGGAGCGGCTTCGACATCGACTTCTGCCGCGCGGTCGCTGCGGCCACGCTCGGCAACCCGGACAAGGTGAAATACGTGCCGCTCTCGACCAAGGAGCGCTTCACCGCGCTGCAGTCGGGCGAAGTCGATCTGCTTTCGCGCCAGACCACCTGGACGCTGTCGCGCGACAGCGATCTCGGCATGAGCTTCGTCGGCGTCAACTACTATGACGGCCAGGCCTTCATGGTGCGCAACGACCTCGGCGTGAAGAGCGTCAAGGAACTCTCGGGCGCCTCCGTCTGCACGGAAACCGGCACGACCACCGAGCAGAACATGGCCGACTACTTCAGCTCCAACAACATCCAGTACCAGGTCATCGCTTTCGAAAAGCCCGACCAGACGATCCAGGCCTTCAACACGGCGCGCTGCGACGTCTATTCGACCGACGCCTCGGCGCTCTACGCCCAGCGCCTGACGCTGAACGACCCGGACCGCTTCGTCGTGTTGCCGGAAGTCATCTCCAAGGAGCCGCTCGGACCGGCCGTGCGCCAGGGCGACGAGCAGTGGTTCAAGGTCGTTCGCTGGACATTGTTCGCGATGATCGAGGCCGAAGAACTTGGTATCACCAAGGAGAACGCGGCCAAGATGCAGGAAAGCGGCACGGTCGGCCAGAAGCGGTTCCTGGGCATCGACAACGAAGCCGGCAAGGCGCTGGGCCTCGGCCCGACATGGGCCTTCCAGGCGATCTCCGCCGTCGGCAACTATGGCGAGGTCTTCGAAAAGCACCTGGGCAAGGACAGTGCGCTCAAGATCGACCGCGGCCTCAACAAGCTGTGGAGCCAGGGCGGCCTGATGTACGCGCCGCCGGCGCGCTGATCGCAGGCAAATCCGGAGAAGGTCTTCCCTCCGGAATTGCGCCAATAAATAGACCAACCAACCATGCGCCGCGGCCCTCACCGCGGCGTTTTTCGCTTCTGGCGTTTGACAAGGGGCGGTTGCATTCTGTCTGTCTGCTCGGAGCGAGGCGTTGCGCAACGCCGCTTGTGGCAGCTTTCCCAAGGGGGATCTGGAGGTTCCGACAAAACGTACGGCGATGATGGACAGCGGACAGTCGACAAGTCAGGCCTCGTCATAGCAGATCGGGAAATCCCGACACCAGCGAAGACTTCCCTCATCCCTGTGCCTGTCACAGGGATCCAGCCAGCCCAAGTCCTTGGGCTGAAAAGTCCTCTGACCCGACCGACGTCGGATCGCTGGATTCCGGCACAAGGCCGGAATGAGGGCGTGGGGATGCCCCTTTCGTCAAACAGCAGGATCTGTCACCGTCTGACATTTCCGACGCCGGAGCGTTTTTTCTGGTCAACCGACAGGTGGGGCGCAACCCTTCAGAGTTTGACGATCGTCTTGCGCGCAAGCAGCCCCTGCGGCGCGAAGAGAAGCACGCCGATGACGAGCAGGATGGTGAAGGCATCGCGGTAGCTGAGCAGGCTTTCCGGCAGATAGGCCTGCAGGAACACCTCGATGAAGCCGAGCAGGAAGCCGCCGGCAACGGCGCCGGAGAGGCTGCCGAGCCCGCCAATGATCGCGGCGATGAAGGCCTTCAAGACCGGCAGGAAGCCCATCAGCGGATCGACGCTGCCGCGCTGCGCCACCCAGAGAATGCCCGCGACGCCCGCGAGCAGTCCCGAAATGGCAAAGGCGGTCGCAACCACGGCATTGGCGCGAATACCCATCAGCCGGACGATGGCGAAATCCTCCGAAGCCGCACGCATCGCCCGGCCGAGAACGGTGGTGCGCAGGAAGAGGTTGAGCCCGACGAGCATGATGACCGTGACCAGGATCGATGTGCCTTGGATCAGGCCGAGGTGAAGGCCACCGATCTCGATCGTCCCGGAAAAGCTCTCCGGCATCGGCACCGGCTTCGGCCGCGCCGAAATGAAGTTCTGGAAGATGACGCGCAGGATGGCGCTGACGGCAAAGCTGGTGAGAAGCAGCGTCGTGCCGCTCGCGCCCCGCACCGGCCGAAAGGCGATGCGCTCCATCAACATGGCAAGCGCCACCGCGATCATCAGCGCGCCGAAGATGGCGAGCGGAAAGGGCACGCCCAGCAGAAGGGCGAAGCACAGCCCGTAGCCCGCCGCCGTCATCAGTTCGCCATGGGCGAAATTGATCAGCCCCATGATCGAGAAGACGACCGCGAGCCCAAGCGCGAGAAGCGCATAGGTGCCGCCGAGGCTCAGCGCGTTGACCAGCTGCTGCAGGAACATGTCCATCGTTGTGACCTCTTTGCCCCCGGCCTCAAGCGCCGAGATAGGCACCCTGGATTTCAGTTGAATTGCGAAGTTCGGCGGCAGTGCCGGAGAGCACGATGCGCCCGTTCGCCATGACATAGCCCGCGTCGGCGATTTCGAGCGAAAGTGCTACGTTCTGCTCGACGAGCAGGATCGTCAGGCCCTTCTGGCGCAGACCGGCGATCAGGTCGAAGATCAGGTCGACCACCTGCGGCGCCAGCCCGAGCGAAGGCTCGTCGAGCAGCAAAAGGTCGGGCGACGACATCATCGAACGGGCGATCGCCAGCATCTGCTGCTCGCCACCGGACAGCGAACCGGCTTTCTGGCTAAGACGTTCTTTCAGGATCGGGAAACGCGACAGCATGTCCTCGCGCACGTCGGATATCACCCCGCGCGCCTTGTGCATGGCGCCGCCAAGCAGCAGGTGTTCGTCCACCGTCAGGCTTGGAAAGATGCGCCGGCCTTCCGGCGTCAGCGTCATGCCGAGCCTGACGATCTGTTCCGGCGGCAGGCCGGAAATGTCCTGGCCATTGAACGACACCCGCCCCGCCTTCTTTGCCGCCAGGCCCATCAGCGCATTCAGCGTCGAGCTCTTGCCGGCGCCGTTGGCGCCGAGCAGCGTGACGATCTGCCCTTTGTTGACGGTGAGATCGACCCCCTTCAGCGCCTCGACGGCACCATAGGCAACCTTGAGGCCGCTCACTTCGAGCAGGGGCTTCTGAGCGGGAATTTCACTGTGCATCATCGGGGCAAAGTCCTTGCCATGGATTGCGAGACGGCCCTGCAGGCGGCCGAACGATCTCCGGCGCGGCGCCGAAGATCGCAAGTGGTGGCGGCTCAGGGGGCCGGAATGTCGGCCGCGGCGGGAACGCCCTGGCTGATCAGCTCGCGGTTGCCACCTCCGATGCGAACCAGCGAGACCGAACGCAATGGCATGCCTTGCGTGCCGGCGTAGCTGATCGGGCCGGTGACACCCTGGACGTTTTCGAGCGAGGCGATGGCGTTGCGGATGGCGACCGGGTCGATGCTGTTGGCTTCGGTCACGGCAGCGTCGATGACCTTGCCGAGGTCGTAGCCGTTGGCAATGTAGACCGTATCCGGCACCTGACCGAACTTCTCCTTGTACTTCACGTTGAAGTCGGCGAGCGGGCTGCCCTCACTGGCAAACCCGGCCGTGGTGAAGACCACGCCGTCGACGGTGGCGCCAAGTCCGAATGTCGTCGGCGAATCGATGCCGTCGCTGCCGAGGATCGGAATGGTGACGCCGGCGCCGCGCAGCTGGCGGATGAAGGCCGGAAAATCGGGCTCGTAGGCAGCCGTCATGATGACGTCGGGTGCCGGATTCATCGCCTTGATCTTGGTGACTTCGGCGCCGAAATCCTGCTGGCCCATGCTGAAGGTGCCTTCGCCCAGAAGCTCGCCGCCCTTGGCCTTGAAGGCTTCGCCGAAATATTCCGGAAGCTTCAGCGTATAGGCGCTATCGGGAGACTTGAGGATGTAAGCCTTCTTGTAGCCCTTCTCGACGGCGTAGGCTGCGAGCACTGCGGCCTGGACGTTGTCGGCGGGATAGTTGCCGAACATGTAGTCGCCGACAGCAAGCGGCATGGTCGGGGTGGTCGCACAGAACGAGAAGGCAGGGATTTGCGCCGCCTGCGTCACCTGGCCGGCGGCGATCGACGGATCGGCATCGCAAGGCGTGATCATGATCTTGACGCCCTGATCAACCAGTTCCTGCGCCACCAGTGCCGTCTGGGCAGCGTCCGAGCGCGTGTCCTTGGCCACCAGCTTGATCGGGAACTTGCCGGCAGCGCCGCCAGCCGCGTTGATTTCCTCGACGGCCATTTCCAGGCCCTTCAGCGACGGCTGGTCATAGGGAGCAAGGCCGCCGGTCTGGGCGGTGGCAAGACCGATGACCAAATCTTCGGCAAATGCCGGCAGCGGCGACAGCGCGAAGCCGCTAAGGATGGTGGTGAGGCACAGTGCCCTGAGATTCGATTTCATCGGTAAGCTCCCTCTTTCTGATTTCGTTTGCTGATCAAGCTGGATTGTGAAGGCTGCCTGTGCCCGGCCGGAGACCGGTGGCCTCGACAACCTCATGCTGCGCCTGCGCTGACGAACGGCGACGGCCGATATAGGCTTCGATCACAGCCGGGTTGGCCTGGATCTCCGCCGGTGTGCCGATGGCGATCTGCTGGCCCTTGTTGAGGACGACGACGATATCGCAGAGCCGCATGATCAGCTTCAGGTCATGCTCGACGACGAGCAGGCCGAGGCGGTACTTCGTGCGGATGCGGTCGAGCACGTGCATCAGTTCCTGCGTTTCGGCAGGGTTCATGCCGGCCGCCGGCTCGTCGAGCAGCAGGTAGCGCGGCCTCAAGGCCAGTGCGCGGGCGATCTCGAGACGGCGTTGCGCGCCATAGGAAAGTGTTCCGGCAAGCTGGTCGGAAAAGCCGTCGAGCCCAACCTCTGAAAGCACCAGCCGGGCGCTTTCCATCGGGTCCTCGCCATTGCCCTTCAAAGCACTCGCCGCCACCGTGACGTTTTCGAGCACGGTCAGGTTCTTGAACAGGCGGATGTTCTGGAAGGTGCGCGCGAGGCCGGCGACAGGAACCGCGTGAACCGACAGCGATGCGATATCTTTGCCGTCGATCAGCACGCGGCCACTCGACGGCGGAACGACGCCGGAGACGCTGTTGATCAGCGTCGACTTGCCGGCCCCATTCGGGCCGATGAGACCGGTCACGAGACCCGGCTTGATCTCGAAATTGGCGTTTTCCAGCGCCACAAGTCCGGCGAATTTCTTGCCGAGATTTTCGACCTTGAGTGTTCCGCCCGGTGGGACCGGAGCAATTTTTTGCGCGCTGTCGGAGGCTGTCGCAGGCTTTGCGGCAAAGCGCTTCAACCAGGCAAGACGCTCATCCAGCTCGCGGACCCCGAAGATCCCGTCCTGGAGCCGATACATCACCACCAGGATCGCAACGCCGATGCCGATATCCGTGAGACCGAAGACGGTCGGAAGCGTGACGAAGCCGAGGTCGACACCGCCTTCGAGTTTGCGCAGAAGCTCGACGATCAGCATGATCACGGCCGTTCCGCCGACCGCACCCGAAACGGTGGTGACGCCACCGAGGATCAGCATGGCGAGCAGCACGAAGGTCAGGTTGAAATAGAAGTCCTTGGGCGAGAAGGCGCCGAGGAAATGCGCCAGCAACGCGCCCGCCGCCCCTGCCAGAATGGCGCCGAGGACCCAGCCGACAAACCGATGAAGCCTGACATTGACGCCGACGGCGGTCGAGGCGATCTCGTCCTCACGTGAGGCCCTCAACTTCAGCCCCGCGCCCGAATCCAGGTAGAGACGGGCGATGGCGATGGCGGCCACCGCAAAAGGCAACGCCACCCACAGATTGACCGCGCGCGGGATGCCGAAGAAGGTCTGGCTGCCGCGGGTGATATCGGTCGAGGCGACCAACACGACATGGACGATCACGAGAAAGCCGAGCGTCGCGATCGAAGCCGATGAACCGGCAAGGCGCGCGACGGGTATTCCGATCAGCACCGCGACTAGCGCCACGACCACCAGCGCCACGGCAAGCGCCGGCAGGAACGACATGCCGATGCCGGCGAGCCATTCCGGCAGGTGCGGCAGCGCCGTCTTCTGGACGATCGGGTTGATGGTGAGAAGGCCGGACGCATAGGCGCCGATCGCCATGAAGCCGACATGGCCGAAGGAAACGATGCCCGAATTGCCAGCATACATGCCGATGCCGAGCACTGCGATCACGTTGATCATGAACAGCGTCACGAGGCGCTCACCGCTCCCCGGAAAAACCAGCGAAGCGACGGCAGCGGCCACCAGCAGCGGCAACGACGTTAAAAGGATACCGACGACGGTTTCTCGCCTGACGCGGACCATCTGCATTCCCCCGAATTGTCGGCCCGCCTTTGTTTTTGGCTCGGGCCAGTTCCCGTAATGAAAGTTATCCCATCGCGATCAAATGTCAATCTTGTTTCAAAAAACATTCTCTGCTAGCAATTATGTAACAAAAATTAGAAATCGGGGTTCAAGCCATCATTTTTGGGAGGCGGAAATCGTGGCAATCCGGGATCGACTGACAGACGGGGCTATTACTTTCACACGATCGGAACTGAAGATCGTGCGGCAGCTCCTGTCGAACTATCCGGCAGCGGGATTGAATACCGTTGCCTATCTGGCTTCGTCGGCGGGGGTCAGCAATCCGACCGTGGTGCGCTTCGCCAACAAGCTTGGCTTCGAGGGCTATCCGGAGTTTCAGAAGGCGCTGCTCGGCGAAGTGCAGGAACGCATGAGTTCGCCGCTGTCGATGCTCGACGAGCGGCGGCCGTCGCTGGAACAGGAGAACTTCTACCAGTACTTCCTGCGCGCCAGCATCCATGCGCTCGAAGCTTCGATGCAGATGCTGCCGTCGGAGGATTTCGAGGCGGCGGTCGATGCGGCGGCAGACACGAGCGCACGAGCGCATTGCCTCGGCGGTCGGTTCAGCGGTTTTCTCGCCGGCCTGCTCTGGTCGCATATGAAGCAGCTGCGCGGCGACACCCGCTGGATCAACGGCAGCCAGGCCGACCAGGTCGACCAGCTCGTCGATCTCGGCAAACGCGACGTGCTGTTCGTCTACGATTACCGCCGCTACCAGAACGACACCATTCGCTTCGCCAAGCAGGCGGCCGCACAAGGCGCACGGAACGTGCTGTTCACCGACCGGTGGCTTTCGCCGATCGCCGAATTCGCCACCGTCACGCTGACGGCGCCGGTCGATACGGTCTCGCCCTACGACACGATGGTGCCGGCGATCGCCCAGACGGAAGCGCTGATCGCCGCGCTGACGGCCCGTCTCGCCACCCAATCGCGCGCCCGCATCGAGAAGATGGAGGAGCTGCGCCGCGGCTACGCCATCACCGAAGACGCTCTCAACCCGAACGTCGACGACGGCCGCTGACTATCTGCCGAAAGGCCAGGACCACAACCGAGGAGAATCCGAATGAGTGCCGTTACAGTGAAGGTCGGTGACGACATGCTGAGGCGCGACAGCGACTACGAGCGCGGCCGCACGTCCGTGCTGTTCGTCGACATGCAGCGCATCTGGTGCGAACCCAATCTCGATCCGACCCACCCGCAGGACGCCGACAGCTACTATCACAAGCGGCTGCGCCAGACGGTGATCCCCAACCAGGTCCGCATCCTCGAGGCGGCCCGCAGTTCCGGCTGCGAAGTGCTGCACACCATCATCGAGAGCCTGACGCTTGACGGCCGCGACCGCTCGCTCGACCACAAGCTTTCCGACATGCATGTGCCGAAGGGCTCGCCCGAGGGCCAGGTCATTCCCGAACTGGCGCCTGTCGACAACGAGATCGTGCTGCCGAAAACCTCTTCCGGCGTCTTCAACTCGACCAACATCGACTACATCCTGCGCAACCTCAACACCCGCTATCTGATCATCGCCGGCGTCATCACCGACCAGTGCGTCGACATGGCGGTGCGCGACGCCGCCGACCGCGGCTATCTCGTCACCGTCGTCAGCGACGCCTGTGCGACCTACAGCCCCGAGCGCCACGAAGGCGCCCTTCGCGCCTATTCCGGCTACTGCTGGACCACCGATACCGACACCGTCGTCAACCGCCTTCAGGGCCTGCGCCAAGCCTGAGCCGCTGCCGAAGATCTTGAGACAAGAGGGGAATTCATGACCGAGACCAACAACGGCAAGGCTCATTCCGCACTGACGGAACTCGCGACCTTCGTCACCACCGACATCGCCGGCATCACCCGCGGCCGCAGCTTTGCCGCTGCACAGATCGACGACTATCTGCGCAAGGGCGTCGGCTGGGTGCCTGCCAATCTGGCGCTGACACCCTTCGACCAGATCGCCGAAAACAATCCCTGGGGCTCGGCCGGCGACCTCAGGCTGATGGCCGACCCCGCCAGCAAGGCGCGCGTCACCTGCCTGCCCGACGTCACCCCGCTGCATTTCTATCACTCCGATATCACCGACCTCAAAGGCGACCCGTGGGAGTGCTGCGTTCGCAGCTTGCTCAAGCGCACGCTTGAGGAATTCGAGCGCGAGGCCGGGCTGAAAGTCATCTCCGCCGTCGAGCAGGAGTTCCAGCTTCTCGGCGTCGACTGGCCCGACGCGCCGTCCTTCGGCCTGCGCGCGCAACGCCGTGCCGAACCCTTCGGCCCGCTGTTGATGACGGCACTGCAGGAGGCGGGCGCCGAGCCGGAAATGTTCCTGCCCGAATATGGCAAGGACCAGTTCGAGATCACCTGCCGCCCGGCGGATGCGCTGACCGCTGCCGACCGTGGCGCCACGATCCGCGCCATCACCAAGGAAGTGGCCGCCCTCTTCGGCTGGAACGCAAGCTTCGCACCGAAGACGAGCGCCAACGGCGTGGGCAACGGCGTGCACCTACATGTCAGCTTCACCGATCTTGACGGCAATCCTGTCACCTTCGACGCGTCGCGCCCGGGTCGCCTGTCGAAGGTCGCCGGGTCTTTCGCCGCCGGCGTTATCCGCCACCTCCCGGCGCTGACCGCCTTCACCGCCCCGTCGGTGCTCTCCTACATGCGGCTCGTTCCGCACCATTGGAGCGCTGCCTATACCTGCCTTGGCGAAAAGAACCGCGAGGCGACGCTCCGCATCTGCCCGACGCTGGATCTGCCCGGCAGCAATCCGGCCAAGCAGTTCAACATGGAGTACCGCGCCGCCGACGCCTGCGCGAGCCCGCATCTGTCGCTGGCCGTCCTGCTCAAGGCCGGCCTCGAAGGTATCCGGGCTGGCCTCGAACAGCCGCCGCTGATCAACTCGGACCCGTCCGATTTTTCCGACGCGGACCAGAAGAAGCTCGGCATCCGCCGCCTGCCTGCAAGCCTGCCGGAAGCGCTCGAAACGCTTGCCGAAGACAAGGTGGTGACCGGCTGGTTCGCCAAGGACTTCCTCGGTTGCTACGTCGCGATGAAGCGCAAGGAAATCGAGATCGTCGACGGCCTCTCCCCCGACGAACTCTGCGCCCGCTACGCGGCCGTCTACTGATACGGATAGGCTCCCATGACTTCGACAACGGCCATCAAGAGCCCCGACGACCGACGCGGCAGGCACGACGCCCGCCAGCCGCTTCTGGCGATCGACGAGCCGCCGCCCTATGCGGTGTTTAACCCGGACGGCAAATCGCCGTTCCTGCTTTTGTGCGAGCATGCGTCCAACCGCATGCCGCGTGCACTCGGTGACATGGGATTGCCCGAACACGAGCGCCAGCGCCATATCGCCTGGGACATCGGGGCCTTGGCACTCGCCCAGCATCTAAGCCTCAGCCTCGACGCGCCGTTGTTCTTCACCAACTATTCAAGGTTGGTGATCGACTGCAACCGTCCGCTTTCGGCGCCGTCCTTCATTCCGGAAGTGAGCGAAACGACGGAGATCCCGGCCAACCGGGATCTGAGCGAGATGGAGCGACAGCAGCGGATCGATACGCTGTTCAGGCCCTTCGCCGATGCCGTTTCCCGGCGCCTTGATCTACTGCAGACAAGGGGTGAACGGCCGTTTGTCGTTGGCGTGCACAGTTTCACCCCCGTCTATTTCGGCAATCAGCGCCCGTGGCAGGCGGGCATTCTCTATCGCGATGCCGAGGCTTTCGCGCAGTCGCTGATCCGGGACCTGAGTTCGGAAGAGCAACTGACGATCGGCGACAACGAGCCCTACAACATCCACCCGGACGAGGATTATACGGTGCCGGTGCATGCCGACGCGCGCCAGCTGCCGGGCGTGCTGATCGAAGTCAGGCATGACCTGATCGATACCGACGCGGGCGTAAAGGCGTGGGGTGAGCGGCTGACCCGTTGTCTCCAGACGAGCCTCAGGGAGTGCCGCCCGTGACCGAAGGCCTTTACGCCAGGGACGGACACGCGATTGCCAACCTGCAGAAGCTGCGCTTCTTTCCGCTCGCCATCGCCGGCGGCAAGGGTGTACGTCTCGTCGAGGAGAACGGCCGCGAGCTGATCGACCTTTCCGGCGCCTGGGGAGCTGCAAGCCTTGGTTATGGCCATCCCGCCCTGGTCGAGGCCGTGTCGCGGGCTGTTGCCAACCCGGCGGGCGCAAGCGTTCTCTCCGCCGCCAACGCACCGGCGACCGCCCTTGCGGAAAAACTGCTCGGCCTTTTCCCCGGCAAGGGACGCAACAAGGTGTGGTTCGGCCATTCCGGCTCCGACGCCAACGAAGCAGTCTTCCGGGCGATCGCCAAAACCACCGGCCGCACCGGCGTCATCTCTTTCATTGGCGCCTATCACGGCTGCACCACCGGCTCGATGGCCTTTTCCGGCCACAGCGTCCAGGCGGGTGCGACCAAGGCGGAGGGGCTGATCCTGCTGCCCTACCCCGATCCCTACCGGCCTTATCAAGGCGACGTTACAGGCGAGGCAATCCTCGACCTCCTGAAACAGCAGTTTGCGACCTCGGCACCGCCGGAGCGGATCGGCTGCGCCTTCATCGAGCCGATCCAGTCCGACGGCGGGCTGATCGTGCCGCCGATGGGGTTCTTCGAAAAATTTGCCGATCTCTGCCAACGGCACGGCATCCTCGTCGTCTGCGACGAAGTCAAGGTCGGGCTCGGCCGCAGCGGCAGGATGCACTGCTTCGAGCATGAGGATTTTGTGCCCGATATCCTGACGGTCGGCAAAGGGCTCGGCGGCGGCCTGCCGCTTTCGGCAGCGATCGGCCCGGCCGAGATCATGGATTGCGCCACGGCCTTTGCGATGCAGACGCTACATGGCAACCCGGTGTCGACAGCTGCCGGCCTTGCCGTGCTCGAAACCATCGAGCGCGAGGGACTGGCCGAAGCTGCCCACCGAAAGGGCGAACGTTTGCGCCAGGGCCTGCGGCAGCTTTCCGGGCGTCACACGCTGATCGGCGATGTGCGCGGACGCGGCCTTGCCTGCGGCGTGGAGCTGATTGCCGACCGCGACAGCCGTTCACCGGCAGCAAGAGAAACGGCCAAGCTGATCTACCGCGCCTATGAGCTCGGCCTCGTCGTCTATTATGTCGGCATGAATTCGAACGTTTTGGAGATGACCCCGCCGCTGACGATCTCGGACGCGGACATCGACCAGGCGCTCGACATTCTCGACCGCGCCTTTGGCGATGTCGTAGCCGGCCGGGTTTCAGACGCGGTGCTTTCAGAATTCGCCGGCTGGTGAGGCAGTCCTACCGGCGTCTGCCGTCGGTGGGACCCGCGTCTACCAACCCTCGTCAAGAACACGCGTGAGCATGTCGGCAAAAAAGTCGGCGCTTTCCCGGCTGAGGCAGAGCGGCGGCTTGATCTTCAAGACGTTCAGGTGGTCGCCGGTCGGCTGCATGATGACGCCAAACTCAAGAAGGCGATCGCAGATGGCCGCGGTCTCTTCTGTCGCGGGCTCCAGCGTTTCGCGATCGCGGACGAACTCGACACCGAGATAAAGCCCCATGCCGTGCACGGCGCCGACCAGCGGAAACCGCTGCTCCAGCGCTTCGAGCCTCGTCTTGAGGTAGCCGCCGACGACGCGCGCGTTGTCCTGCAATTTCTCCTCTTCGAGAAGATCGAGCACCGTCTGACCGACGATGGAACTCACCGGACTGCCGCCTGATGACGAGAAGAAATAACCTTCCTTCTCCAGGGCGTCGGCAATCTCACGCCGCGTGATGACGGCGCCGAGCGGATGGCCGTTGCCCATGCCCTTGGCGATGGTGATGATATCGGGCACGACGCCCTGTTCCTCGAAACCCCAGAAATAGTCCCCGAGCCTGCCGTAACCGACCTGCACCTCGTCTGCGATGCAGACACCACCGCGCTGGCGAACCATGGCATAGACGGCGTCGAGATAGCCTTTCGGCAAGGGAATGCCGCCGGCGTTGCCATAGACCGGCTCACAGATGAAGCCGGCAAGGCCTTGCCCCCCGTCCTCCAGTTCGCGCAGCTTGGTCGCAACCGACCGGACGTAATTGTCGGTCGTGCCGGCGCCGCGGAACGGGCCTCGATAGGTGTTTGGCGCCACCACGGCATGCACCCAGTCAGGGCGGGTCTCAAGCGCCTGCGGGTTGTCAGCGATCGAGGTCGAGACCGCGTCGCTCGCCACCGTCCAGCCGTGATAGGCCTCGAGCAGACTGACGATGTTGCGCTGGCCGGAAAAGGCCCAGGCGAGCCGCAAGGCGAGATCGTTCGCTTCCGAGCCGCTGTTGACCAGGAACACCGTGTCGAGGCCATCGGGCGCGAGTGCTGCAAGCCGCGCGGAAAACTCGGCGACCGAAGCATAATGGAAACGCGAATTCGTATTGAGCAGCGACCATTGCCGGCCGACCGCTGCCGCCAGCCGCGGATGTCCGTGGCCGAGGATGGTGACGTTGTTGACCATGTCGAGATAGGCCCTGCCCTCGACGTCGAACAGATGTTCCTTCCAGCCGCGTTCGATCTGCGGTGGATTGCGATAGTAGTTTTTCTGCTGCCTGGCGAAGTGCCGCTTGCGGCGGTCAAGCAGGTCGGTCGAATGCGGTCTCGGCGCATCGCAGTCGAAACCGAGGATGCCTGATGGTGACGGGCAGAGCATGCGCCACGCATCCGCCTGATGGGCCGGGACAAACAGCGGCGGGTTCAGTCCCGGTTCGCGGCAGAGCTGCACCCGGATCAGGCCAAGCCCATGGCCGGCCTCGACCACCGTGCCGATCGGCGTGCCGGCAGCAACCGTCTCTTCCGTATCCTCGGACGGTTCGAGACCGGAGAGATGGAGAACGACCGCCCCACCGTTCAGGACCATCCGCCCGTCATGCCATTCGGGTCGGCCGGCAAAGGGTGCCCTGACGACAGTCCCGGTCGGCAGGCAGAGATCGACATGCAGGGCGAAGGTCGGCATCGGCGCGGACGCCCGAAGCGCGCTCTCGGTCATCCGGTACTCGCCATACCGGGTCGACGCCATCCCGATCGCGTGCGCCGCCGTCTGCAGCAACGAGGCCGGCAGCGCCTCGTGCTGCCAGCGCTCCTCGGGAAGCAGCGGGCTCAAGATGGAAAGATCGATCTGGCGCACGCCGGCAGGCTCGATGTCGACGAGCAATCCCTCACCCACCACCGGCATCGTCGCCTCCGGTACCGCATCGACGGCACGCAGGATCGCGTATTGCATCATGGCCGGCGGTACGGAGACGGCAACGTCGAAGATCTCGCGCTCATGGGCCGCGTTGCCCTGCACATAGGCGTTCTCAGGATCGATGGTGAGCTGCTGCTCGGAACTGGCGATCAGAACCGCGGCACGCGCAACGATCAGCGGCCACAATGCCTTCAGCTCGTTTTCCTCAAGCGGGCAAACCGCGTGAAAGGCCCTGATGGCCGGCAGAACGAAGAGAGGATCGCCATCGGCATGATGCAGCAGCGAAGCGCATGTGACGGCGAGCTCTGCGACGAGCCAGCCCTTCAGAATATCGCCGAAATCGATGACGCCATCCGGGATCGGCCGGCCGGCCGCATCCGGTTGGCCGACGACATTGTCGTCAGTCACATCATGGTGGATCGCCTGGAGGCGCAGATCGGCCGTCAGCGGCTGCAGCCGGCGCATGGCCCCGACCATCGCCTCGGCGATGCGCTTCTTCAGGCCCTCGTCGGTCATGGCGGAAAGCAGGTGCAAGGCGACCGGTGCGGCGTGGCGTAGATCCCATTGCAGCTCGCGGTCGAGGCCCGGATGATCGAAATCGCTGAGTGCCACCGCCAGCCGCCCGGCAATGTCGCCGAGCGCGGCCACGGTTTCCGCTGTCAGATGTTTGCGCCGCGTCAACGGCACGCCATCGAGATAGGTCAACAGGCGAACGCGATAGTCCTCGCCGCGCACCGTCACATCGACGATGTCGTTGCCATCGAGCGCGCGCATGACCTGCGGCACCCGCACCGAGCCGGTCTGACGGGCGAGATGCAACAAGGCGGCGTTCTGGGCTTGCAGTTCCAGCGGATCGTAGGCCGCTCGGCAGATCTTCAGGACGAAAAGTGCCTCGCCGGTGTCGATCCGGTAGTTGCGATCCTGCTGGCTGCCCAGTTCGGTCAGGGTGCCGGAAAGGCCGAAATGCTCCGAAAGAATGCGCGCAGCGTCCTCGGGCGTCACATCGGGCCTTGGCAATTGCGTGCGAAGCTTCAGCGCGTCTTCAACCATAATGTCGCCTCCATCACATCCGGCATCATGCCGACTTCCGAATCGACCGAACGGGTCTCCTGACTATTGCGACACACCTTCAAGGCGATAGCGCGTCCCGGGATAGAGCAGGCGCGCCGTCGTCACATTGGCGGTGTCGGACCAGGTGCGACGCCGGATCATAAGACAAGGCTCGTTGCGGTCGATGCCGAGCAGCTTGCATTCCCATGGCTGCGGCGACACCGCCTCGACGATCTGTTCGGTGCGGGTGATCGGTGCGACCGCCGTCAGATAGGCGTTCGGCGTCATGTCGCGGAAATCCTGCTCCATGTATTTCGGGCAGATGGCCGGGTTGACGAACCGGTCCTCGATCTGAATCGGCAGGCCGTTTTCCGAATGCACCATGATCGAATGGAAAACTCGTGCGCCGGTAACAAGCCCGAGCGCATAGCCGATTTCCGAAGGTGCTACCTCCTCCTGCATCAGCGTCATGCGCGAAGTATGGGCGTGGCCGCGCTCGCGGATCTCGTCGGCGATGTTGCGCACTTCCAAGAGCGCCGTGCTGCCCTTGTGTGCCGCGACGAACGACCCTACCCCCTGAACGCGGGTGATCGCCCCCTCGGTCGCCAGCTCCCGCAGCGCCCGGTTCGCGGTCATGCGGCTGACGCCGAGATCGGCGACGATCTCGTTTTCGGAAGGAATACGATGATGTGCCGGCCATTCCCCGCTGTCGATGCGGGTGCGGATGAACTGCTTCACCGCCTCGTAGCGTGGCACCGGTCCGTCCTCGAATGCGGCCATTTCGATCCTTCGCCTGAGTGCCGTTATCGGCATTTTTCCCGCCCTTTCCGGAAAGCAAACAAATCATGCGTATCCGGCAATGATTCTTTTCGTTCATTTCGCGCTTGCGCGCCACCGTAAAATATCTATAGTTCCATATACAACTACGTACAGGAAAATCGCAACATGGCAACTTTTCCCGTCAACCGGCTCTTCGCCGACCATGTGCTTCTGCCGACAGGCTGGGCGCAGAATGTCGCCATTGCGCTCGATGCGTCAGGCGGCATCGCCTCCATTGAGACCGATCAGACGATCGCCGACGGCGACGAACGCGTTGCCGGACCGCTCATTCCAGCCGTCGCCAATCTGCATTCCCACGCCTTCCAGCGCGCCATGGCGGGCCTCGCCGAGGTCGCCGGCAGCGGCAACGACAGTTTCTGGACCTGGCGGGAAGAAATGTACCGCACCGTCGGACTGGTGAACCCCGACGACGTCGAGGCGATCGCCGCCAAGCTCTACATGGAGATGCTGAAGGGCGGCTTCGGCCACGTTGCCGAATTCCATTACCTGCACCACACCGCCGACGGCACGCCCTATTCCGACACGGCCGAGATGTCGCTGCGCATTCTCGCTGCCGCGCAATCGACCGGCATCGGCCTCACCCATCTGCCGGTCTTCTACGCTCATGCCAATTTCGGCGGCGTCGCCCCGAACGTCGGCCAGCGCCCCTTCCTGCATGACCCCGATCGTTTCCTCGCACTCCTGGAACGCCTGGCGCCGATCTGCCGCGACAATGGCCAGACGCTCGGCTACGCCATCCATTCACTGCGCGCCGCGACCCCGGAAGAGATGCGCACGATCCTCGAACGTGCACCCGTCAACGGACCGATCCATATTCACGTCGCCGAACAGACCAAGGAAGTCGAAGACAGCCTTGCCTGGAGCGGTCGCCGCCCTGTTCAGTGGTTGCTCAACGAAATGCCCGTCGACGAGCGCTGGTGCTTGATCCACGCGACCCATCTGACCGACGAGGAAAGACAGCGGCTGGCACGGTCGGGCGCGGTCGCCGGCCTTTGCCCGGCAACGGAAGCCAATCTTGGCGACGGCATCTTTCCAGCCGTCGACTACATCGCCGAAGGCGGACGCCTCGGCATCGGCACCGACAGCCATGTGGCAACCAGCGTCGCCGAAGAACTGCGGTTGCTGGAATACGGCCAGCGCCTGCGCGACCGGCGTCGCAACCGGCTCGCCGCCGCCCCGGGCGCATCGGTCGGCCACACCATTTTCGATGCGGCCCTCAAGGGTGGCGCCCAGGCTGTCGGCCATAAGGCTGCCGGCATTGCAGTCGGTGCCCGCGCCGATTTCGTCGTGCTCGACGGCTCCAATCCGTACATCGCCGCCGCAAGCGGCAATCAGACCCTCGACCGCTGGCTGTTTGCGCTCGGCGGCGAGACCGTCCGCGACGTCATGGTCGCGGGACAGTGGAAGATCCGCAACGGACGCCATGATCGGGAGGAAGACATCGACCGTGCTTTCGCGCGGGTGCTTATGAAACTGAAGTAGCAATCGAAGCGACTATCAAAAAAAGGGGAATGCGCATGTCGATCAGCAAACTGAAACTCACCCTCGCCGCCACCGGCCTCGTGCTTGCCGCTTCTGCCGGCAACGCCAGCGCCTCCTATTGCGGCGACGGCAAGACCGTTACCTTCGCCGGCATCGACTGGGAAAGCGGCGCGTTCATCACCGAGGTGATGAAAACCATCCTGTCGAAGGGCTACGACTGCCAGGTGGATTCGATCCCCGGCAATTCGGTGACGCTCGAACAGGCGACCGCCAACAACGACGTCCAGATCTTCGCCGAGGAATGGCTCGGCCGCTCCGACATCTGGAACAAGGCTGTCGAGGAAAAGAAGGTCGTGGCCATCGGCAAGACCTTCGTCGGCGCCAGCGAAGGCTGGTTCGTGCCGGAATACGTCATCAAGGGCGATGCCAGCCGCAACATCGAGGCCAAGGCGCCGGACCTGAAGAGCGTCTCGCAGCTTTCCGATGCCAAGATCGTCGAACTCTTCGCCGATCCGGAGGAGCCGTCCAAGGGCCGCTTCCTCAATTGCCCGTCCGGCTGGACCTGCGAGGGCGTCAGCACCGCCAAGCTTGATGCCTACAAGCTCGGCGAAACCTATGTGAACTTCCGTCCCGGCACCGGCACGGCGCTCGATTCCGCAATCACTTCGGCCTATCTGCAGGGCGAGCCGATCCTGTTCTACTACTGGTCTCCGACCGCGATCATGGGCAAGTTCAAGCTCGTCCAGCTTGAAGAGCCGGCCTACAACGAAGCCTGCTGGAAGGAGCTTTCGAGCGCCACCGGCAAGCGCGACCAGGGCTGCGCCTTCCCGTCCGTC
>Ga0247819_10000444_pt1 | contig 24988 bp, 30 predicted proteins | sample 13C_Xylose_Day6_FD_193428 | JGI IMG/M metagenome (GOLD analysis project Ga0247819, IMG submission 193428) | Soil microbial communities from agricultural site in Penn Yan, New York, United States - 13C_Xylose_Day6 | ecosystem: Environmental > Terrestrial > Soil > Agricultural land | place: USA...
CGATCACATGAACCAATAACGAATGCCAACGACCATCATGGCAATTACGAGAACGGCCAACGTTACCGACATAAGTAATTCGTTCCTGCGCAGTATCTTTCTGTTCATCGTCGGACTTGTCCTATTAGGCGGTCATTCGCATACGCCGGTGATAGGTCTTACCGGTTGCCTTCGGCATTACACCGCGCTTCCTGAGTTCATACGCTCGCGTCATCACCGTGTGGATAGTGCGACCCAACTCAAGGCTAACCTGCTCCGGACCGAGCTTTTCGTAATACTCGATCAGGTATTTCTGGTCAGTTGTTGACCAGGGCGTGCCTTGATTTGGGTGAAACTCAGGGTGGTAGTTCATCCGCCCATAGGCGTCGTAGGTTGGCTGTGTAGCAAGCACGATGCTCATGAGCGGCGGTTTCCTCTGTGTTCGTTATTGGCTCAGCGTCTCAAGGGGCCACTGATACACAAGGCCATCTTCGGGCGGGCCGGCGCGTGCCACCAGGCCGACAGTTCAGTTCTTGGTAGTCAGGGTAACGACCGATCAGCAAATCCCAACTCGATAGGCTAATTCTCCCACAACTGTGGCTAATGCTATCCCCAACCAGAGGCTTCCAAGTCGGGTTAACTCTGCAAAGGGCAAGCTCATAAACCCTTCGAATGGTGTCCTGATCTACGGTTAGGTAGGGTTTGCTGTGATCCAGCAATCGAAAGGTATTTCGAAAATCTGGATCCGCGATTAAAGGTCTCCTCCAGTCATATGTTGCATTTATTTCAAAACCGTCACCAGCCTGAGTCCCTTTAGTTCCGAAATTGCCACCCTAATCGGTGGCAACACCGCTCCCTCAGCGGCACCATCGCGCAAAAGGACCGCCAGAGGGGAACACTGTGTCGAAGGTAGATCGCAAGCTTCCAACTATCACCCATCCAGACAGCCAACCCGCGCTGATTGGGTTCATCTCCGGGTTGCTGAGCTCGGGCATGGACTTGCTGGGGGCGATGCACCCGCTGTCCTACAATCATGGGTTGCGTGAGGGCAAAAGAAGTTCTGCCCTAACGACAGAGCAGGCGCTGGCAGCCCAGGCATCCAAATCCGCTGCACCTCAGCGTGTGACCATCGATTTCATTGACCTGCGCCAAGTTGGTTTCACGCGACCGAATACTGACAACTATGTCTTTGAAGACACTTATCTCTCGATTCCCGAGAAAGTGCGGCAGCAGTTCACCAAAGACGCGGCAATGTTCCTGGGCGATGACCATCAGCCTACGGACGAACAGTGGAAGGCGATCCTCTCTACCAGCCTGGCTACCTGCACGGTCGGCATCGCAGGCACAGGTAAGACCTACGTCATGGGCATGCGCGTGATCTTGCTCAACCGATACCTGGGGGTTCCCCTCGAAGAGATCACCGTCCTGTGCCTCACCAAGGACTGCCGTCTGGACGTAATCGCATTGATCCGTGATCTCTTTGCCCGATGGGGAGAGATGCTTTCAGACGATCAATGCTACCAGCTTGTCAAAACGCCACGTGGAGCGCTGCTTGGCCATGTTCGCGAATTGCCAGACATGGAAGGGGTTCTGCCCTTTGACTTGCTAAGTGACACCACCGACGACGAGGATGGCCGCCCTTTCGATCTGCGGCTGACGAACAAGCAGGTAGCGGTACTGGGGGAAGCATTCAATCAATGCTATCTCGCCGACCCGGAGTTCTCTGAGGCCATTCGAGCGTTGCTGCGTAGCAACTCGGTATTGGAAGAGTTGGATGCAGACGACCCTCTTGTAGTTCGCCGCGCGGCCGCAGGCTGGCAACAGGCAAAGTTCGACCTGGATATCACCGAGTCGATGCAAACGATCTGGAGCAAGGCCGGTGCCTGGCCACTGCCGGGATTTCGTTCGGAGATCTCCACAGAAAGCGTCCGTGGCCACGAGATGTATTTCAATGGCTACGTCCCGGCGCTCGATACGCACGTCGTGTTGGGCTTCGATCGCAGTGAAGAGCGAACTCTGACGCGGGGGATTGGCGTTGCAACCGAACTCTTCAAGGAGTGTGCAATCAAGAAAACGATGCTCCAGGCATTCTCACCGAAACCGGTGATCTATCTCGAATCCTACGCTCAGGCCCGAGCTCTTTCCGCCACCCTTGAGTTTATTGATCACCGGGCCCCCAATTTTCCTTGCCTGCTCAAGGGAGAAACCCGCGCCTACCCAATCGCAGAGGCGCTGTATCACTGCGGCACCCTAATGGAAACGATGGGATTGGACATCGGCGCTGCCGTCGCTGAGATGAACTTCATGACTGGGGACAACGACGTCCACTTCTTTTCGGCCCTGGGCATATTCTGGCGATCGTTTGAGTCCTTCCTTCTGGCGCAATCGCCGCCATCATTCACGTTCAATCGGCTGTTCAACATGTTTGGCTTAGCTGGCGCCACAAACATTAAAGCGATTCCGAACGAGGCGCTAAGAGCTATGAGGCACGTGTTGGTGGATGAGGTTCAAGATGCCACACAACCGATTGGCGAATGGATCAAAGCCTGCTTGCTTGAAAACCGGCGCCGGAGCCTCCGCGCTGCGGCCAAGGGGAACCAGATGATGGCGTGCACGTTGTTCCTGACGGGTGATGACTATCAGACCGCCCACGGCACACAAGGCGCTACTCCGCGCTATCTACTGAATTACGAATCCGAGTTCCGCTGCCCAAAGCCGGCCAAAATCATCATGGGGGCCAACTTCCGCTCACACCAGAACATCATTGATGCCGCGCACTCGATGGTTATGGGGATTCCCGCCGTCAGCGGCTTCGCCCCGCTAAGCGTTGACAAAGCAGGCCGCGAAGCTGAGGAACCTGTTTTGATCCACCATCTTGAGTCGGTGTTGTTCGCAGACCTGCTAAATCAACACTACGAAAAAGGCGATGACATTTTGATCCTCGCAGCGAACCCTGATGACTTCAAATTGATGGAGCCGGAGATCAACGCAATCCTCGAACGTGACAAGCTCAACACCAAGCGTCGGGTTCGGGTCCGAGCCTGCCAGCGGGCGAAAGGGCTCGAAGCAACCACCGTGTTTATTCTGGGTGACTTCACTGCGCCGACCACCTCCTGGTCAAAGAATCAGATCTTCCGGCTAGCGGACAAACACCGCACTAACGGCCAATCCCCTTTCGATACAATTCAGCAGCATGAGCTGTTCCGGTTAGCCCACATTGGCATCACTCGGGCGACTAAAAGCGCACACTGGCTAATCCGTCCAGAGCAACAAGGAGAACCAACACAAATGCGTGCTTCGATCCGTATCAGGGCAGAAGGTGGTTACCTGAAAGACATGCGAAGCTGAGGCCGGAAGAGAGATGCATACGATCACGCATGAAGAGTCTGTTCTGGAGCAATTCGGGCCGAGAGATGTCAATTGGCGCCGGGCTTCAGATAAATGCCTAAGCGAGGCGCAGCAGCTTGCGTACATGGGCCGGCACAAGGAAGCGTTGTATCTCGCACAGGACGAGTGGATAGGGGCGCACGGTGACTTGCATGGCATTCGCTTTCGGGTGAGGAGTGTGACGACAGCAATACACGGCCTGAATCCGATCGCGGAGCTGGAATGAACCGGTCCCAGCCCGTGATCAGCTTGTGACACAAAAGGACCACTACAACAATTACGCGCCTGATGAGAGCAATGTCAGGCAATGGGCGTAACCGGCTTTAAAGCCGAAGAGGATGGACAGGGAGCATTACGTGGACGAAATACTGCTACGCGTTAAAGAACTGCATGGGTTGAAGATGTCCCGCAGCAAGGCTGCCAAAACACTGAAGCTGCCAGTCTGGAAGCTCGACATCATGATCGAGAGCCTTGGTCTGAACTGGCAGCGGCGCATTCGTGGTGGCTCCGTAGAGATCGATGGCATAGTTGATTCATGGGCAGGGCATAGCAATCGCCTGGGCATTCCAGTAGGCGCCTTGCGCTGGCGCATCAAAAACCGTGGGAACACGGAGAGGGAGGAGGCGGCGCCGATCACCGAGCAGGAGGCTCGACAATTCACAGACCTGCGCAAGCAAGGCATCCCAGCTTGGGCGGCGGCGGCCCGAGTTGGCCAGCCGTATGCAAACCTTCGCGTAGCGGCTATTCGGTACTGTGAAGACTATGCAGAAGCGGTTAGCCAGGCACCACGAATCCGACGTACCCTTGAAGAGATTGAAGGGGCCAAGGCCGCTTAAGGCAGATCTGACGCTAGTCTGACCGCTAGCGCAAAGGTCAGATTGAAAACTTTTACCCGTGAAGCAGAGCAGAACCAATGCGCGTCGAGTTCAGCATGAAAACGAAAAAGCTGCTGGCGCAGCGCGCCGGGTATCTGTGTTCGCACTATGACTGCCTGCGACCAACGATTGCTCCGGCGAAGAATCAAAAGGGCGAGGACGGCGCCGTTGGCACGGGTGTGGCTGCCCATATCTATGCTGCATCTGAGGGCGGGCCTCGCCCCCCAGTGGGCATGACTGAGGCACAGATCAGGGCGTTATCCAATGGGACCTGGATGTGTAAGCAATGCAGTACTCAAATTGACGACTTTCGCTGGAGCTACCCTCCGGAGTTGGTTCTGAAAATGAAGAGGGTGCGCGAGTTCGCTCAGTTTTTAGCATCCACTCAAAATGACGCCGCTTACCTGGTTGGTTGGATGGGGGTAAAACGGCTTGATCTGATAGTGCGCGCTCATCTCCCGGACTTGGACCCTGAGAAAATCCGGCTTTCAATCCTGCAAGTGGGCAAGAAATATGTTGGTGACAATCTCATAACTGACGGGGCGCTGCTGCGGACACCATCGATCGAGTTTCAGAAGTCTCTTTTGCCTGAAATGATCAGGGTAGCCGAGGCGGAGTTATGGCGAGCACCCTCGATGCCGACGATTGGGATTGAGCAACGATGGGCTATAGAGATTGCGCGCGAGTTCAACAAAGATTTCTACGATGCAGAAAATTATGAAACTCTCCATTGGAACAATGGCCAAGTCTGCCTGCGAGCGAGATGTCCGAAGACAGGCCAACTATCTGATGCCGCCTACCATGCGCGAGCCGACATCCGCTGTAAGCACAACCCGTTTCTGCGTGATGGATACGAGATTTTTCTTCACGTTGCTTCCCACTGTGGAGCCGAGTGGAAATTCGGATTGATCACAAGGCTTGGGGAAGAATTCATCAGCAGCAAGCTGACATTGGAGAGGTTCACTCTGCCGGCGATAACGGACGCTCTCAACCAGTCTCGACGCGAATTTGAGGGCTACGCTGGCTGGATCGATGCTTTGTCTGAAGGCTTCACTCCAGTTGGCCAGATAGGTTTGCGGCCGACTGACTACCCGAAGGACGACAACCTACACTCGGGCATATTTGATATCGAGATGAAATCGAACCCCAACCGTTTGAAGGCGGCTGTAGAGTTCTGTGCGAGGGTAAAACTGGCCTATGAGATGGCTGACAAACTGGATCTGTTTGTTGTTTTGAACGCTACATTGTTTGATCCGATTTTTTCGGTTGATTCTTTGCGCGAAGCATTCATGAGCTTAATGGACACGGATGAGGGGAGGGACTTCAGCACTAAGCCTGTGCTCATGTCACCTGATGGAAATTGGGGGCTCAAGTTTCTTCGCAGAAAGGGTGGTGGAATCGAAATTTACAAACAGCGCCAACCGATTCTGCCTTAGCCAGGATCTTACTCCTTTTGAGTCGAGGGGTTTTACCCCTCACCTCAACGCGCACCGAGGTTTGTCGGGCGCGTCGAGGAATCAATGAAGAAGAGCTCAGTAAAACCGACCGTCAGGCATATGCCTAAATTCTTTTTTCTCAGGTCGTGTGAAGACAAAGGTATGCCCCCCAAAGTCAACCATCGAAAAGCCAGCTTTCACCAGGGTTGAGATAATCCGGGCGGACTCAGCAGTACCGATGGATGGAGTGTGAAGTTCCACCATCACAGTTTTTATGGCTGACAACGACTTGGTATCCGCGAACAGCGCGACCTCGTACCCTTCGATGTCCACAAGCAGTGTATTTGCTCGGGTTTCCGCAATCAGGGTACTGAGGCGTTTTGTGGGAACCGTTACTGGATCAGCGTTTTCAGTGGCGATGAGGCTGGACCACCAATATTCTTTGCACACGTAAAACGTGATTTGTCGGGCTGGTTCATGATCGGCAGTCGCCGCCAACTTGAACAACTTCAATTTGGCGCCGTTGGCAGAAAATGTGCGCTCGATTTGTGCGTGCAGAGCTGGGTTCGGCTCGCAAACGCTCACTGGATTTCCACTGACCTGCCCAAGCAGGGATCCGGTAAGTCCGACACCGCCGCCAAGCTCAAGTACCCGATCACCAGGTTTGACATAGCGGCGTATGAGTTGCATGTCATGCTCCTCGTAGTCACCCACAAGGAAGTAGTACAGCATGTTCGCCGGGAAGGAATGGTCTATCGGAAGGCGCAATCCTGTTGTGGGGCTTTCGTAAACGGTGACTTCGGTTAGTGCGGCGATTTCTTGGGCTAAATGGGTTTGATTCTGTTGGTCCAGATCGGAGTCCACCGGAAAACCCATTAGTGCTCTGCGGCTGATCTCACCCTGCTTTTCAAGGTGTTGACCTACCAGGCTCTTGCTGAATTGCATGATTCTCCCCCTAATACTTTGAGATTCAACATCCATAACTCCAGGTTTCTGGCTACCGGCCAGTGCGGGGTGTTTGAACCGTAGGAAAGGTCTTGCAGTGATGCTGGGATGCACCTGAGCCTTGAGGCTTACTGCCGGGTATCGGTGTGATTCCCTCAGCTGGGAAAATCACGTAACGACCTTGCATTTCGATTTCTCCAGAGTCGGCAAGCCAACGGATATTGCGGATCGCATGCGCCTGGCTCACACCAGTCATCAAGGACAACTCTTTGCGGCTGGGGTTGATGATCACCTTTCCATCCGGAGGGGCAGGCATGTGGCTTTGCCCATAGGCGACCAGAGCACTCCGCATTCGGCCAACAGCGTTCTCAAAGCAAATATCGCTGACCTGTTGCTGGCGCAGACTCACCCACGTGGCCAGCTGCTGGAAGTAACTCAATGCCAAACCTGGGATCTGACCGAGGAGTTGGTCAAAGGTCGACCGGTCGAACGACGCATAGCCACATTCAGTCATGGCGCTGTAGCAGATGCTGACGGTACTGCCGGCGACCACGAATCTGCCATTGATAGCTGGGCCAAAAAACTGGCCAGGACGGAGGAGGGTGATGGTTCGCTTTAGCCCGCTATCGAGACGAACGAAAGCCTTAATAATTCCACCAGTCACCATGAGCACCGCGTTGGGATCATTCACCCATTCATTCGAGAGCACGCAGCGTTGACCAGCGAAATGCTGGCGAGCACCGGGCAGTAGCTCCTGGTGCCAGGCCTCAAGTTCAGTGTCGTTTCGTATCGCGGCAGATTTATCCATGCCTGAAATCGTACAGGCCGGATGAAGCCTTTCAAGCGAACAGGGCGTCAGAAACGATGGGGACGCTACCAGAACACGCGCGCAGGCTTACCTATTCAAAGTGCAGGTAGCCGCTTTTGAGGCTTCGGCCAGGGGAGAACCGAAACATTTGCTGCATTTAGCCGGTATTCAGCGCTCGATCTTTATTGCTCTGTCGGTATAGCGATGGTTGTCCGGTATCGACGTTTCTGACACGTGATTGGACGGAGTTGTGATGAAGGCTATGGAAGAATGACATCAAGAAGTAGAAGCAATTTCTGGTCGTGATTCTTTTAATCAAACATCACAGGACTGCTTATGAGTGGGCAACGCACAGCGCAGATATCTAGAAGAAAAGATGCGCGTAATCGGGCAATCATCTCCAACATCTCTTATGGCCCAGTGGGAAGAATGCTCAAGCAAGACATCGAGTGGCTTCTAGCGGAGGGCACACCAGAGCAACGAGCAGCTTTTGCTAAGAAGATCCGAATATGGATGTTGTTTGGTGTGGCATTTCTTGCAGTTTTTCTTATCAACGGAAATTGGCAGCACGTGTTTGGGCCCAAGCCTCAGCCGACGCTCCCGGTGGACATCGATGCAGGCATAGTTCAAAGCGTACAACTGCATGAGACAGCCTTGTCCAGGTCTACCACCATCGTTACAACGATCGGCACCTACCAAGTTGTTGGCGGTGTATCCGCAGAGCCTGGGGTTTACGCGGTACTCAGGCGAGAAACAACGATGAGCGGCAACGAGATCTCATCTGTTTGCATTAATTCCAAAATCAAGCAGGCCTGCTATCGGTTGCTTTGACCTCAGTAGATCCGTTGCCCCAGGCGTCATCCAAATTTCAACTTTCGATCGAGCATTGCCATGAATTTTCTGTTTGCAGCGACACTCTCGATTTTCAGCTTTCCCTTCGTTCATGCGGCCACCAATGTGCCGGCTGAACCTGTTGAATCCAGCATTACCCAGGAGAAAACCGACGCTCAACGCGCCCAAGCCAGAGACGTTGCAATTCCCGTGAGCGACGGTCTCTGGATAACCGATTCAAAAGGGTGTGTGTGGCTCATTGCGCCCGCCGATACGGGCCTTAAGGCCGTTCGGCAACACGGATTTGATGGCAAGCCCGTGTGCGGTCAGGACCCGCAAGCGATGAAATAGGCGTTGATAGTTGCCCGCTACGCAGCAGTCATGCCCAGCCCTCTGAACTCAACTCGCGTGAGGCATCCACGAAAAAGTGAGGAGGGCAGTTGGCTAGTTTGACGGATATGTGCCTTTAGCACCTTAGGGAAGGATGACGTTTACAGCCTCGCTTCAATGGCTTCTTGCGGCTCATCTGAGGACAGCGCGGTTGCCAGCGTCCCAGCAGCTTGCCCATCCGGAAGCTCCCAGCGAATGCACGAGTAAATGCGTTCTGCCTTCTTTTTTCCCAGGCCGGGCACCTCCATCAGTTTCTCAATAGAAGCATTCATAAACGCCAGCGGCGACCGGAAGTGAGTGAGCACCTTCGACGCAGTTGTTGGGCCGACGCCAGGAACCCCCTCAAGAAGAAAAAGGGCATGACCCTGACCAGGCTCTGACTTACCTCTACGGAAGGCCACATCGTAAGACAGCCCGTTTTGCGCGTGAGTAGCCATGCGAAAGATGAGCTCGGCCGCACTACGAGGAGTACGGACATACAAAACAGACGCCCCCTCAATCGCAACAATGAAACTCAATGCCCCGTCGATCGCTTCACGGGAAATCTTTGATCGAGTCGCATAAACATCGCCTTCGATTAGGAAAACAGGACGTGCGAAATTTAGCTTCATGCGTGCTGCCTGTGTGAAAAGGCGCCCATCCATAATGCTTAAAACGAAATCTTCAGCAGTTTTCCGCTCGATCACTAACTCGTTTGAGATTACGAAATCGCCAATCTCTAATTCGCCGACTTTTACAGATGCACCCAGGTCCCGCAGTCGCTCAAGAACCCCTGAACGAGTTTCGCGCATGTCGCAGAGAATTGTCACCTCGGTCATCAGTAGCTCCTGTTAATCACTGTCATGGAGAGCCTAGGTCGGCTTTCACGTCAATTGGAGGATAACGAGCCTCGCGCCATTTCCAAGCGAATGGCCTGGTGTTTCTTGGCCATATGCCGGCGCGGTCATAATTGCGTTCCGCGAGAAGTCAGCTTCAGCTCAGACTAAAACAGTCTTAGCATAGCGGCTGTGTCAGCTAGGATTGAATGAAAGGCGGAACCACTCTCGAATCAAAAGGAATTCATCCAAGGGAAGTGCGTATCCGCCTTAAAGCGGCCCGCCAAACGCGACGTTATAGCATTACCTATTATTGGGGTAATCGGAAGTCGTTGATTTTTAAAAGGATTTTTTCGTAGGCGGACGCCGAAAATGGATGCTTCCACTACCCTAAGGCAACATGGAATTTTTTCAACATACTCTCTCAAGCTGGACCGCCGCAATCCCTTCCGCTTCGAAACGATGGAAATCTCTCGTGTGACTTCTTGGTCAGCTGCGCTTGAGCCATCCCATATCCAAAAAACCTAATCAAATTCTGCTGTGGCAAACGGCTCGTTTTGACATGCGATTCGGTCGAAATTTTTCCTCAGCTCTGTAATGTGATCTGCGCGTTGCAGCCTGGCTTGTGGGGACAAACACCCCCCGGCGATTGACCTGCACCACAGCCAATACCAGACCACAAATGCTTCACAAGGACTCCAGATGTCGAATCCAGTTGACGAGATAAAGCTGCGAAACCTGGTAACGAACCACCTGAATTTAGAAAGCACGGTCAGCAGCGATGAGGCTTTTTGCCTAATCGAAAGCTTGATCCTGAAAGAGCGTAACGGGCAATTGCGACAGCCTGAAAAGCAGTTCTTGGATCGGCTGAAGGAAGATGGACTGGTGCCATCCTGAAACCTGCCATCCGCCCCCTACTCCACCTATTGGCACGCATTGAGGGGTTAACCTCCAACTATAAAATATATCGGAAATTCAATAGCTTATGTTTATTTGGCTTTTTGTTTCGTGAGCGCCTTGAAATCAAGATGTCCGACGTAAAAATGATCAATAGCGAGCACAGGCACCGCTGAAGTTACCAAGACTCTGGCATCGCTGCTTTCTAGTACGCCTCGCAATAGCAAACGGCAAAAGGAGAAAAAATGATCGTGGAATGGTGGATGTGGATTGTTCTGGGTTTCGCACTTGCAGCTCTGGAAATTTTCACGATGAGCTTTTTCGTACTTTGGTTCGGGATAGGGGCCGCGCTTGTTGGCCTACTCACCTTGGCCAGTCCGGAACTAACACTCGCAAATCAACTTTTAGCGTGGACTGTGCTGTCTGCACTCCTGGTGTTTTTCTGGTTCAAAGTCATCAACAAACGAGCTCCTGATACCCGCTGGACCGCTGATGACGTGATTGGCCAAACAGGCTTGCTCACGGCGTCGGTGTCTGAGTTTGTTAAAGGACGCGTGCGGTTCCAAAAACCTATCCTTGGAAATGAGGAATGGGTCTGCGTTTCAAACTCGGAAATTCAGTCTGGGCAGCGGGTACGAATCGTATCCGTTGAAGGCAACACCGTGCGAATTGAAATCGCTTAATCCGGTACTGCCGGAACTTATTAGAGGAAGAAAGTAAATATGTCTGGCCTAATTCTCACGGGTGTGTTCGCTGCATTTGCCGTAATTACTCTCTATCAGGCGGTACGCATTGTTCCGCAAGGCGAAGAGTGGATCGTTCAGCGGCTTGGGCGCTACAGCAAAACGCTGAAACCGGGGCTCAATCTGTTGGTCCCTTTCATGGACGAAGTGGCTTACCGCCTGCCAACGAAAGACATCATTCTGAAGGTCGACCAGCAAGAGATCATCACCAAGGACAATGCGGTGATTCTCGCGAACGCTGTCTGCTTTGCAAAAGTGGTAGATCCCCAGAAGGCGTCCTATGGTGTCGAAGACTACCAGGAAGCAGTCACGACGCTGTCGATGACCTGCCTGCGAGCCATTGTTGGTGCAATGGAATTGGACGAAGCGCTTTCAAGCCGCGACAAAATCAAAGCTCAGTTGCGCGATGCGATGTCTGAACAGACTGAGGACTGGGGAATCACAGTTCGGTCGGTTGAAATTCAAGACATTAAACCATCGGCATCGATGCAAGGTGCAATGGAGCGTCAATCCGCCGCTGAGCGCGAACGTAAAGCGCAGGTCATCGAGGCCGAGGGCACCAAGCAAGCGACAATTCTGGAAGCGCAAGCACGCCAGGAGTCTGCAAAGTTGGACGCAGAAGCTCAGATCGCGTTGGCGGAGGCGTCTGCCAAATCGATCACGATGGTTAAAGACGCAATGGGCAACGAATCCGTGCCGGCGTTCTACCTCCTCGGCGAGCGCTACATCTCTGCAATGGAAAATCTGGCGGCCAGCGACAACTCGAAGATCATTCTCCTGCCGGCTGATTTGCAAGGCACGATCGGCGGTTTGCTTGGCGGTGCCAAGAAAGCTTAATCAACTACTACTGAGCACGCGGGTTATCGCGTCTTGGCGGGGGCACAACAAAAGTGTGACCTCGACCCGCCTCTGCTCAGCACCTCTTTATCGAAAGCTCGGTGCCCTGTGGGCGATACCTATTGCAGAGTCCAAGGCGCCGCATTGTGAAATCTACATGTCATTTGCAGAGGCTGAAAAATGTCTAACTCCCCCGCTACGCTCCTGATCTCCGGTCGAAACTTTAAAATGCTGTACGACGCCGTCAGCCTCACCAGTCTGATAATGGCCCGCCTGTGGATGGCGTTGATCGCATTTCCTGCCGGACTTGTGCTTTCAGCCCTTCTCATCGGTAATGACTTTTCTACTGTCAAGGTAATGGAAAGTGTCATGGTTACGGGAGCGGATGCGCTGCGGAGCATTGAGCGCGGCGAGAAAGAAGGCACCTACCGATGGACTGAGTGCAAGGCAGCTGTCACAGAAGAAGTCGCTGGAAAGCTCCCTTCTACAACTTGCTCGGAACGTGTTGCTCATGAAGGCCCGCTCACCGAAATGCTGGCAACCGCAAGCTACTACGTTTTCATGAGCTACAGCGTGCTGGCATTTTTGGCTTTTGGGGTGATGCTTCAGTTTTGGCCTCAATCACGCTTTGCGCTTCGCTCAAAGCTTGCTCGGCGTCTGCGCATTAAACGTAGCTAACGGCGAAATCGTGGCGGCCATCGCCACGATTCCTTCGGCGCTTTGAACCAGTTAAGTGATGGACCGACATATGACGAAAATCCCCAGACCATCGGCTGAATACGAGCAAGAGCCTTTCGACCCTACCCTAACTTTCGTAGAAAACGGTGTCACCACCCGGCACATCGACTCCGCACTTGCGGAGAGTTACATCAGCGAACCAATTACCCGGTTTATCGCACGAGGAATTCCACCCGAGGAACGAGAGGTTCGCGACCACATTTTGCTGGCGCATGCCCTTCGTTCAAAAGTGACCAAGCGCGAGTTTTGGTGGAGTCAGTTTTTTCGGGAAACACAGCGCTACACCGCAAGCCGAGAGGCCTTCGCAAGGTTGGAAGCGTTGTGCGCTAAGTCGCCAGAGCATCGCGCGGCATTCCTCCGGATGGCCAATGGCGATGTTATGCCGCCAGGGTTGCGGTTTGAGTTGTCACGGATCGTTACCCGAAGGGACAAAACCAAGTCGGAACAGCCCCGGCGAGATGGCTCCGCAGAATTCTAAATTGAAATGGAACCCGCCTCACATTGAGGGTGGTTTCGATCCACTTTTTATTCAAATTCTAACCCCTCAACGGGATGATCACGCATGCTAATTGCCTCAAAAAATGGCGACATCACCGCTGCGGATCTGGTCAGCGAGACTGACAAGGTCTGGTTGTTGGACATTCCTTTGGAGAAGCGGCAGGTGCGCATTAGCAAGACGGATACCCACCAACGACCGTTCAACGATATGGTGGATGCATTGACCTGGGCTGGCGCGGAGCCTGAGCTAATCGAGCACTTCGCGAACCAGAAGAAGGTAAAAGTCGATGAGCAATGACCTTATGGAGTTCAGTGTTCTCATAACTGCTCACGGTGACTCCAGCAAAGACGCAGCAGATGCTATAAACCAGGGCCTTTGTGCGGCTCAGCAGGCAGGGTTTATTGAGTCCTGGTCTGATCTTGAATGCGTTGCGGAGACGTCAGACGCTGCCTGCGCTGCGATTGCATTTGCACTCAAAGACCTCTTCGGGATGGAGTTTTTACGTTGCTGGAACGATGGAGACTTTGACTCAATCCGACGTGAATGGCCCAATGCCCCTGAAGAAGTGTTCAATGGTGCGGACACACAACTTTTGTCTTCAATCGACGAGGACCACTGAGTGAACGCGCAGGATAAATTCTTTGGCAGCCCCCAAAACAATACTCACTTCCTGGCTCTTGGGGGATCGGGTCTATCGCGTCAAGGCGCCGGCCTGATGTTTTTTGACCCCAAGGGCGATTCTGATATCACTGTGGCGCTTCAATTTCTAACGAAGGGTCAGCGGCCGTTCGGGGAATGGTTGAAAAGGCTAAGTGCGAAAGATCGGCCTCCTCGCGGGCGCTGCCAGAAGTACTTCTCCAAGCATCAAAATCATCGTCGAAAAATCTAACTCAGTGCAGATGGCCGGCCGTGCGGGCGATACAACCCATCGGCATATACCAACGACCGGCAACCTCAAACTTCATGTTAAGGAGTTCGCAAGTGCCCCAGCATCCAAGCATTGACTCAGTGCTGGCCTTGAATGGTCGCATTTTCGCCATGCTCTCGACGGATGAGAGCGACGTCCTGACGTTTTATCGCGATCAGGGCAGGAAGTTCGGAGTCGCTGTCAGCATTATCAGTGAGGCAAATCCTGAAGAGCTTGCTTCTGCGCCATCCCAACAGGCCGCTGATGAAATTCTGCGACGTATGAACAGCACCATATCTGTCGTCCTTATGGGACCTGAAGAGGCAAAGACAGCCGCAGAGGAAGAAGCTGCTCGGGCGAAATTTTTTCGTGAGTACTTCGAGACGGGCTGCTTGTGTATCGCAGCTGGAGAGGTAGACAAAAAGCCAGAACAAACTCCAGATGCTGAAGCCTGGGAGTATTACCACCAGAAATGCACTTGCAGCCGCAATTACCAACAGTAACGCTGCCGGGCCTAGCACAAGGATTCGCTGAATGCTCTCGATGGATGCTTTGCATTACACCAAGCTCGAACACCGTCATCGCCTGGCGGTTTGGGTAGCCGGTCGGGCCTACTCAAGGAAAGGCTCTGGCCACACAATGGCGGTAGCACAGGCCCTCATCGAAAACTCAGGCCTAAGCGGCATATCCTCGCCAACAGATTTGCCGGTGCCCAGTGGCATGGATGCATTCATTCACAGGCAGATCGAAAGCGTCATTGTTGCGGCGCGCGCGATTCCCGATCACAAGCACTGGAAAACAGGTGAACTCCAAAGCTTGGAATGCACCTACGGCCGGGCGCAAAAACTGGTCAACATGTATCTGAAGTCCAAGATCGTGTGTGCCGAGTTTCCAGAATACGAAGATCGGGTTTCAGCTCTGCATCCGCCACTCGACGATCAGTTGCTCAGCGCCATCCACCTGCATCGTGACACTTGTCCCGTGGAGACCCAGGCTCTCTTCAAGAAGCAATGGGCGCACGCTCGAAAGCTCGGCACGAGGTGGACTAAGTTCAATCAGCAGGCCTACGATGCCTACATCCTGGCAATTCGGTGCTTTTTGGCCGGCCGGCCATTGTGGCAGATAGAGTATCTGTGGGTGCCTAGCGAGGCATAGTGGAGGGCGTTTTGCTACAGCGACTGCTTAGCAATCGCTGTGAGGTTCACTTCAGGGGTTTACGGCGCGGATCTGATTACTTCGCAAGTGACGCTCTAAACGCGGCAACTTCCTTTCGCTGCAATTCTATTTTTTCACGTAGCTCATCGGTTCGCCCAATCAGGAATGGGCTCTGCACCAACGATAAAAAGGGAAACTGCCCCGTAACGTCTGACATTAATTGCTCACGTATTGGTCGATACCATTCAGCGAACCGCTCGCTCCGAACCTCTGCGCCGGGATTTTCGACCAACATGGATTTAGCGCCCTCCTCGCTCACCGCTAGCATTCTTCGGCATTCCAGCGCTTCGTAAGTGAAGCATCCGATTTTTGCTTGGTCTTGCAGAATGCCTAGGCGCAGCACCCCGGATTCAAACGTGCTTGTAATGGTAAAAATTCCGATCAGTGCGAAGATGCCGGCCATCGTTTTTGAGCGGAAAAGCGCCTGTACAGCTGCAAAAAATAAGAGAGCATAGCCGAAAAAGCGGGCATGAAATTCGAGCCCAAGCCGGGGTGTGAGCCAAGATGCAACTGCAAGGTCCTCGGTGCTCAGCGGTACTTTAAGCGAAATCCAAAAATACGCGCACAGACAAAGAATTGAGTAGCCTGCAATGCCGAAGATAGCTATGCCTAAAATCTGATCTTCGAAATGTGAATCAGCTGTTGAAGAGGGGGTGATTTCCATCGATTAACACCTGTGTCCAACGGTTGCCCAGAAAAGCGGATGCATGACCCGCAGCGCCCCGGATTCTCACATAAGGCCTAAAGGCGTTCGCTTCGATCGCGTGTAACTTCGGACGTGACATTGATGATCAGTGTGCTTACAGGCCGTTTTACCCCCTGATTCGGTTGGATCGCCGCGCCCGCTCCAATATGGTGACTTCATTGCCCCTGATGAGAGTCCGCAATGGCACCTCAAGCAGTAAATGTAATGGCCCTGCCAGCCACCGAAGAGTTGGTGGCCAATCCACAGTGCTATGTCCAAGTTACATGCTCTGAAGACGGCGGTTTCACGTTCTTCGCGGACATCGTCTTTGACGGGGTGACGGTATCCTCAGTCAATTGTGTAGGCATGGACCTCTGTTACGAAGATCCCGTATTCCGTAAGGAATTGGGTTGGCGCACTGCCGGTTTTGACCCCAACCAGGTCAATCAAAAAGCCTATGGTCCATTGATCAACGTGATTGCCGATCTGAAAGTTTTGATCGATGCCGGCATTTCGATAATCGCCGGCCACTTGCAGGTAATTGGGCGTACCCACATGTTGTTGGTGAAACCAGGCTACCGCGCGTATTTACTCTCTACAGACGAAAGATTGTCGATCGCACCAGATGCTTCGGACGTGGGCATTGATGCGGCACATGCAGAGCACGGTGGCGGGTTCATCGTTGATACCGATAACGAGACCTACATGGCGGCCACGTTGATCTCAGCGTCCCATTTCACCACTTCGTTCTTTGACTGCTTTCTTGCACTGCCGGCCGGCGAGGAGATTGTTGGGGCGTATTACCGAATGGTTCATGCCTCACAGAGCGTTGCGACGCAACACACGAGACTGCTGGAAAAGGAGCTGCATCCAGATCGCGGCCGGGCGCCTCCCGTTGTCGTCGTGCCACTTCTGCCAATTCCACCAGGAGGAAACCACTCTGACTGGCAGACTACAGCGGCCAGTCGCGAGTTCGCCCGCCTGGAAGGGATCCTTCGAAACAGGCAGCTACACCGTTGCCGGTAGCTGGTGCCACGCAGTCGATACCTCTGCCCTCAATCCCGGCTCTCACTTTCTCGCTCAGAATCTCATTTACAGGCTGACGCACCATGCTCGAATTTCTGGAAAACCTCTCCTACTTCCCTACCCTCTACATTCCGGTCTTCGGGATTGTCGGGTTGATGATCGGGAGCTTCCTGAACGTCGTGATCTACCGACTGCCTAAGATGATGGAATCAGACTGGCGACGTGATGCGCTCGCATGCCTCAGCCTACCGGAGGAGCAGTCCGAGAGGTTCAATTTGGCTGTGCCGGCTTCAGCCTGCCCTGGTTGTGCCCGACAAATCCGGGCTTGGGAGAACGTCCCTGTCTTGAGTTATCTGGCGCTGCGGGGCCGTTGCGCGGGTTGCTCTGGAAAGGTCAGTCTGCGCTACCCCCTTGTCGAGCTATTAGGGGCGGCGGCCGGCGCACTAGCAGCTTTCTATTTCGGGTTATCCCTACAGGGCATGGCGATGGCCATCGTCTTCTGGACGCTGATTGCCATAGCGCTGATTGACCATGACACGATGCACATTCCCGACATCCTTACCCAACCGTTGCTATGGGCTGGGCTGCTATTCGTCGCATTCACTTCGCCTGCGCTTCTTTCAGAACACGTTATCGGCGCCGCTGTGGGTTATCTGATATTCAAGGTACTTCCCATAGGAGATGGAGATGCGAAACTTGCGGCCACATGTGGGGCCTGGCTCGGCTGGGCTGCCCTCCCCTTGTTTATTTCATGCGCTGCCGTACTGGCCACAGTTGTTGGTGCCGTTCTCTATCTTCGGCGCCGAGAATCACGACCATACCCATTCGGCCCCGCTCTCGTTGTAGGGTTTGTGCTATCGGTGTTCTACGGTGAGGCTTACGCCAGATATTTGGGCATCATCTAGCCGCATTATTGCGAGTCCGATTTTCTGACACGCATCATGTAGCCGCAGATATACTCACTCCAATTGATCATGTTTTCGATTCCTGGTGAATGATCTGGGATTTGATGAGTTGGAGTCATCGAAGTGAGCAAATCGCAGAACCGCATTCGACCTATGCCCCTGTTTGATACGTATGAAGCGTTTCAAACCGCATCCGCAGCTGAGTACGCAGCCGATCGCCCTGCCATCGTCGAGTACATCCAGCAATTTGAGCCGGACATCCCGGCGATGGCAGACTTTCAGCATGTCCGGGCCTTCCTTAAGTCATACAGCTCGGTAAAAACCACGTTCACCAATTACCGTACACAGGTGGAACGGCTGACCCTCTGGTCTTGGATCAAAGCCAAAAAATCGGTTACGCAGCTACGTCGTAGCGACGTGGAGGCTTACATGGATTTTGCTGTGAGCCCAGACAAGGACTGGGTGGGTGCGGACACGGTCGCTCGTTTTGTAAAGCAAGGTGATATTTCAGAGCCCAATGAGCGCTGGCACCCATTCGCCATGAAGATCAGTAAGACGGACAGGAAGAAAGCCTCTGACGAGCTGACATCTCTTCCTGAAGCGCGTTTCAGCCTGTCGCGTGGGAGTCTCACGCAGGTCTTTGCCATTTGTTCGTCTTTCTTCGAGTTCCTGGTGCAGGAAGACGTTGTTCCTGGGAATGCCTTTCGGTCGGTCAAACAGAAACGCTGGTCACAACGCGATATGACGGTGGACTCAGGTAAAGCGCTCAGCCACCTTCAGTGGGAATACGTTCTCGATACGGCTGAGGACCTAGCCAAAACGGATCCGAAGAAACACGAGCGGTCGCTGTTCATCGTGGTCTCATTGAAGGCGATGTACCTACGGATCTCCGACCTTGTTGGAAACCAGCTATGGACACCAACCATGGGGTCGTTCAGGCGTGATCTTGACGGCGCGTGGTGGTATGACGCTGTGGGTAAAGGCAATGTCAAAGCGAGCATCGCCGTTAAGCCGGATTACCTGCCTTACTTGACTCGCTACCGACGCTCCCGTGGCTTAACAGACTTGCCCTACTCCGGCGACACCGCCGCGCTGCTCACCAAGCGCGACGGCAGAGATGGGCTGACCGATCGGCAGGTGAGAACAATCGTGCAGGAGGTGTTTGACGTGGCCTTTCAAACAATGAAAGCTGAAGGTCGTTCTGAGGATGAGATCTCGACACTCCGAACGGTAACCCTTCATTGGTTACGCCACACTGGCGCAACGCACGATGCCCCATTTCGCGATGCCAAGCATCTCCAGGCAGATATGCGGCATTCCTCGCTATCCACTACCCAAGACATCTATTACTCCTCGATCAATGAGGAACGTGCCGCAGGTGTTGCGAAGCTAAAAGTCAGGTAAACCGGGCCTCCAGGTGTCGGTGCCGAAGATCGGTACGGGCCTGACCTCCTGTCATGCTGTGAAGTGGCTCAGGTGCGCCGCATGCAGCCTCAAGGTATATTGCCCGGTCAAGGAATTCGTCACCCATAGGATCAGCTTAAATCAGCGGTTGACGTCTATTTCCAAATCCATTTGCAGATTGGGATATCAATAGCGCATGGCCACAGTCAAAAACGGCGTCGCGAAGACGGACAGCAAAGGCCGTAAGAAAGGCCTACAGCTTTCATTGTTCGAACTAATTGAGCATTCCGAGTCGGACTATAGCAACACCATCGAGCTCTATGACGCCTTACCGAAATACGTATGGGACCAGTCTGACGCAGATGTTCGCGAGAACAGTGTGATTACTCGGACCTTCAAATCTCGGGGAGCCGTTTATACGGTAAAGATCAAGCCCGCAGTAATTGAGCGAAAGAACAAGGCCGGCGACATGATCAGCATGCTGGTCTATCCAGGTTCGCGAGAAGAGATTGTGGAGGAAGCGCTGAGGAAAATTGCAATCAACGGCAACTCCTTCGAATCTGAAGCGGACAAAAACGTCGGAGTCCTCTTTACCGTCAGTCAACTGTGCAAGGAGCTCGCACGTACCAATCATACGTACAGTAATCAGGAGGTAGTCGAGGCGCTAGACGTAATGAGCTCTTCGCTTCTGGAATGCTCGTTGGGCACCAAGGGTAAGGGGCGCGACATGTACCGAGGCAACTTCCTCACTACGCTTGCGCTCACAAGCCGAAACCAATACCTGGAGGACGGGTCAACCAAGTGTTTCGCTACCTTCCACCCCTTGGTAACGCACGGCATCCGGACTCAGAAATTTCGGCTCTACGACTACAGCATTTCGATGGGTCTTAAGTCTGACCTCGCCCGTTATATGTTCAAGCGTATGTCCCACTACTGGACTCAAGCGTCACTGGATCACCCCTATAATTTCAAGCTTGTTCCCTTTCTTACCGGCAGCCCGCGCGGCCTTTCACCAAGAATGAAAGACAACATGCGAGCCATGCGTACTGCACTCAATGCGTTGGTGGAGGAAAAAGTGATCCTGCCAGGCTGGGAAGAAGAAATGATCAAGGACGTCAACGATCGACGCATAAACGTGGATGTTGCATTTGCCGTGCTTCCTCACGACAACTTCGTGAAGCACATGAAGCGCGCTAATCGTAAGCACAATGAAGTCATCAGTCAGGCCGAACTTTCTGGCGCACGGTCAGCACTGAAAACCGGTCCAAAAGCGATACCTACTGATTCCGGCCAAACAATCGATGGCGAATCAGAGGAAGTTTTCGATTAGGTCCCACGTCCAATGGCGGTTGGGGCGCAGTTGCCTTCAACCGTTGTCAGTGCCTGTCCAAGGTTTACTGCGCCCTATATCAGCGTTGGGCACCGAAGGCCCAAGGTAAGATGCGCGAGTTGGGCATGGTGCGCCACGACTCCGAACCTTTGAGCGATACAGCTATTTTGGCGCGCAGTAAACCTTGAGACCTTCGGCGCACTCAATTGGGCGCATGAAACCTTGAACCCTAGGTGTCTGCCTACCAGGCACAGGTGTTCCGAGGTACGAAAGCACCGCCTAGGGGTAAGTAGCGGTCACGTCCGAATCTAGCCCCAAGGCGTCTAGTCGCTGGATCATCCGATCACTCAGCGCCCTTTGGTAGTTGTGATAGGTAGACGCGTCGATGATGTGGTGCTCAAAGAGGGCGTGCAGATACCCCTCGATGTACTTGCGGGTCTCATGCATCGCCTCAAGGCTGTCGCATACATCTACCCCCCCTATTTGGTGGTTAGTAGCAGCGTCGACTACTTGCGGATCCGGGGTATTCATCTCAGTGGCACTCCAGGACTGGCCAACATGCCTGCGGCAGGCTTACAAGCAAGCCCGTCACGGTCAGCCGTTTCCAGCAAATCGTAGCCCAGTTGCATCTATTACGCCGGCTCTTGGGCATGGCAAAAGAAGCTTTCGCATTCGGCACTGGTTCGCAAGGGTGGCGGCCTGCCAATCGAGCGCTCAGCACCACAGGTTCGGGCGCAGCAATCCTTGAACCTTGGATCGGCTATTAGATTGAGCGCTGCAAACCTTGAACCCGTGGTTCAATGCGATCGGGCGCTGTAAACCTTGAACCCTTGGATTGCAATTCGATCAGGCGCAGCAAACCTTGAACCCTGGATTGCAATTCGATCAGGCGCAGCAAACCTTGAACCCTGGATTGCAACTCGATCGGGCGCAGCAAACCTTGAACCCTGGATTGCAATTCGATCGGGCGCAGCAAACCTTGAACCCTGGATTGCAATTCGATCAGGCGCAGCAAACCTTGAACCTGAGATTGCATTCGACCAGGTACATGGAGCACCGTCGAATGGCGATCGGGCGCAGTAAACCTTGAACTGCCGCCAGATGGGCGCTTCAAACCTTGGACATTCGAAGCTGACAGGTTAGGCGTATTAAACCTACAACCCTGCATAGAGGGTCGAATCCGAGGATTGGGCGCAGTAAACCTACAACCCCATCCACTAATGCCTCCCAGCTAGATACAAACCCTTCAAACCTTGAACCCCGCTCATCAGGAAAAGAGTGGATCCGGCAGGACACAAAGGCGCAACAGACCTTGAACCACCAGGGAAACTTAATTTTTGCTAGATCGAGCGCATTAAACCTTCAACCATTCTATAGCAGCAGATTGAGCGCAGCAGACCTTGTACCTATCACCATTGCTCAACTGGAACGCCGCTCTAGAGCAGTCTGTGGATAAAGATGTGCATATCCCAGCCACTGTTCAAGGACTGATGCGCCCTATTTTCCGAAAGTACAAGGATTGATGCGCCGAACCTTTTGGCTCAGGTAACGAAGCGGGAGTGAAACGATTGATTTACGGCTGAAGTCCAAGGTTTAGAGAGCCCATTCCACACTGAGCATGAGCATGAGGACGTAAACGATTGAAAAGGTAGAAGGTTTACTGCGCCCTACTTTGAAAAAGGTCGGTTTTCTGATGGTTTTGTTGATAACTCAGTGGATAAAAAACTGAGAAATCGAGGGGTTCAAGGTTCAGTGCGCCGTATGTGTTAGGCCTGGTGCGCTCTATGTACAAGGTTTGATGGGACGCTTTTTTTTACTGACTTTAGGTGCGCCGGGGGCCAGCGGGAATTGGGACCCCACCTAACCGCTCTTAAACGCTCTTAGCCCTTTAAACAGAAAAACCCCTTTCAGCTACGCAACCATGAGGCAGCCAAAACTGTGCATAAGGCAAAAAGAATGCATTTTGAAAACATTTCCAGAGCGCTAATCAAGGCCCACCCTAGGATTCGCCACAAGTCATTAACAGGTGCATCGCCGGGCTCGTTCCCGTAGCTCGGAATTCAGATAACTCGATGTACGCAGCATACCGGGCCATTGCTAAGAATAGGCAGTCGTCCAGAACAAAAAAAAGAATGGTCAGAACCCTAGGCCAACACCTTGAGCAAGCCTCGCCAAACTATGTAGCCTCAGATTGGTTCGCGGTTTGTCGCATCCGTGAAATTTCCCCATGAGCTTGTTCAAGCTCTCGCCTAGTATTCAACAATTGCTGACTGGAATGCGAAATTGCCTCCTCGACCCTTTTGATTTCAGCATGCGAAACAGCCAGCTGTTCTTGCAGCATTTCCTTGGCCCCTTCTGCCTTGGCAACCGCCGTTTTCATGTCGGCATTTTCACCAGTCAGACGCTGCATTGAGTCCTCTAGCATGTCCTTGCCCTTTTTCAGCTGGCGAGCCTCGCTCAACAGCCGTTCATTATCCCGATTCAACCGAGTGAGATCATCCTGCTTGAGAATCAAGGTTTGTTGGAGTTGACGAAGCTCAACCTGAACTTGCTGCAACTGCCCTTCGTGCCGACGCTGTTCCTGCTCTCGTTGCTCCTTCACCGCATTTCGATAGTGCTCTAGAGCGTCCCTGGCATGCAGATGTTTTTCCTCAAGCGAGCGAATTTGCTCATCTTTCTCCTGGACGCGAAGCTCTAAGTCACTGCAATGCTGGCTCAGGCGCGCATTGCGCGTGATTTCAGCTTGCAGACTTGTTTGGCTGATCTGTAACTCGGCTGTTTGCGTCTCCAGCGCACTGCTCTGTGTTTCGAATTGGCGCTGTAGTGACACGAGGTCACCCTGCGCCGCTTCGAGTTGTTGGGATAGATCATCCTTCAGCCTTTCAAACATCGCCCGTGCGTCAGCGATAGGCGCGCTGGCCTCTTCAGTCATGCGCGCTAAGAGACGTGCCACTAGGTCTGATAGCTGATCACTGAAGCGCTCATGAGGCTCCCGAGGATCATGGGACGGAGTGTCGGCCTCTATCTCTCTTAGATAACGCTGAATAGTGGTTCTAGACCCGGTATTGCCTAGTTCAACGCGTACAGCATCAATACTGGGATTCTGGCCACGGGCGAGTAGCGCTTTCCGCGCCTCCTGGACTACTGCTTTGTTGATTCCACCGCGTGCCATATCGTTTTCAGCTCCGTCGATTTCGTACTGTGTGATGTATCACGTACATACATAATACAACGATGCTGGATGTATATCAAAATTTGGCATTCCATCTGATAAAATAATGGAGCATTATCGCATCATAGGCAGGATTTCTGCCTTTTTTGCAATAAAACGAAGTACGTTTCGGTAGAAGGGTCGAGATGAGCAAAGCAGATCGCTATTTACAGGCAGGCACTCGGGAAAACACCCGGCGCAGCTACCGCGCGGCGATAGAGCACTTCGAAGTGATTTGGAAAGGGTTTCTCCCGGCGACTAGCGACGGCATCGTGCGTTACCTCGCCGAGTACGCGGACAAACACTCAATCAATACGCTGAAGCAGCGCCTGGCGGCTCTGGCGCAATGGCACATTACCCAAGGGTTTCCTGATCCCACCAAAACTCCGGATGTGCGACAAATGCTCAAAGGCATCCGCGCACTGCATCCAGTTCAAGAAAAACAGGCAGCTCCCCTGCTTTTGCAACATTTGGAAGACGCCGTAGCTTGGCTGGAGAACGAGGCCGAACAAGCGGCCCTGCGGCAGGACCTAGCTGGGCTGCTGCGCTGTCGACGCGATATTGCATTGATTCTGATTGGGTTTTGGCGAGGCTTTCGCGGAGATGAATTGTCACGTTTGCTAGTTGAGCACACCCAGGCAATTACAGGGGTGGGCATCACCTTCTATCTACCGCACAGCAAAGGCGATCGCCAGCACCTTGGATCAACCTTCCGTACTCCAGCACTTAAAAAGCTCTGTCCAGTGCAGGCTTATGAAAACTGGATTACTGTCGCCGGAATTGCCCACGGACCAGTCTTTAGAAAGCTCGATCGGTGGGGGCATATGGCTGATGAAGGCTTTAATGCGAACAGTCTGATCCCCCTGCTGCGGCGAATCTTCGAGCGTGCTGGTCTGCCGGGCGAGTTGTACACCAGTCACTCATTGAGGCGGGGGTTTGCAACGTGGGCAGCGGCCAATGGTTGGGACATCAAATCACTGATGTCATACGTTGGCTGGAAGGACATGAAATCAGCCATGCGGTACATCGACGCCGGAGAGCAGTTCGGGGATTTGGTTTTGGGCAATGTAAACGCCAGCACCCCTTCCTCCCTCCCCGAGCCTCAAGCGGGTAAATCCCTTTCCC
>Ga0247819_10000445_pt1 | contig 24954 bp, 24 predicted proteins | sample 13C_Xylose_Day6_FD_193428 | JGI IMG/M metagenome (GOLD analysis project Ga0247819, IMG submission 193428) | Soil microbial communities from agricultural site in Penn Yan, New York, United States - 13C_Xylose_Day6 | ecosystem: Environmental > Terrestrial > Soil > Agricultural land | place: USA...
CGGCCGCCCCCGCCGGGGCGGCCGGTGGCGCGCGCTGAGCCTGTGCCTCGCGGCCGCCGTCACCGGCGCCCTCGCCCAGGCGCCGGCCACCGCCCTCGCCGGGGACTCCGCCCCGGCGCCCGCCGGCTGTCCCTCCGGCCTGGCGGGGAAGGCCACCTGCTACACCGGCCGGGACACGAACGGCGCGTACTACACCATCGCGATCCCCGAGCACTGGAACAAGAAGCTCGTCGTGCACGCCCACGGCGGCCCCGACCTCGGTGACGGCTCCGACCCCGAACGCAGCACCGGGGACCTGGAGCGCTGGCAGGTCATGGTGGACCAGGGCTACGCCTGGGCCGGTTCGTCGTACCGCCGGGGCGGCTACGGCACCCGGATGGCCGCGACCGACACCGAGAACCTCCGCCGCCTGTTCACCGAGGAGTTCGGCCGGCCGCAGCGGACGTACCTCCACGGGCAGTCGTGGGGCGGCAACGTGGCGGCCAAGACCGTCGAGATGTACGGCGGGGCGAACGGCCCGTACGACGGCGCGCTGCTCACCAACGGGGTCCTGGGCGGCGGCTCCCGCGGCTACGACTACCGGGTCGACCTGCGCGTCGTCTACCAGTACTACTGCGACAACCTGCCGCGCCCCGACGAGCCGCAGTACCCGCTCTGGCAGGGGCTGCGCCCCACGTCGACGCTGACGGCGACCGGGCTGCGCGCCCGGCTCGAGGAGTGCACCGGCCACGCCTCCCCGCCCGCGGAGCGCACCGCGCTCCAGCAGCGCAACCTCGACGACATCCTCGCCGTCACCGGCATCCCCGAGCGCACACTGGAGTCGCACCTGCGGTTCTCGGTGTTCACGTTCCGCGACATCGTGCACAAGCGGCTGGGTGACCGCAATCCGTTCACCAACACGGGCGTGCGGTACTCCGGTTCGCACGACGACGAGGCGCTCAACGCGGGGGTGGAGCGGTTCACCGCCGACCCGGCGGCCGCCCGCGACCTGTCGTACGACAGCGACCTCACCGGCAAGGTGAAGATCCCGGTGCTCACCCTGCACGCCATCGACGACCCCACCGCGTTCGTCGAGCACGAGGCCGCCTACCGTGACGCGCTCGCCGGCGCCCACCGGGACCGGAACCTGGTGCAGACGTTCACCGACGAGCACGAGCACAGCGGGCTGAGCACGTCGGAGTACGCCAACTCCATCGCGGCGCTCGACGGTTGGGTGCGCACGGGGGACAGGCCGACCCCTCGGTCGATCGCCGCGTCCTGCGCGCGATTCGACCGTGCGTACGGCACCGGGTGCCTCTACGAACCGGAGTACAGGCCGTCGTCGTACTCCTCGCGGGTCCTGCCGCGGCCGGGCGGTACGAGCTGGCCGGCCATGACGGCCGCGCAGGAGAAGTCCTGGAGCCGCGTCGACGGTGTCGGCATCGCGCCCTGACCCCGCCCGTCCGGGCGGCGCCCCTCACTCGCGCAGGGAGGCGGCGTCGCCCATGACGATCACCGGGTGCCGGTCCGGGTCGAGGGTGCGCAGGAGTTCCCTCATATGGGGCTCCTCGAGGCTGACGCAGCCCTGGGTGGGTCCCCGGTGGTCGACGTGCAGCCAGATGCCGCCGCCCCTGCCGGCGCCGAGCGGGCGGGTGAGGTCCAGGGGGGACGTGCCCGGTTCGCGGTTGTAGTCGATGGCGATGACGTAGTCGAAGGAGCCCTCCAGCGGCTCCCCCTCGAAGCCGGTGCCGCCGACGCCGAATCCGTCCGACCGGTCGTACGGCAGCTCGGTGCCGGGATCGGGCAGCAGTCCCCCGGCGTCGGTGAGGGTGAACACGCCGATGGGTGAGCGCAGGTCACCCGCCCAGTGGTCCTCGGTCCAGCCCTTGAGGGCGTTGCGCGCGGGCCATGCCGGGCCGCTCCGCCACCCGGAGCCGGTGTGCTGGTACAGCACGGCCTCGGAATGGTTGGCGTCCCTGTCCCGCCCGGTGACGACCACCACCTGGCGGGCGTTCGCGGGAATCCAGGCCAGGGTCCGGGCGCCGAGGCCGGGGATCCGGGCCGGCAGCCGGGCGGGCGGTACGGCGCCGGCCCGGCCCTGGGCGGTGCCGGTGGTGCCGGGCGCGGCGTCGGCGGTGCCCGGCACGGGGTCGGCGGTGCCGGGCGCGGTGGGGGCCGCGTCCGGCGCCCCGGCCGCCGGGACCTCCCGTGCGGTGCCGCCCGCCCCGCAGGCGCTCAACGCCACCAGTACGACGAGGACGACGGCCGCCGGCACCCCCCGGGCGCGCGCACGGGCGCCGGCCCACCGCCCGGCGCGGCGGGAGGCGCGATGCGGCGGGCGGCGGGGGCAGTCGATCGATGAAGCCATGCCCTCAGCCTGACTTCGACTTCCCGGAAACGCGTCAGCTCCCCGCGCGAGTCCGGCGAAGTCCCCCATCTGCCGTGCCGGGGAGCGCCCCGCGCACGGGCCTGAACGGGTGAACGCCGGGGCCCTCGCACCGTGCCGGGACGTCAACCCGGCGCCGCTCGGCAGAAACGGTCAGCCGCGTCCGGCCGTACCATGGCTGGCCATCGGGGAACCAAGAGGAAGAAAGGGGCACCGCCGTGTCCGAGAATTCGACCGCCGCCACCGATCTCACATCGCAGTACACCGCGCAGGTCGCGGGCGACCTGGAGCGCAACGTCGGGGAACAGGAGCGGGTCACGGCCGAGATCGCCGCGCTGCAGGAGCAGTTGACGGTGCTCCAGCACGACCACACCATCCTGGTGAACATGCAGCAGGCCCTGGGCCTGGCCCCGGCACCCGCCGTGCCCGCGGCCGCGTCCGGGCCCGAGGACACGCCGGAAGCCGGTGCGGTGACGGGCGGTACGACGGTCCCGGCGCCGCGCCGGAGGGCGGGCGCCAAGACCGCCGCGGACAAGCCGAAACGGGCGAAGAAGGCGTCCGCGCGCACCGCGTCGGGGAAGTCCGCGCGCAAGTCGCCCGTGAGCAGGGCGCAGACGCCCCGCAAGGAGGAGGCCGGGACGGAGCGGCCCAAGCTGGTCGACCTCGTCCGCCGGCATCTGAGCGAGCAGAGCGAGCCGCGCTCGGCGGCCGAGGTGGCCGGTGCGCTCGGGGAGTCGCAGCCCGGACGCACCGTCAGGACCACGGTCGTGCGCAGCACCCTGGAGGGCCTCGTCGCCCGCAACCAGGCCCAGCGCAGCAAGCAGGGCTCGTCCGTCTTCTACACGGCGTCCGACACCGCCGGGCAGGCCGCGGAGGGGAGCGGGGACGCGCGGTCCTGACACCGCCTCACCCGGCCGTCACCCCACCGTGTGAGTCACCTCCAGCGGCTCGAAGGCGATCCGGGTGCGGGCCGTGCCGCCGGCCCACACCACCTCGCACGTCCCGTCGTCCACCCGCACCTCGTCGACCGCCTCCGCCAGCGGCCCCGCCCCCTGGTCCGCGGTGAGGGACGCCAGCGCGAGGTGCACGGAGGCGCCCTCGCACCGGCCGGTCAGGCGGGGTACCCGCGCCCAGGGGGTCCATGCCGTGCCCTGGGGCGCGCGGACCGGGTCCGGGGACGGGTCGTCCCAGCCGTGCAGTCCGTACAGGGCGGACGTCAGGGGCTCCTCGGGGCCGGTGGCCCAGCCGGTGAGGGTGAGACGGGAGCCCGCCGGCGCCCCCAGCACCCGGTGCGCCCGCAGCTCGTGACCGCCGTGCGCCACCGTCACGCTCTCCACGCGCAGCCCCGGGACCATCGGCGGACCGCCGGCGAAGACGGGCCGGTGCCACGAGGCCGCCCAGCCCCACCCGTCGCCGTGCCCCGCGCCCAGCGGGTGGATGCGGCGGCGCACGCTGTGCCGCCCGCCGGTGTGCACCGACAGGTGGTTGTCGGCGACGTTCCCCGCCGCGGTGGGCCCGGTGCGGGTGGAGTAGGCCTGCCGCCCGTAGTACGGGTCGTCCTCGGCCGCCGACTCGCCCTCGTGCGGGCGTACATGGTCACTGCCGTGGTTGTGCAGCCGTACGATCCCGTCGGCCCGGGTCGCCTGTACGAGCAGTCCCGGCGCGGGCAGCGCGAGCACGCGGTCGGACTCCTCGACCGGGGCCGGCTCCTCGCGGGCCGTCCAGAAGGCGTGGCCGGCGGGGGCCAGCAGGGCGACGAACGCCTTCGACGCCCAGTACGGCGACGCCGGACCCGAGTAGCTCTGCAGACCCGCTTCGTGCGGGCCGTGCCAGCCCAGGCTCAGCAGTCCGTCGGCGGTGACCGCGCCCCGGTCGAGGAAGTGGCGCAGGCTGCCGCTGGCGACGCGGCGGGAGGCGCCGGGGGTCAGCGGGGTGTGGCCGGTGACCGCGCCCAGCGAGACGGCGGCCGAGGCGGCGAAGCGGTAGGTCAGCGAGCGGCCGAAGTGCAGCGGCGCCCCGTCCCCGCCGAACATCAGGGCGAAGCTCTCCAGGTGGGTGCGCAGCCGTTCCCCGTGGGTGGCCGCCGCCTCGCCGTCGCCGGCGAGATGGGCGTCGAGGACCGGGTAGAGGTGCAGCGCCCAGCCGTTGTAGTGGTCGAAGGCGCGGCCGTCGCCGTCGGCGTACCAGCCGTCGCCCCGGTACCAGCCCTCCAGCAGTTCCAGCGCCCGGTCACGGGCCGCCGCCGTCTCGGCGTCGCCGCGGCCGACGGACTCCAGGAACCCGGCGACCGTGTAGGGGAAGAGGTACCAGTTGTTGGGCGCCGGGGTGTGCCGCAGCGCGCCCCTCAGCCACTCCTCCGCGCGGTCCCGGACACCGGGGTCGAGCCGCTCCCACAGCCAGGGCGCGGTCAGCCGCAGGCCGAGCGCGACCGACGCCGACTCGACCATGGGCTGGCCCTGCACGTCGTGGTCGAGGATCAGCGGCCAGGACTCGGTGTCGTCGCGGCCCGGGGTGCGGGTGCCGGCGGCGAGTCCGCTCGCGTACCGCTCCAGCAGTCCGTGCGGGTCGTCCCCGCCGGAGCCCGCGACGCGGAAGGCCGCGGCGAGGAACGTCCGCGCGTAGCCCTCGAGTCCGTCGGAGCGCACCCCGGAGCGCGAGGGGCGGCCCGGCAGGTCGAGCAGCGCGCAGCCGGGGGTGCTCAGTCGCCAGGCCGCCGTGAGGAGGCCGTCGGCCACGGCTTCCCAGTGGGCGCGGGTGTATCCGGTGCGGGGGCTGAGGTCGTGGTCGTCGGCGGGCAGTTCGAACGGGATGCTCATGCCAGGAAGGCCAGCCTTTCGCGTCGTACGGGGTGGAGGAAGCCCTCTCCGGAGGCCCAGCGCGCGATCTCGGAGAGGGCGAGGCCGGCCAGCCGGCGCCATTCGTTGCCCTGGGAGCCGGCGAGGTGGGGGGTGAGGAGCACGTTGTCGCACTGCCACAACGGGTGGCCGGGCGGCAGGACTTCGGGGTCGGTCACGTCCAGCACGGCGCGGATCCGGCCGGCCAGGGCGGCGTCGGCGAGCGCGTCCTGGTCGAGGACGGCGCCGCGCGCGGTGTTGATCAGTACGGCGTCGGGGCGCATGGTGTCGATCAGTTCGCGTCCGACCAGTCCGCGGGTCGCGGGCAGCAGCGGGGTGTGCACGCTCACGGTGTCGCTGCGCCGGAACAGCTCCGCGAGCCCGACGCTTCGCACGCCGAGTTCCGCGGCCCCGGCCTCGTCGACGAACGGGTCGTGCAGCAGCACCTCGACGTCGTGCGGGCGCAGCAGCTCGATGACCCGGCGGCCGATGAGGGACGCCGACAGGACGCCGACGGTGCGGCGGTGGTTGCCGACCGTGCGGGGGGTGCTCAGCCAGTCCGGCCGGGTGCGGGAGGCGCGGTAGTCGCGCGCGGTCTCCAGCACCCGCTTCCCGGTGAGCAGGATCATGGCGAGGGTGTACTCGGCGACCGGGACGGCGTTGGCCGCGGCGGCGGAGGACACCTCGATGCCGCGTTCCCAGCAGGCGTCGGTGACATGGCCGCGCACGCTGCCCGCGGTGTGCACGACGGCCCGCAGCCGCGGCGCCGCCCGCAGCACGTCCGCGTCCAGCGGCGGACAGCCCCAGCCGGTGACCAGCAGGTCGACGTCGGCGAGCACGGTGCGGGCGCGGGACGTGGTCAGGTCGTCCAGCACCGGGAGCGGCGCGAGGTCGCAGAGCGCCGCGAGGTCGGTGAGCGACTCGGCGTCGAGGACGGCCGCGGCGGCGTCCGGGGACATGGCCAGTGCGGCGCGGGGGCGGTGGCCGGGCGTGGGCTCGGTCATGGCGGTGGGGGAACTCCTTGTGCGGACGGGGTCACTTGACGGCGCCGGCGGTCAGACCGCTGCGCCAGAAACGCTGGAGCAGGGTGAAGGCGAGGATGAGCGGCAGCACGGCGAGGAGCGAGCCCATGATGACGACGGGGTAGTACTCCGGGGAGACCGAGGCGGAGCTGTTCCACTGGTACAGGCCGAGGCTGACGGGATAGAGGTCCTGGTCGGACAGCATCACCATCGGCAGGAAGAAGTTGTTCCAGATGGCGGTGAGCTGGAACAGGAAAACGGTGACCAGGCCGGGGCCGAGCATCCGCAGCGCCACCCTGACGTAGGTGGTCAGCTCCCCCGCGCCGTCGATGCGCGCGGCCTCCAGCACCTCGTCGGGCACGTAGCCCTGGCTGAAGACGCGGCCGAGGTAGACCCCGAACGGGTTGAAGAGCACGGGGACGAAGACCGCCCAGAAGGTGTTGACCAGGCCGGCCCCGGAGGCCATCAGGTACAGCGGCAGCGCGAGCACCGTCTGCGGCACCATGACCGCCGCCAGCACCAGGCCGAACAGCTTCTCCTTGTGCCGGAAGCGGTACTTGTCGAAGGCGTAGCCGCAGGCGACGCTGACCAGGGAGCCGATCGCGGCGCCGGCCACGGCGTACAGCAGGCTGTTGACGTACCAGCGGCCGTACAGGCCGCCGTCCATGGCGAACAGGTCCCCCAGGTTCTGCAGGAACGAGAAGTCGCCGAGCGACAGCAGGTCGCTGCCGAACAGGGAGTCCCGGCCCTTCGAGGCGGCGAGCACCAGCCACAGCACGGGCAGCAGGGTGTAGAGGACGGAGATCGCGACGACCGCGTTGACCGTCGTGCGGCCCAGCAGCCCGGGGCGGGACAGGGAGCTGTCGGTGACGCTCATCGGGCCTCCTCGGCGTTGCCGGCGCGGCTGGTGAAGCGGGTGACGCCGTAGGACAGGGCGATGGTGCAGACGAGCAGGACGACCGAGGCGGCCGCCGCGAGGCTGTAGTTGTTGCGGGTGAAGGCCGCGTCGTAGATGTACATGCTCGGCGAGAACCGGGAGCTGATCATGGGTGAGGACTGGCTGAGCAGCATCGGCTCGGTGAAGAGCTGGAGCGCCCAGATCAGGGTGAAGATCGCGACCATGACGATCGAGGCGCGCACCAGGGGCGTCTTGACCTGGAGCGCCGTGCGCACCGGGCCCGCGCCGTCGACGACGGACGCCTCGATCACCTCGCGGGGAACGGCCTGCAGGGCGGCGTAGAAGACCACCGTGTTGTAGCCGAGGTTGCTCCACAGGGCGATGTTCACGATGGACGGGATCACGGTGTGGATGCCGAGGAAGTCGATGGTGAGGTCGGCCTTGGCGAACAGTTCGATCACCGGGCTGATCCCGGGCGTGTAGAGGTACAGCCAGATCAGGGCCGCGATGATGCCGGGCACCGCGTGCGGCAGGAACAGGCCGAGCTGGGCGAAGGCGCGCAGCCGGACCGCGCCGGAGTCCAGCAGCAGGGCGAGCGCGAGCGCGCCGAGCACCAGCAGGGGAATGTAGACCAGGCAGTACAGGGCGACGGTGCCGAGTCCGCCGAGGAAGGTGGGGTCGGTCAGCACGGCGGCGTAGGAGCGCAGTCCGACGAAGACGGTGCGCTCGGGCCCGAAGCCGAGTCCGGGCTGGTCGTCGCTGTAGAAGCTGAGGCGGACGGCGGTGCCGACGGGGATCAGGAAGACGGTGACCAGCAGGGCGAAGAAGGGGGTCATGAGGACGCCGCAGGCGGTCAGCCGGCGGCGCCGGGCGGCCCTGCGGGCGCGCGGGTTCGCGGGCGCCGGTGCGGTGGTGCCGGGGGCGCCGGCCGGCACCCGCGGCGGGGTGGTCGTGGTCATGGGGTGTCACCTGCCTTTCGTCGGCTCAGGTGCTGTGCTGGGTGGTGGACAGGCCCAGGGCCCTGAGGTCGGGCATGGTGCCCTCCTGGGCGGTGCGCAGGGACTCGGCCAGGGTGCCCTGGCCGCCGCCGACGCGGGCGAAGGAGTCCTGCATGACCTTCTGCGTCGCGCTCATCCGCGGTCCCCAGAGCCAGTCCGCGCCGATCTTGCCGGCCTCCTGCTCGAACAGGGTGTAGATGTCCTGTCCGCCGTAGTACGAGCGGTCGAACGCCTCCCGGCCCACCGGGACCAGGCCGGGGGCGGCCGGGTACTGGCTGCTGGTGCCGCTGGAGAGGCGGGCGCGCAGGGCGTCGGGGTGGGAGACCTGCCACTCGATGAACTCCATGGCGGCCTCGGGATGCCTGCTGTCCTTGGTGACCGCGAAGGTGGAGCCGCCGTGGGTGCCCACGGAGGGGCTGCCGGTGTCCCACTGCGGCAGCGGCGCGATCCGCCACTGGCCCTTCTGCCCGGGGCGCGCGTTCATCTGCGCGCCGGCGTCCCAGGCGCCGCTGAGCCGGGTGAGGACCAGGCCGTCGCCGATCTGCGCGTCGGACTGCCGGCTCTCGACGGCGTTCACGAAGACGTCGTCGCGGTCGATGAGTCCCTGCCAGTACTCCGCGACCCGCCGGGACGGCGCGTCCGCGAGGGAGACGTTCCAGGCGCCGCGCGAGGTGTCGAACCAGCGGGCGCCGGCCTGCCAGGCGTAGGCGGCGAACTGGGTCATGCCGTCGGTGGGGAACAGCACCAGCCGCCGGCCGGGGGCCGCTCGGCGTACGGTCGCGGCCTGCTCCGCGAACTCGTCCCAGGTGCGGGCGGGCGTCAGGCCGTGGCGGTCGAACAGGTCGGCGCGGTAGTGCATCACCATCGGCTCGACGTCCAGCGGCACGCTGAACACCCGGTCCTCGAAGGTGGTCAGCCCGAGCGCCCGGGGCAGCAGCTTGCGGCGCAGGCCGTCACTGACGAGGTCGGTGATGTCGCGGGCGACGCCGTCGATGGCGTAGCCGGGGACCTGCGGGTATTCGATGGTGGCGACGTCGGGCGCGTTGCCGGCCCGGGCGGCGTTGCTGAGCTTGGCGTAGCCGCCCTGTCCGCCGGAGGGGATCTGCTGGAACTCCACCTGGACGGTGCGGTGGGTGCGGTTGAACGCGTCGACCACTTCCTGGCTGCCGCGCAGCGCGGACCAGAAGGTGATGCGCGTGGTGCCGCCCGTGCGCGCCGACGAGGCTCCGTCTCCCCCGCTGCAGGCGCTCACGGCACCTGTCAGGGGTACGGCGGCCATCGCGGCGAGCACGGAGCGACGGCTGGGTCGTCCGGGCATGGCGCCTCCCGCGGCTCCTGCGTGTCGGGGGACACGACTGTTCGGGACACGGGAATACTCAGCGCTCGACCCGCAAACGGTCAATAGATCGATCAGAAGAAAATGAAACGTTCAAACGCTCACTCCGACGGGTCCGTGCAGCCGGCCCGTGCGCGCGTGGATCCGCGCACGATCAGCGACGGCAGCAGCTCGGTCCGCCGTACCGGTCCCCCGGCGCCCCGGGGGGCGTCGAGCCGCCGGAGCAGCAGCTCCGCCGCGGCCCGTCCGACGTCCGCCTTGGGCGGGGCGACGGCCGTCAGCGGCGTGGTCCCGAGCCCGGCCACCACGTCGTCGTACGCCACGACCGAGCAGTCCTCCGGCACCCGTACGCCGTTGTCCGCCAGCTGCTGGACGAGCATCAGCGCGTCCACGTCGCCGTGCAGCACCGCCGCGGTGGCCCCCACCTCGCGCAGCAGCGCGGACAGCTCCGCCGTCGCCTCCGCCGGGTACGGCCCGTCGGGGCCCGCCTCCGGGGCGCTCAGCGTCCACGCCCAGTCCTCCACCAGCGGGTGCTCGCCGGCGATCCGCGCGCACGCGGAGCGCAGGGTGCGCGCGGTGGGGCTGTCGTGGCGGGTGGCGAACACGATCCGCCGGTGTCCGAGCCCCACCAGGTGCTGCACGGCGAGATGGACGCCGTGGGCGTGGTCGGAGCAGACCGAGTCCATCGCGTGCAGCGCGCTGCCCGGCCGGGGCCGCCGCTCCATCAGCACCGCCGGCACGTCCAGCGCCGCCAGCCAGCCGTAGTCGTCCTCCTCGTCGGCCCGGGTGCGCCAGCGCGGGGCCAGCAGCAGGCCCGCCGCGCCGTCCGCGAGGGCACGTTCCACCAGCGGCCGCTCGGCGCCGCCCACCTGCGGCGCGATGTGCAGCGCGATCCTCTTGCCGGCCGCCTCGAGCACCGAGCGGGCGCCGTGCAGCGACTCGTACAGATAGCTGTGCCGCTCCGGGACCACGACGGCCACCGACTCGCCGTCGGGCACCGGCGCGGCCGGCAGGTCCCGGGCGGCCAGGGCGGAGCGGACCAGGCCGTGGCCGCGCCGCAGCCGGCCCTCGCGGGCGAGTTCCTCCACGTCCCGCCGTACCGTCACCACGGACACCTCGAGTTCGGCGGCCAGGTCGCTCACCCGGGCCGAACCCCGCGACTCGACGGCGGCCAGGATCCGCTGTCTCCTGAGTTCGACCGGCTCCCGCATGAAGCCCCTCCCCGCACCGGATGTTCGTTTGAACGATATGGGCCATCATAACGATCGTCGAAGACCGCGGAACGATCCGTCGCGCACCCGCCCGGCACCCTGCTTCGCGGGCCGTTCAGCCGAGGGCGGTCACCTCGACGGCGAGGTCGTTGTCGACCGTGTAGTAGGGGCGCACCGCGGACCCGCCCTCGGTGACCCGCGGGTACACGAACACGTCCTTGCGGTCCGCCACGTCGTCGAGGAGGCGGCCGACCCTGGTCAGCGGGGCGCCGGCGGCGGGCCGGAGGAACACGTCCCAGACCCGGCCGCCGTCACCGACGAGGTCCGCGTGGACGACGGTGAAGGAGAAGCAGCCGTCCTCCGCGGGCCGCACCGGGACGCCGAGCAGCGTGTCCTTGCCGCCCCGCAGCCGCAGCACCGCCTCGGCCCCGTCGGAGAGCGGGGCGCCGTGCAGGCGGGCCCGGACCGTCGTCCCCCCGTCGGCGACCGTGACGGGGCCCGCCTCCGCGTGGGCGGTGCGCAGCCAGGCCCGTATCGCGAGGAAGCCGTCCTTGGTGGTGTACGGCACCCGGACTGCCACCGGTGACGGCCGGTCGCGCCGGCCGCCGTCGACGAGCGCGCGCACGTCCCGCAGCCCGGGGCGCAGCCGCTCCCGTCCGGCGTCGTCGGGACCCGCCAGCAGGTACACGTCCCAGCGGCCCTCCGCGAGCCGGGGCTCCGGTTCCAGCACGGTGCGGAACTCGCCGTCGTCGCCGTGCGGTGCGAGACCGAGGGTGTGCGTGGTCTCCTCGGGCCGGCCCTTCCGGGGTCTGAGTGCCAGCACCAGCCGGGGCTCCGTGGCCGCCGGCGGCCGGAGGCGGAAGGTGATCCGGCCGTCGGCGTCGATGGAACAGTGGGTGCGGACCGTGCTCATCGGCGTCCCTTCCGTACGGTGCGCAGCGCGCTGGAGGCGGCGGCGCGGGCGAGGTCACGGGCGGCGTGGCCCTGGCTGACGAGGGTGTGGTGCATGCCGCCGGCGTCCGCCGGTGCGCCGCGCCGTCCGCCGCTCCTGGCCCCGACCGCGTCCTGGAGCAGGCGTTCGGCCCGGGCCACGACCGGTCCGGGGGCGAACCGTTCGGCGTTGGCCACGGCCGCCCGGCCCATGCGGCGGCGGAGCTCGTCGTCGCGTACCAGGTCGAGGAGGGCCGCGCCGAAGGCCGCGCCGTCCCCGACCGGCACCAGCCGGCCGTCCTCGCCGTCCTCGATGATCTCGCCGGGGCCGTAGGGGCAGTCGGTGCTCACCACGGGCAGTCCGCAGCGCATGGCCTCGACCAGGGTCATGCCGAACGGCTCGAAGTTGGACGCGGCCGCGCCGATCGAGCCCTTGACCCACTCCGCTTCCATGGGGGTCGCGGCGCCCATCAGGAAGACGTTGTTCCAGAGGCCGAGCGTCTCGATCTGCGCGCGCAGCCGCTCCTGTTCCTCGCCCTTGCCGTAGATGCGCAGCTGCCAGTCGGGGAACTCCGCGGCGACCCGCGCGAACGCCTCGATGATCAGGTCGAACCGCTTCACCGGGACCAGCCGGCCCGCCGCGACCACGACCCTGGCGGTGCTGTCGGAGGCGGGCAGCACGGGGTCGGGGACACTGTTCGGGAGTGCCTCCACCCGGACTCCGGGCAGGCGCATCTTGCGCCGGTAGGAGGCGGCGTCGGCGTCCGTGACGGTGGTGAGCACGTCGAGCCGGCGGTAGGCGCGGCGCAGCGCGGTGCGCAGCGCGGGCGGGTGGTTGTCCAGGGTGAGGTGTTCCTGGCCGATGCGTGCGACGTGCTCCGGGGCCTGGAGGGCGAGGTGCACGTTGAGTCCCGGCCGGGTGCCGATGACGGCGTCGGCGTCGATGTCCGCGAGGCACTCGGCGATCCGCTGGTCCGTCAGCTCGCTGTACTGGTGGTGGCGGTACTCGGCGGAGGGGAACACCTTGGCCGGTCTGCCGAACAGGGGGTGGTCCTTCTCGCGCCGCAGGTCCACCAGCGCCCGCAGCCGCACGCGTGGGTGCGGAGTGAGATTGGGGTGCTCGCGGTGCCGTAACACCGAGACGATCTCCACCTCGTGCCGTTCGGCCAGTGCGGCCGCCAGGTTGAACGTGGTGGTGATCGTGCCTCCGATCCCGTAGGCGTTGTGGATCAGAAATGAGATCTTCATAGCGGTCTAGACCGCAAAGGGCGTTCGGGCGTTGTCCGTTGTTACCGGTTCGTGGCCGCGATGATCACTGTTGTTGTCCTTCCGGACTTCCGCGCCCGATGCGCATGCCGGGCCGCCGGCGGTGGACCGTGAGGTAGGTCAGGCCGTCGGGACCGGCGTCGAGGCTGCGGGTGGAGCCGTGCGGGAGCCAGGTGAGGGCGCCGGCGGCGAGGGGGTGCGGGCCGTCGGGGGCGGTGAGGGTGCCGTCACCGGCCAGGACCAGCAGGAGGACGTCGAGTTCGGGTTCGCGGTGGGTGCCGACCCGGTGTCCCGGCGGGACCCGCACGACGTTGGCGTCGAGTTGCCTGCCGGACTCGGCGAGCCGCCACAGGGCGCCGGTGGATCCGTCGTCGAGGGCGGCCAGGGCGGACGTGTCGCACAGGATCCGCGGGAGCGGGGCGTCACCGCCCGGGAAGTCGCCGTCGTCCGACGTCATGAGAGGTCACCGTCCCTGGTGTGCGCACGGCGGGCAGTCCGCCGTCGCCTTCAAATGCGAACCTAGCATGCACATTTGGGCGGTGCCGTGTCACGGGCCGCGCCCGCTGTGCAATGATCCTGGCGGGATTGTCGAAAGGATCGAACAGACGTGACCGCGCAGGGGCCGGACGACGGCGGAAGGCCGGGAGAGCGGGACGGTGCGCCGTCGCTGCCCGAGGACGTCTGGCAGCGGTTCCTCACCGACAACGAGCACGCCATCCGGGCCACCGCCCCCCGGGAGCCCTCCGCGCTGCAGCGGACGCGGACGCGCGCCGGCGGCACGCGGCGGGAGGACGCCGCCACCGAGCCGGTCGGTGATCTGTGGCATCCGGACGACCCGTGGGAGGGCCCGTCCTGGCGGGAGCTGGACGGCCGCGCGCGGCTGCGCCGCGTCGGCCGGGTGGCGGGCACGGCCGCCGCGATCGCCCTCGCGCTGGGGGCGTGGGCGCAGCTGTCCACCGGTGCGGGCACCTCGGAGGAGGGGCCGGCCGACACCGTGCTGCAGCAGTCGGAGGACGTGCCCGCGGATGTGCCCACGGCGACGTCCGTCCCGGCGGAGCTCGTCTCCCCGTCCCCGTCCGACCCCGCCGTGCGGGCGGGCTGACGCACCCCGGTCACCGCGCGGGTGACCGGGCCCCCTCATGCGGGTCGCGGTTCAGCCGCCGAGGGCCGCGAGGACCACGCCCTTCGCCTCCTCCTGCACCCGGCGCAGGTGGTCGGGTCCCTGGAACGACTCGGCGTAGATCTTGTACACGTCCTCGGTGCCGGAGGGACGGGCGGCGAACCAGGCGCTGTCCGTGGTGACCTTGATGCCGCCGATGGACGCGCCGTTGCCCGGCGCCTCGGTGAGCACCGCGGTGACCGCCTCCCCGGCGAGGGTGTCCGCGGTGACCTGGGCGGGGGACAGCTTCGCGAGGCGCGCCTTCTCCTCCCGGGTCGCCGGCGCGTCGATCCGCTCGTAGGCGGGCTCGCCGAAGCGGGAGGTGAGCGCGGCGTAGTGCGCGGAGGGCGTCTTCCCGGTGACGGCGGTGATCTCGGAGGCGAGCAGTGCCAGGATGATGCCGTCCTTGTCGGTGGTCCACACCGAGCCGTCGCGGCGCAGGAAGGAGGCGCCGGCCGACTCCTCACCGCCGAAGCCGAGGGTGCCGCCCGCCAGACCGTCCACGAACCACTTGAAACCGACGGGCACCTCGACGAGTTCGCGCTTCAGGTCGGCGGCGACCCGGTCGATCATCGCGGAGGACACCAGGGTCTTGCCGACACCGGCCCCGGCCGGCCACCGGTCGCGGTGGGCGTAGAGGTAGCCGATCGCCGTGGCGAGGTAGTGGTTGGGGTTCATCAGCCCGGCGTCCGGGGTGACGATGCCGTGCCGGTCGGCGTCCGCGTCGTTGCCGGTGGCGATGTCGAAGCGGTCGCGCTGCCGGATGAGGGACGCCATGGCGTGCGGCGAGGAGCAGTCCATGCGGATCTTCCCGTCCCAGTCCAGCGTCATGAACCGCCAGGTGGGGTCGGTGAGCGGGTTGACCACGGTGAGGTCCAGCCGGTGCTGTTCGGCGATCCTGCCCCAGTACGCGACGGACGCCCCGCCCAGCGGGTCGGCGCCGATCCGTACGCCCGCCGCGCGGATCGCGTCCAGGTCCAGCACGTTCGGCAGGTCCGCGACATAGCTGCCGAGGAAGTCGTGGCGGCCGGTGCCGGGCGCGGCGAGGGCACGGGCGTACGGGATGCGGCGGACGTCCTCGAGGCCGCCCCGGATGATGTCGTTGGCGCGGTCCTGGATCCAGCCGGTCGCCTCGGAACCCGCGGGGCCGCCGCTCGGCGGGTTGTACTTGAACCCGCCGTCGGCGGGCGGGTTGTGCGACGGGGTGACGACCACGCCGTCGGCGAGGCCCGTGGCGCGGCCCCGGTTGTGGGTGAGGACGGCGTGCGAGACGGCGGGCGTCGGCGTGTAGCCGTCGGCGCTGTCGATGAGCACGGCCACCCCGTTGGCGGCGAACACCTCCAGGGCGGTGACCCGGGCGGGCTCGGACAGCGCGTGGGTGTCGGCGCCGAGGAAGAGGGGGCCGTCGGTGCCCTGCCGGGCCCGGTACTCGCAGATGGCCTGGCTGGTCGCGGCGATGTGGTCCTCGTTGAACGCGGCCGCCAGGGACGAGCCGCGGTGTCCGGACGTCCCGAAGGCGACGCGCTGCCCCGGGTCCTCGGGGTCGGGGCGCAGCGCGTAGTACGCCGTGACCAGCCGGGCGACGTCGACGAGATCCTCGGGACCGGCCGGACCGCCCGCTCGCTCGTGCTGCATGAGCCCGCTCCTCCGCATGGGTTGGTTCTTCGCCTGCGGAGACATCTTTCCTCTTCGGGGCCGCACCGCGCGAGTGGGGCCCGGCTCCGCCCGGTCGCCCGGTGTCAGATCCGGCCGCCGGTCATCCGGGTGAGGGGCCCGTGCGCGTGGCGTTCCGCGCGCCGGCCCACCGCGTAGGAGGCGGCGGTGAGCGCGGTGAGACCGGCTGCCGCCCCGGCGGCGACCAGCCTGCGGTTGGCGATGACGGTCCAGGCGGTCTTGGCGCCCGCGGCGACCTGGCCCGAAGTGGCGACGACCGCGCGGCGGCCCGCCTCGACGCCCTTGGCCGCGGACTGCGCCGCGCCGCTCGCGGCCTGCGCCGCACGTCCGGCGCCGGACGCGGCCGCTGACGCCGCGTCACCCGTCTTGTCCGCCGCGGTGCCCGCCGCCCGCGCGGCGGGAGCGGTCGCCTTGCCGGTGGTCTCCTGGGCCTTGGACGCGGCGTTGCGGGCGGACGTGGTCTTCTGATTCGTGTTCTTGCTCTGTTCACTCATGGACACCGACTTGCCGCTTGCTCCGGCGGCAAACACATCGTGTGGCGCGGGCCGCTACCCCGCCGGGGCCGGTATCCGTTCCAGCACGCCGCCCGCGAACACGTCGTACAGCGGCAGCGTCTCGAGGTGGACGTAGCCGATGTGGCAGTCGCAGGTGGTGAGGGGGCAGGGGCGGGGCCGCAGCGCCCGCCGGTAGCTGCCGTCGTAGAGGTTGCCGAGTTCGGCGCGGACGAAGTGGCAGCGGCGGACCGTGCCCTCGCCGTCGACGGAGATCACGGACTCCCCCGTGCGGCAGGGCAGACCCGCGCTGGCGTGGGGGTGGCGGCTGTAGGGGAAGAGCGGGTCCAGCGCGGTCCACACACCTGCCTCCGCGTCGTCGTAGGTGTGGCCCTCCGCCGCGTTGACCCACAGGTACACCTTCTCGGGCAGGTCGGCGCGCAGCCTCCGGGCCGCCTCGAGGTGCGCGGGCAGTCCGACGACGCCCACGCTGAACCGGACGCCGAGGCGGTCCAGTTCGCGGCACTTGGCGAGGAAGCGGTCGTAGGGGGTCTGGCCCGGGTGGTACGTGCACCACAGGGCGAGGGTGTCCGGGTCGGCGTCGGCGAGCCAGCCGGTGCGGCAGCTGAGGTTGGTCTGGATGGCGACGCGGCGGATGTGCGGCTGGTGGGACAGCCGCGTCAGGGTGTCGCGGTACCAGGAGCGGACGAGGCCCTCGCCCCACGGGGTGAAGAGGAGCGAAAGCCGGTCGGCGGTCCCCGCGCAGGCCCAGTCCGCGAACCGCTCCAGGCAGGCGCGGTCCGCGCGCAGCTGAGCGCCGCTGTCACGGCGCTTGGCGAACGGGCAGTAGGGGCAGTCGTAGTCGCAGGAGGCCAGCGGGCCCCGGTAGAGGAGGGTCAGGTCCATCGTCGGTGGTCTCACTTGCGCTCGTAGGCGGCCATGGCGGCCCGCACTGCCGGGGAGAACAGCTCCGGGCCGATGGCGTCGGAGTGGGCCAGGCCCTCGGGGGTCAGCCGGAGCAGCGCGGGGTCCGGGCCGGTGTCGTGCAGCCAGCCGCGGCCGGCGAAGCGGGCCAGTTCGGCCGGGAAGTCCTCCAGGGGGGTGCGGCCGTCGAACCGGGCGCGGTAGTCGGCGACTTCGAGGCCGTCCGCCTGGAGCAGGGACTGCAGCAGGTGCCGGCGGCGGGCCTCGCCGGCGTCGACGCGGCGGCCGTACTCGGCGTGGGCGAAGTCGGCGGCCGGGCGGGCGACGTAGTCGTCGACGATGCCGCGGATCTCGTGCATGTCTACGGCGTAGTCGAAGGAGTAGTGCAGCTCCGCGGTGTACGAGCGGGCGCCGCAGCCCAGCCCGATCATGCCGTCGGTCTGGCAGGCGTAGTCGTCCGCGCCCTGCGGCGGGGCGTCCGCGCGGCGGAACATGCGCATGGACCGCTGCTCGTAGCCGTGCGCGAGGAGGTGGTCGCGGCCCGCGCGGTACAGGCGCAGCCGCTGTGCGTCCCAGGCCGGGTCGGGGTCGCCCGCGCGGCGGCCGAGGCCGGTGAGGGGGCGGATGTAGAGGGGGTAGAGGTAGAGCTCCTCGGGGCGCCAGGCGAGGGCCGCGTCCAGGGAGCGCAGCCAGGTGTGCTCGGTCTGCCCGTCGATGCCGTAGATCAGGTCGATGTTGAGGACGGGGATCCGGGCGTCGCGGACCCGGCCGAGGGCCGCCTCGACGTCGGCGCGGCGCTGCGGCCGTACGGCGGCCCGGGCCTCGGTGTCGTCGAAGCTCTGCACGCCCAGGCTGAGGCGGGTGGCGCCCCGCTCGGCCAGGACGCCGAGGCGGTCGGCGGTGGCCGTGGCCGGTGAGGCCTCCACGGACAGCGGGACGGCGCGCAGGTCGGCGCCCATCCGGCGCTCCGCAATGTCGCACAGCCGTTCCAGTTCGGCGGCGGTGAGGAAGGTGGGGGTGCCGCCGCCGAAGGCCGCGGTCGCGAACCGCACCGGGGTCCGCTCCCCCAGCGCCTCCCGCACCGCCGTCGCCTGCCGGTCGAGGGCGTCGAGATAGGCGCCGGTCAGGCCGTCGGGGGCGCCGATGCGGGTGAACAGGTTGCAGAACCCGCAGCGGACCTCGCAGAACGGGATGTGCAGATAGAGGGAGAGGGCGTCCTTGGCTTCGCCGGCCCAGAGGGCGTCCAGGCGGGGGCGGTCGGCGAGCCGGCGGTAGGCGGTCTTGTGCGGGTAGGCGTAGACGTAGCTCCGGTACGGGCTCTCCGGGGCGTCCGTGGCGACGGGGGCGGTGGTCATCGGGCGGCCTCGGCGGTGTGGTCAAGGAAGAAGTGGGCGTAGGGCACGGTCCATACGGACTCGTGGCCGATGCGGTGTCCGGTGTAGCCGTCGTCGCCGTAGGCGGTTCCGTGGTCGGAGCAGACGACGGCGAAGCAGCGGCGCCGGCTGCTCGCGGCGGCGAACAGCCGGCCGATGTGCCGGTCCACGTACTCCAGGGCGGCGGCATGGGTGGCGCGGCTGTCGCCGTCGTCGCGGGTCGCGCCCGGCCGGTGGAACCAGTTGGGCTGGTGCAGCGCGGCGACGTTGACGAAGAGGAACAGACGCTGCTCGCGGGGCAGTTCGCGTACGACGTGCTCGGCGCGGGTGACCTGTGCCTCGAACGAGGTGGGCGAGGCGACGCCGAACTCCGGCTCCCAGTGGGACTCCTGGAACATGCCGGGCAGCACCGAGCCGAGCGGGCCCTGTTTGTTGAAGAAGCCGACCCCGCCGACGCACACCGTGCGGTAGCCCTCCCCGGCGAGCCCGGACACCAGGTCCGGGGTGTCGTACACGAAGGTGCGCCCTGCCGTGGTCTCGCTGCCGGCGAAGCGGGCCGCGAACAGCCTCGGATGCGGGCCGGGGGCGGCGGGCGTCGGCAGGAATCCGGCGAAGATCGCCTGGTGGGAGGCGTAGGTGAAGCTGCCGGGGGCGTGCCGCCGCTCCCAGCGGCCGCCGGGCAGATGACGGGCCAGGTTCGGGATGCGCCCGTCGGCGGCGAGTTCGGCGGCGACGTCGAAGCGCAGTGTGTCGAGGGTGACGAGCAGGATGTCGTGGCTGCCGACGATCTCGTTCATGTCCGGGTCGCCCTCAGGGGCGGCTCCCCGCGGGGTGCGCGCCGGGGGCGCGGGTGTCGGTTCAGGCGCTGACATGGACGGTTCCCGTTCTGTGCGAGTGGTGCCGGTGGTGCGGGCGGGCCGGGCCGGCGGCGTGGCGCAGGGCCGCCGCGACCTGGGCCGCGTAGGTGTCGAGGCCCTCCGCTCCGCTGCCGGGCAGTCCGGTGAGGCGGGGCAGCAGGTCGCCGAAGGCGTTGACCTCGCCGACGGCGAACCGGCGCCAGCCGACGGCCGGGAGCAGGTCGACGCCGACGCAGAGGGTGCGCGGGAAGCAGGCCGCCGCGCGCTCGCACACGGCGAGCACGTCCGCCCAGCGTCCGCCCGCCGCCCCGACGGCCTCGCGGACGGCGTCGAGGTCGCCGCGGCTGCCGCCGAGGTGGAGGTTGGTCAGCGGTGTGGTGCTGGTGCGCACGACGGCGTGGGTGGCGCGGCCGGCCACCACCACGACCCGCAGATCGGCGGCGCGGCCCCGCTGGGAGGCCTTGGGCAGCCAGCGCTCCAGATGCAGGCCGTCGGGGGCGAGGGCGTCCACGACGGCGGCGATGTCCCGCTCCCGTTCGTAGCGGCGCACCTTCAGGGAGTTGAACAGCGCGCCCTCCGGGGTGAGTTCGACGGAGGTGGTGGCCCGGACGCGGCCGCCGCCCGACGCCTCGACGGCGAGCACCCCGGAGGCCGAGGAGCCGTGGGCGAGCTTGACGAAGAGTCTCGGCATGCGGTGCTCGCGCATGGCGGCGCGCACGTCGTCCCAGCCGGTCACCGGTACGGCGTCCGGGCCCGAGGTGGGCGACCACGGCACGGGCACGCCGGCCGCGTCGAGGACGGCATGGCAGCGCCGTTTGTCGAACAGGACGGCCAGTTCACCGGCGTCGTCGAGCCGGACGCCGCCCCGCAGCGCGCGCGACGCCCCGATGAACCGCGTGTACCAGCGTGCCGAGCCCTCGACCGCGGTGGGGTCCCGTACGTCCCGCAGCAGCCGGTCGACCTCGGGGTTCTCCCCGGGGGAGTCGAGCCGGACGATCTCGTCCGGGGCGAAGTCGGCTCCGCCCGAGCGCAGCACCTCCGTCCAGGGCACCGTGCGCGGTGCGGGCAGTCCGGCCGCGCGGACGGCGTCGGCGAACAGGGTCACCCTGCGGTTCTCCGGGTTGCCGACGACGGCGAAGCGCCGGGCCGGTCCGGCCGGCACCGGGTCACTCCCCGACCGCGACATAACGGGTCTCCGGGCGGTGGGCGCTGCGGCGCGCGGGACCGAGCGCGAGGTCCGGGATGTGCGGTCCGAGGACCTCGCGGACGCGGCGGGTCATCTCCTCGCTCATGAAGTGGTGCCCGAGGTCGAGCGCCCGCAGATGGGTCAGCGGCTGCCCGGAGAGCAGCGCGGTGGCTCCGTCGTCGCCGAGTTCGCCCATGCTCAGGTCGAGGGAGTCCAGCCCCGCGACGACGGGCGCGGCGGCCACCGCGGCGGCGACATCGTCCTGGATGTCGCTGTTGCACAGCCCCAGATGGGCGAGTTCGGGGCTGCGCTCCAGCATGGCGAGGAGCGCCCGGACGTCGGCCGGGGTGCAGTCGCCCCCGTACCAGCTGGTGCCCAGCCACAGTTCCAGGTGATGCAGGGCGGGGAGGTCGCAGGCGGCGAGGCCGCGGACCGGTTCGGGGGGCAGGCCGCCGGACTCGATGCGCAGCCTGCGCAGCCCGTCGTGCCGCATCGGTTCGATCACCAGTTCGCCGGCTCCGCGCAGGCCGAGTTCGCGCAGGCCGGGCCAGGCGCGCAGCACCCGGCAGACCTCGCCCTGCTTGATCCAGGAGATCTCCGACTCCTCGGACTCGACGTCCCCGAGGAAGACCGCCCGCAGCCTCGGGAACCGGTGCGCCTCGGCCGTGAGCAGGTCGAGCACGGGGTTGATGCCGTGCTCGTCCCACTCCTGCCACCAGGCGCCGACGACGAGGGCCACGACCTCTTCGGTGGTCACCCGGTCCAGGAAGGAGCTCCAGCGGTCCTCGAACGGCACCTCCCAGTCGGCCGCCAGCCGCCACGCGACGGAGGCGGGGGGCGGGAGGTCAGGGCCGGGATCCTCTTGCTGCCCGCCGCCGTCGAAGTGGTGCACGGGCAGGCCGTGGAAGTGGGTTAGGTGCGAGGGGTAGTAGGCCACGGCGTGGTCACTCCCCGACGGCGACGTAGCGGTGGACGGTGCCGTCGTCGTCCTCGTCCCAGTCCGCGTCGTCCCGGTCGAGGTCCAGTTCGACGCCCGCGGGCCCGAGGGTCTCCCGCAGGCGCCGCAGGAGCGGCTCGCTCAGGTAGTTGTGGTGCAGGTCCAGCTTCCTGAGGTGCGTCAGCGGCTGGCCGCCGAGGAGGGCCGCGGCCCCGTCGTCGCCCAGGGTGCCCATCGACAGGTCGAGCACCTCGAGCCGGGCGACCACCGGCGCCGACGCGACGGCGGCGGCGATCTCGTCCTGTATCTCGCTGTTGCGCAGGGCCAGGTACCGCAGCCGGGGCAGCCGGGCGCCGGACAGGACCGGCTCCAGGTCGGCGGCCTCGCTGTCGGCGCCGTACCACGAGGTGCCGAGCCACAGGTCGAGGTTCTCCAGCGCGGGCAGTTCGCTGGCCCCGATCCCGCGGACGACCTCCACCGGGAGGCCGCCGGTCTCCACGATCAGCGTGCGCAGCGCGTCGTGGCGCAGGGCGGGGAACCGCAGCCCCTGTCCCCCGCGCACACCGAACTCCTCGAGGGCCGGGTAGGCCGACAGCAGGGGGGTGACGTCGGTCTGGTTGATCCAGGAGATCTCGCACTCCTCGGAGTGCATGTCCCCGAGGAACAGCGACCGCAGTCCGGGCAGCCGGTCACGCGCCGTCACCAGCGCCTCGACGATGTCACCGGGACCCCTGTCGTACGCGTCCTCCCAGGCGCCGACGGCCAGGGCGCGGACCCGGGTGGTGTCGACGGCGGAGCAGAAGCGGGCGAAGGCCTCGGTCCACTGTTCCTCGGCGTCGTAGCTGTCGGCGGTGATCCGCCAGGCCACGGCGTCGGGTTCGGGCAGCTCCCGCGGTGTCTCGCCCGGCCCCGGAAAGGTGAAGGCGGGAAGGCCGTACAGCTCCTCGAGGTGGCCACCGATGGTCATACGGGCTGCTCCTGTCGTGCGACACGGGAAGGAAGGCGGTGCCTGGGCAGCGCCGTGGGGGGCGCGCGGGGTGCGAGCCGGCCGGCGGTGCGTGCAGCAGTTCTACCAACAGGCACTGACAGCGCCCGGCGGCGGGGCTGGTGACGGTCCGTTGTCAGTGCCGGCTCGTACGGTCTGCGCATGGACTCCGGAGCGCCGTGCGCCGGAGCGGAGGGGAGAGCCATGTACCGGCAGGGAGACGTGCTGATCGTGCCCGTCGCGGACGGGGCGGTGCCGTCCCACGTACCGGACGCGCCCAGGGAGCCGCGTGACGGCAGGGGCCGGCTGGTGCTGGCTCTGGGGGAGGTCACCGGACACGCGCACGCGGTGGTCGGCCGGGGCGAACTCGTCCGCGAGCCCGGCCCGTACGGGCCGTTCCTGCTGCACCTGCCCGACGGCGGCCGGGTGGTCCACGAGGAGCATGCCGCGATCACGCTGCCCCAGGGGTGGTTCCGTGTGATCCGGCAGCGGGAGTACGTCCCCGGCTCGGTGCGGCTGGTGGCCGACTGACGGGCACGGCGGCGGCATTGGACACAGGGACACGGCGGGAACAGGGAACAAGGGACAGGGGACGCCGACGATGACGAGCGCGCAGCAGCAGGAGAGCGGGACGGCCGTCGTGCCGGACGGCGCCGGGGGCGGGGTGGACGGGACGGCACGCTGGCGTGCGTGGGCCGCCGCCGCCGTGCCCGCGGACCGGGCCGCGGCGGAGGAGGGCGTCCGGCTGGCCTACCGGAGCGCCGGTCTGGCCGGGCCGGAGCGAGTGATCTGGGCCGGATCGCCGCGCGAGGGCGTGACGCTGGTCCGGCGCGGGACGGACTTCGGGGCGAGCGTGCGGGAGGCGCTGCGCACCGCGCCGTGGGCGGCGGAACGCGGCCGGATGTACGCGGAGTTGGGTGCGGTGGGCTGGTCACGGCACTGGTCGGCGACCGGCGGCGCCCTGTGGGACACCACGCAGGCGCTGGTCGACCGGATCCGCACCGGGGTCCTCGACGACCTGGCCGGCGACGACGCCGCCGTCCGCGGGGAGATACGCCTGGTGCTGCTGGACGCGCTGCTCGGGCAGCACGACGCGCCGTGGCTGGCCGCCCTGCGCACCGAGGGCTCCGCGCTGGCCGGGCCGGCCCAGGTGTGCCGGAGCGCCGGCTGGTGGTGGCCGTTCGAGAAGGTGGCCGTGGTGTGCGAACGCCCCGTGGCGCTGCACCGGGACGAGGCCGGCCGGCTCGACCACGGCGACGGGCCCGCCCTGGAGTTCCCCGACGGCTTCGCCCTGTGCGCCTGGCGCGGCATGCCGGTGACGCGCGCCTTCCTGGCGGAGCTGCGCACCCTGACGCCGGAGCGGATACGGGAGGAGGAGAACGCCGAACTGCGGCGGGTGATGCTCGAGTACTACGGCTACGACCGCTACCTGGCCGACTCCGGGGCGCGGCCGCTGCACCGGGACGGCACGGGCACGCTCTGGCGCATCGACCTGGCCGGCGACGAACCGGTCGTCATGGTCGAGGTGCTCAACTCCACGCCCGAACCCGACGGCACCCACCGCACGTACTGGCTGCGCGTGCCGCCGGCCACCCGGACGGCCCGTGAGGGAGTGGCGTGGACGTTCGGTCTGGGGGCGGAGGGGTACGAGCCGTTGAAGGAGACCTGAACCCGTCCGGGCGCCCGCGGGGCTGAGTTCGCCCGCCGGGGGTAGGCGGAGTGACGGCAAGGACACAGCGGACATCGCGGGAAGGAACCACCATGCCGAGCATGATGGAACGCATCAAACAGTTCGCCAGGAGCCCTCAGGGCCGGCGTACGGCCGAGCAGGTGCGGCGGGCGGCGGCCGACCCCCGGCGCCGGGCCCAGGCGCAGCGGCTGCTCGGCCGGTTCCGCGGCGGTCACCGTTGAGCCCCTCCTCGTCCGCTTCCGTGCGGTCCGGCGGGCACCTGGCCGGACCGCTTCCCCCCGACCGGAGAGGACCCATGAAGGAACAGTCGGTCCGGACGGTGGGCTGGGCACGCTCACTGCCGATGGACCGCGGGGTGAAGGAGGCCCGCGACTGGGCGCGGGAGCACCTCGTCTCACTGGGCTGGGACGGCACCGCTCCCGACACGGCGGACGACGTGCTGCTGACCGTTTCGGAACTGGTCACCAACGCGCACGTCCACGCGGGCAGTTCCGCGCAGCTGGTCATGTCGTGGGACGGCAGTTGTCTGCACGTCTCGGTGCACGACAGGTCCGCCGACCTGCCGGCGCCGCGCGTGCCGAGCACCGAGGGCCTCGGCGGCCGGGGCATGCTGCTGGTCGACGCCCTCGCCGACACCTGGGAGGCCAGGCCCTGCCCGCACGGCAAGACCGTCACGGCCTGCTTCCGGCTGCCGGCGGGCGCGGGGAGCTGACCCACCCCCTCCTGCGGGGAGCGCCGCCGGTCCGGCCTAGGATCGGTCGCCCCGACCCCGCGAGGAGTTTCCGTACGGTGACCACCGTCCTTCCCCTGACCAGCAC
>Ga0247819_10000448_pt1 | contig 24849 bp, 19 predicted proteins | sample 13C_Xylose_Day6_FD_193428 | JGI IMG/M metagenome (GOLD analysis project Ga0247819, IMG submission 193428) | Soil microbial communities from agricultural site in Penn Yan, New York, United States - 13C_Xylose_Day6 | ecosystem: Environmental > Terrestrial > Soil > Agricultural land | place: USA...
GCATTTCACCGACAAGGTCGTGCCAGGCTGGTTCGACAAGGCCCTGCCTTGGCGCAGGGGCGATGCCACACGCCTGCAGAACGTGCTGTTGATGACGCCTTCGCCGCAGTACCTGGCAGCCCTGCCCTACGGCAAACTGCCCGATCGCAACGATTTCAAGCGCTTCATGGGTGATGCAGCAAGCCGTAAACGCTACTGGTACAAGGCCATTGCCGAGAGCCAGCGGCTGGGTGACGAGCTGCTGGAGCTGATCACCACCGGGCGGTTGCACGAACGCCTGCAAGCCTTGTAGCTGCCATGCTGGTAGACTGCGCGCATTATCGATTCACACAGAGTCATGCCAGCGTGGAAATTTTCAAAGAGTTCACATTCGAATCGGCGCACCGCCTGCCCAACGTCCCTGCCGGGCACAAATGCGGCCGCCTGCACGGCCACTCGTTCAAGGTCGGCTTGCACCTGACCGGCCCGCTCGACCCGCATACCGGCTGGATCCGCGATTTCGCCGAGGTCAAGGCGATCTTCAAGCCAATCTACGAGCAGCTGGACCACAACTACCTGAACGATATCCCGGGCCTGGAAAACCCCACCAGCGAAGTGATCGCCAAGTGGATCTGGGACCAGGTCAAGCCGCTGATGCCGGAGCTGTCGAAGGTGCGCATCCACGAGACCTGCACCAGTGGCTGCGAGTACACTGGCGACTGACTGCGAACCAAGGGCGCTGCACGAGCGCCCTTTTCAGGCGCTAGCACCTGGCTGACACCTCTAGCACTTCCAGCTCGAGAGTACCTTCCCCTCCCAGCCATACCGTGTCCAGAGTGCGCTGACCCTGCGGGTAGACCATCTTCAGGTCCGGGCCACTGATATGTTTCAACTTCACCCCTTTGATGCGAGCTCCCCGTTGCAGTGATGCCGGGCTTACCCCGTCCAGGCGCCAGAGGAATGCCGGCTCGGCGCGATCTTTTTCCCATCGCCGAGCGAGGCTCAGGCTCCAGCCCCGCTCGTGCTTCAAGGTAAAGTTCAACCGTCGCCCCCGCGCATCGAGTGGCCAGATTTCATAAGCGTAAGCGCCATTCTCCTCATAGACGGCAAACCAGAAGCGCTGGCAGGCCGGGCGAGCCTCATCGCTGCGCCAATGGTCCTGCAGTACATCACCGAGCTCGACCTCCAGCGCTGCTCTGGGGTTCCACTCGTGGCCTTGATCGAATCGCGCCACCACCAGTCCGGCCTGCTCATCGCTGGCGGTGTCCGCTGCGCCAGACAACGCCTCGGGGCGCCACCAGGCGCGTGCGATAAAGCCGTACTCGGGCTTGAATTCATACTTGCTTGCGATTCGGCGCAAGCCCGAACCCCAGGCTACATCCCGGGCCTCATGCGCGAAGTCGAGGATTTCCAGTGCCATCAGGCCAAGCTGGCCATTCCGGGTATTGATCAGCCAGGCCTCCCGGTTCTCCAGGCGCCTGGCTTGCCGGCCATCAGCATCGAGCAGCAGCACATTGCAGATACGCGCGCCACGCTGGAGAGCCTTGGTACTCATGCCTTCGAGCGTCCACAGATGCGTCGGTGAGCTCAACCGGGCGCTGCCCGCTGCTGGTTCAACCTGATCCTTTATTCCTGCATAGCCCGACAACGGGCTGGGGTTGCTACGCACGATTCGGTTGAGTGGCTTCCAGGCCCTGTCATACGGCCTGATTTCGTAACCGAGCGTTGAAGTGTGCCGGTCAGAACCTTTCACGTAGGCACCAAACCAGAACAGCTCGCCGTAGACGTGCGCCGGGGTGGTAAAGTCCTCGGCTCCCAGTTGCAAAGGCCCCTGGCCAGCGGGCTCGGCCCGCAGGTAATTGTACCAGTGGTCGTTATGAATCGCGGCGCCGCCGGTGTGCAGCCACAGAGGGGCAAGCTTGTCGAGCGAATCATCCCATCGCGCCGGGTTGAGCAGATAGTCGGACAACTGCCACCAGCAACGTGCCAGGAAGGAAAACTCGGGATAATGAATGTAGTCGCTCATGATCGCTCACTTGTATGGAGGAAGTGAGCCGAACGCTATCGGTCGCAGCCGATGGAAGGCAGAAGGAAGGCCTTACAGCAGAGCCTGACCAAGAAACGCCGGAGCGATGTAGCGCTGGTAATGCGCCTCGGACAGCAGGAAAAACTCGCGGTCGATGGCATCGCGCAGCTGTGGCAAATCCCAATCGCGAAACTCCGGCAGCAGCACCATGCCATAGGCCTCCAGGTCGCGGATCATCCGCGCCCCGCGGGCAATCAGCTGGTACGCCCAGCAATACTCCGACTGCTGCTCGACAAAGCGGATGGAGCGCTGCTCCAGTTGCTGGCGCAGCAAGCCTTTGTCGAACACTTCCAGCTTGGCCATCATCACCTGCACCAGCAACTGCTCCAGGCGCAGCCACACCGCGCGCTTCTGCGCATCGTCGTAGCCGTTCCAGTTGATCACTTCGTGGTGGAAACGCTTGCAGCCACGGCACACCGTGTCTCCGTAAACCGTGGAGCACAGGCCGACGCAAGGGGTCTTGATGGACTTGTTGGACATGAAAAACAACAGCTTGGCGGTGGAACACGGGCTCATGTTAGCCCTTTGTCTAACCAGGGTCACTCGTTAAAGTCATCATCGCCGCCTTACTTTCGGGCTTTTTTTGCCGTAGAATCATCCGGCCTTTTCAAAGGCAACAATGTCCGTTGGAAGCTGTTTTCAAAGCGTCACGAGCACAGTTCATCCGGTAGAACGGCGTTGGCCCGGGCCATGCAACCCTCGCATGCCCGTGCCAGCCCTCATCAGCTCCCCGTTCTGCTGGCGTAAAACTTTGAAAGCAGCTTCTGTAAGGATTCTTTGCGACTCTGGCTGGGCGGCCCACAAAGCCGTGGCAGCGCATGGGTGCATCGAATGCTGGATGAGCGTCCCGGACCCCCTTTAGGGACCACTGATGAGGGAAATAACTGTGCTTGAAGCCTACCGCAAACACATCGAAGAGCGTGCCGCCCTGGGCATCGTGCCCCAGCCGCTGAACGCCGAACAAACTGCAGGCCTGGTCGAGCTGCTGAAAAACCCGCCGGCCGGCGAAGAAGCCTTCCTCGTAGACCTGATCACCAACCGCGTACCGCCAGGGGTCGACGAAGCTGCCTACGTCAAGGCCGCTTTCCTCTCCGCCGTCGCCAAGGGCGAAGCCAAGTCGCCTCTGATCGACCGCAAGCACGCCACCGAACTGCTGGGCACCATGCAGGGCGGCTACAACATCGAAACGCTGGTCGCGCTGCTGGATGACGCCGAACTGGGCGCCGTCGCGGCCGAACAGCTCAAGCACACCCTGCTGATGTTCGATGCCTTCCACGATGTGGCCGAAAAAGCCAAGGCCGGCAACGTTCACGCCAAGGCCGTGCTGGAGTCCTGGGCTGCCGGCGAGTGGTTCACCTCGCGTCCGGCCATCGCCGACAAGTACACCCTCACCGTGTTCAAGGTGCCTGGCGAAACCAACACCGACGACCTGTCCCCTGCCCCGGACGCCTGGTCGCGCCCTGACATCCCGCTGCACGCCCTGGCCATGCTGAAAATGGCCCGTGACGGCATCGAGCCGCAGCAGCCTGGTTCGGTCGGCCCGCTGGCCCAGATCGAAGCCGTCAAGGCCAAGGGCTTCCCGGTTGCCTACGTCGGTGACGTGGTCGGTACCGGTTCCTCGCGCAAATCCGCCACCAACTCGGTGCTGTGGTTCTTCGGCGACGACATCCCGTACGTACCGAACAAGCGCGCCGGTGGCTTCTGCTTCGGCACCAAGATCGCCCCGATCTTCTACAACACCATGGAAGACGCCGGCGCCCTGCCGATCGAATTCGACTGCACCAACCTGGCGATGGGCGACGTCATCGACGTTTACCCATACAAAGGTGAAGTACGCCGTCACGGCAGCGACGAACTGGTTACCAGCTTCACCCTGAAGACCGAAGTTCTGCTGGATGAAGTCCGCGCTGGCGGCCGTATCCCGCTGATCGTCGGCCGTGGCCTGACCGAAAAAGCCCGCGCCGAGCTGGGCCAGGGCCCATCGGACCTGTTCAAGAAACCAGAGCAGCCTGCCGACACCGGCAAGGGCTTCACCCTGGCGCAAAAAATGGTTGGTCGCGCTTGCGGCCTGCCTGAAGGCCAGGGCGTACGCCCAGGTGCCTACTGCGAGCCGAAGATGACCACTGTCGGTTCCCAGGACACCACTGGCCCGATGACCCGCGACGAGCTGAAGGACCTGGCATGCCTGGGCTTCTCCGCTGACCTGGTAATGCAGTCGTTCTGCCACACCGCGGCGTATCCGAAGCCGATCGACGTCACCACCCACCACACCCTGCCAGACTTCATACGCACCCGTGGCGGCGTGTCGCTGCGCCCGGGCGACGGCATCATCCACAGCTGGCTGAACCGCATGCTGATGCCTGACACCGTGGGCACCGGTGGCGACTCGCACACCCGCTTCCCGATCGGCATCTCGTTCCCGGCCGGTTCTGGCCTGGTAGCGTTCGCCGCTGCCACCGGCGTCATGCCGCTGGACATGCCAGAGTCGATCCTGGTGCGCTTCAAGGGCAAACTGCAACCAGGCATCACCCTGCGTGACCTGGTCCACGCCATCCCTTACTACGCCATCAAGCAAGGCCTGCTGACCGTCGAGAAGAAGGGCAAGAAAAACGCCTTCTCCGGCCGCATCCTGGAAATCGAAGGCCTGGACGAACTGACTGTCGAGCAAGCCTTCGAGCTGTCCGACGCCTCGGCCGAACGTTCCGCTGCCGGTTGCACCATCAAGCTGCCAGAGAAGGCCATCGCCGAGTACCTGCAGTCCAACATCACCCTGCTGCGCTGGATGATCGGCGAAGGCTACGGCGATGCCCGCACCCTGGAGCGCCGCGCCCAGGCCATGGAAGCCTGGCTGGCCAAGCCTGAGCTGCTGTCGGCCGACGCCGATGCCGAATACGCCGAAATCATCGAGATCGACCTGGCCGACGTCAAGGAGCCTGTGCTCTGCGCGCCGAACGACCCGGACGATGCCCGCCTGCTGTCTTCGGTACAGGGCGAGAAGATCGACGAAGTGTTCATCGGTTCGTGCATGACCAACATCGGCCACTTCCGCGCCGCCGGCAAGCTGCTGGACAAGGTCAAGGGCGGTATCCCGACCCGTCTGTGGCTGGCTCCGCCAACCAAGATGGACGCTCACCAGCTGACCGAAGAAGGCTACTACGGCATCTACGGCAAGGCCGGCGCGCGCATGGAAATGCCAGGCTGCTCGCTGTGCATGGGTAACCAGGCACGTGTGCAGACCGGTTCGACCGTGGTCTCCACCTCGACCCGTAACTTCCCGAACCGTCTGGGCGACGCCACCAACGTGTACCTGGCATCGGCCGAACTGGCTGCTGTCGCTTCGATCATCGGCAAGCTGCCGACCGTCGAAGAGTACATGCAGTACGCGAAGGACATCGACAGCATGGCTGCCGACGTTTACCGCTACCTGAGCTTCGACCAGATCGCCGAGTTCCGCGAAGCGGCAGCCAACGCCAAGATCCCGGTGGTTCAGGCGTAAGCTGAGTTGTAGGATGTAACAGGAAGCCCCGGCAGAGATGCCGGGGCTTTCTTGTTTGAACCTGTACCGGCCTCTTCGCGGCTAAAGCCGCTCCCACAGGGACCCCACAGTTTTCAAGGGCTGCGCAAGACCTTGTGGGAGCGGCTTTAGCCGCGAAGAAGCCAGCACTGGCAATCTCAGATCACGAACAGGTCGACGAACCTGTGCACCGCCATCCCCTCAAGCCTCTGCTGGTCCTTGCACACATCCACTATCTCCCTGCACCGCTGCCGCGCAAAGCGCGTCGCCAGGTTGTCCCTGAACTTCGCCTCCAGCAACGGTATGCCCTCCCCTCGCCGCCGGCGATGCCCGATCGGGTATTCCACCACCACCTGCTCGGTACTGCTGCCATCCTTGAAAAACACCTGCAATGCGTTGGCGATTGACCGCTTGTCCGGCTCCAGGTACTCACGGCTGAAGCGCGGGTCTTCCACCACCTCCATCTTCTCGCGCAGGCGGTCGATGCTTGGGTGGTTGGCATGGAAGGCGTCTTCGTAATGCTCGGCCACCAGATGACCGAAAATCAGCGGTACCGCCACCATGTATTGCAGACAATGATCGCGGTCGGCGGCGTTGGCCAGCGCGCCGCTTTTGGAAATGATACGGATCGCCGATTCCTGGGTGGTGATGACGATACGGTCAACCTCATGCAGGCGGTTACGCACCAGTGGATGCAAGGTTATCGCGGCCTCGCAGGCGGTCTGGGCGTGGAACTCGGCAGGGAAACTGACCTTGAACAGCACGTTTTCCATCACGTAGCTACCCAGGGCTTGCGGCAGGCGCAGCTCTTGCTGCTCGGATGGCTTGAGCGCAAGGTCCTTGTTGGTGTGGCTGAACAGCACATCGTAGAAGCCCCACTGCGGCGCAGTAAGCACGCCCGGCACGCCCATCTCGCCACGCAAGGCAATATCCGCCAGGCGCACGCCACGGCTGGAGGCATCACCGGCGGCCCACGATTTGCGCGAACCGGCGTTGGGCGCATGGCGGTAGGTACGCAGCGCCTGGCCATCGACGAAGGCGTGGGACAAGGCGCTCAGCATCTGCTCACGGTTGGCCCCCATCAGCCTGGCGCACACTGCAGTGGAGGCCACCTTGACCAGTATCACGTGGTCGAGGCCAACGCGGTTGAAGGCGTTTTCCAGCGCCAGCACGCCCTGGATCTCATGAGCCATGACCATGGCTTCGAGCACATCGCGCATCAGCAGTGGTGCTTCACCTGCGGCCACGCGCTTCTGCGACAGGTGATCGGCAACGGCCAGGATGCCGCCGAGGTTGTCCGAGGGGTGGGCCCATTCGGCGGCCAGCCAGGTATCGTTGTAGTCCAGCCAACGCACCGTGCAGCCGATGTCCCAGGCGGCCTTGACCGGGTCGAGGCGGTAGGCGGTGCCGGGCACGCGGGCGCCATTGGGCACGACGGTGCCTTCTACCTGGGGGCCGAGGAGTTTGGTGCATTCGGGGAAGCGCAGGGCCAGCAGGCCACAGCCAAGAGTGTCCATCAGGCAGTTGCGCGCGGTATCCAGGGCTTCGGCGGAGTCGACCCGGTACGTGAGGGCGTATTCGGCGAGGGTTTGCAGCACCCGGTCGTAGTCCGGGCGGGCATTGAGGTCTACGTTGGCGCTCATATCCAGCTCCCTTCAGAATTGCCGGGGCTGCTGTGCAGCCCTTCGCGGGCTCGCCCGCTCCCACAAGTACACCACAGCCTTCGGAATCTGTGATTACCTGTGGGAGCGGGCAAGCCAGCGAAGGGGCGCAAAGCGGCCCCAACGAACTAAAGCCGAGCGCCAGTGGTGCGTTAGAAGCTATCGCCAGGCACGCGAACCCAGCCCTCCATCAGCACGCGAGCACTGCGGCTCATGATTGCCTTGGTCACTGTCCATTCACCATTCACCTGACGCGCCTCGGCCCCAACCCGCAGGGTGCCCGAGGGGTGGCCGAAACGCACGGCGCTGCGCTCGCCCCCGCCTGCGGCGAGGTTGACCAGCGTGCCCGGAATGGCCGCCGCGGTACCGATGGCCACCGCGGCCGTACCCATCATTGCATGGTGCAGCTTGCCCATCGACAAGGCCCGTACCAGCAGGTCGATATCACCTGCCTGCACCACTTTGCCACTGGACGCAGTGTAGGTGCTCGGCGGCGCGACGAAAGCCACTTTCGGCGTGTGCTGACGCCCGGCAGCCTGGTCGACGTTGTCGATCAGGCCCATGCGTACGGCGCCATAAGCGCGAATCGTCTCGAAGCGCAGCAGCGCCTGCGGGTCGCCGTTGATGGCATCCTGCAGTTCGGTGCCGGTGTAGCCGATATCCGCCGCAATGACGAAGATGGTCGGAATACCGGCATTGATCAGGGTCGCCTTGAACGTACCGACACCCGGCACCTCGAGGTTATCGACCAGGTTACCGGTGGGGAACATCGCCCCGCCGTCGCCATCTTCGTCGGCCGCCGGGTCGAGAAACTCCAACTGCACCTCGGCGGCCGGGAAGGTCACCCCGTCCAGCTCGAAGTCGCCGGTTTCCTGCACTTCACCTTCAGTGATCGGCACATGGGCAATGATGGTCTTGCCGATGTTGGCCTGCCAGATGCGCACGGTGGCAATTCCGTTGCGCGGAATGCGCGCGGGGTCGACCAGGCCGCTGCTGATGGCGAACGAACCGACCGCGGCGGAGAGGTTGCCGCAATTACCGCTCCAGTCGACGAAGGCCTTGTCGATGCTGACCTGGCCGAACAGGTAGTCGACATCGTGATCGGGCTTGATGCTTTGCGACAGGATCACGGTCTTGCTAGTGCTCGAAGTGGCGCCGCCCATGCCGTCGATCTGCTTGCCATACGGGTCGGGGCTGCCGATCACCCGCAGCAGCAGTGCGTCACGGGCCGGGCCAGGGACTTGCGCCCGCTCGGGCAGGTCTTGCAGGCGGAAGAACACGCCTTTGCTGGTACCGCCACGGATGTAGGTGGCGGGGATTTTTATTTGCGGTACATGTGCCATGTTCAATTCCTGTCTTGCACAGCCCCTGTGGGAGCGCGCTGCTCTTGATTAGGCGCTCGCTTCGAGGAAGTCCTGGGCAAAGCGCTGCAGCACCCCACCAGCCTCGTAGATGGACACTTCCTCGGCGGTGTCCAGGCGGCAGGTCACCGGTACCTCCAGGCGCTCGCCGTTGGCGCGGGTCACCACCAGGGTCAGCGTCGCCCGTGGCGTACGCGCGCCCAGTACGTCATAGGTCTCGCTGCCATCCAGGCCGAGGGTCTTGCGGTCGGTGCCCGGCTTGAACTCCAGCGGCAGCACACCCATGCCCACCAGGTTGGTGCGGTGAATGCGCTCGAAGCCTTCAGCGACGATCGCCTCGACACCGGCCAGGCGCACCCCCTTGGCCGCCCAGTCGCGGGACGAGCCCTGGCCGTAGTCGGCGCCGGCGACGATGATCAGCGGCTGCTTGCGCTCCATGTAGGTCTCGATCGCCTCCCACATGCGGGTGACCTTGCCTTCCGGCTCGATACGCGCCAGCGAGCCCTGCTTCACGCTGCCGTCTTCCTTGCGCACCATTTCGTTGAACAGCTTGGGGTTGGCGAAGGTGGCGCGCTGGGCCGTCAGGTGGTCGCCACGGTGGGTAGCGTAGGAGTTGAAGTCCTCCTCCGGCAGGCCCATCTTGGCCAGGTATTCGCCGGCAGCACTGTCCAGCATGATGGCGTTGGACGGTGACAGGTGGTCGGTGGTGATGTTGTCCGGCAGCACTGCCAGCGGGCGCATGCCGCGCAGGGTACGTTCACCGGCCAAGGCGCCCTCCCAGTACGGCGGGCGGCGGATGTAGGTGCTCATCGGGCGCCAGTCGTACAACGGCGCCACCTTCGGCCCACGGTCTTCCTCGATGGCGAACATCGGGATGTACACCTTGCGGAACTGCTCCGGCTTGACCGCGGCACGCACCACGGCGTCGATCTCTTCGTCGCTGGGCCAGATGTCCTTGAGGCGGATTTCCTTGCCATCGACCACGCCCAGCACATCCTTCTCGATATCGAAGCGGATGGTACCGGCGATGGCGTAGGCCACCACCAGTGGCGGCGAAGCGAGGAAGGCCTGCTTGGCATACGGGTGGATACGCCCGTCGAAGTTGCGGTTGCCCGACAGCACGGCAGTGGCGTACAGGTCACGGTCGATGATCTCCTGCTGGATCACCGGGTCCAGGGCGCCGGACATACCGTTGCAGGTGGTGCAGGCAAAGGCGACGATGCCGAAGCCGAGCTGCTCCAGTTCCTTCTCCAGCCCCGCCTCTTCCAGGTACAGTTGCACGGCCTTGGAGCCAGGCGCCAGCGACGACTTGACCCACGGCTTGCGGGCCAGGCCCAGTTTGTTGGCATTGCGCGCCAGCAGGCCCGCGGCAATCACGTTGCGCGGGTTGCTGGTGTTGGTGCAGCTGGTGATGGCGGCAATGATCACCGCACCATCGGGCATCTGCCCCGGCACTTCTTCCCAGCTGCCGGCGATGCCTTTGGCCGCCAGGTCGCTGGTGGCGACGCGGGCATGCGGGTTGGACGGGCCGGCCATGTTGCGCACCACACTCGACAGATCGAAGCTCAAGGTGCGCTCGTAGACCGCGCCGCCCAGGCTGTCGGCCCACAGGCCGGTGGCTTTGGCATAGGTCTCCACCAGCTTGACCTGCTGCTCTTCGCGGCCGGTCAGGCGCAGGTAGTCGATGGTCTGCTGGTCGATGGCGAACATCGCCGCAGTGGCGCCATATTCCGGGGCCATGTTGGAGATGGTGGCGCGGTCGCCCAGGGTCAGGGCACGGGCACCTTCGCCGTGGAACTCCAGGTAGGCGCCGACGACTTTCTGCTTGCGCAGGAACTCGGTCAGGGCCAGCACCAGGTCAGTGGCAGTGATGTTCGGTGCCAGCTTGCCGGTCAGCTCGACACCGACGATTTCCGGCAGGCGCATCCACGATGCACGGCCAAGCATCACGTTCTCGGCTTCCAGGCCACCCACGCCAATGGCAATCACGCCCAGGGCGTCGACATGCGGGGTGTGGCTGTCGGTGCCGACGCAGGTGTCCGGGTAGGCCACGCCACGATCGTTGTGAATCACCGGCGACATCTTCTCCAGGTTGATCTGGTGCATGATGCCGTTGCCCGGCTGGATCACGTCGACGTTCTTGAACGCCTTCTTGGTCCAGTTGATGAAGTGGAAGCGGTCTTCGTTGCGGCGGTCTTCGATGGCGCGGTTCTTTTCGAAGGCCTGCGGGTCGAAGCCACCGCACTCGACGGCCAGCGAGTGGTCGACGATCAGCTGCACCGGCACCACAGGGTTGACCTGGGCCGGGTCGCCGCCCTTGTCGGCGATGGCGTCACGCAGGCCGGCAAGGTCGACCAGCGCGGTCTGGCCGAGAATGTCGTGGCACACCACGCGGGCCGGGAACCACGGGAAGTCGAGGTCGCGCTTGCGCTCGATCAGCTGGCCCAGCGACGCGTCGAGGGTAGCCGGATCGCAGCGGCGCACCAGGTTTTCGGCGAGTACCCGAGAGGTGTAAGGCAGGCCATCGTAGGCGCCGGGCTTGATGGCCTCGACCGCCGCGCGGGCATCGAAGTAGTCCAGGTCGGTGCCAGGCAGGTGCTTGCGGAATGCAGTGTTCATCATGGAATCAGGCTCGGTCACAGGATTCGGAAGGTTTCACCGCCCCCTGTGGGAGCGGGCGTGCCCGCGAATGCGTCAGCAGGTGCAAAGCGGTTGCCCCTACGGGCGCATTCGCGGGCACGCCCACTCCCACAGGGGAAACGGGTTGCCTCTCTATATCTATTCAGCGCTGTTCGATCGGCACGAACTGGCGCTGCTCGACGCCGACGTACTCGGCGCTCGGGCGGATGATGCGGTTGTTGGCGCGCTGTTCGAAGACGTGCGCCGCCCAGCCGGTCAGACGCGAGCAGACGAAGATCGGGGTGAACAGCTTGGTCGGGATGCCCATGAAGTGGTACGCCGAGGCATGGTAGAAGTCGGCGTTGGGGAACAGGCGTTTCTGCTCCCACATGGTCTTGTCGATGGCTTCGGAAACCGGGTACAGCACCTTGTCACCCACTTCGTCGGCGAGCTGTTTCGACCAGCCCTTGATCACCTCGTTGCGCGGGTCGGACTCTTTGTAGATGGCATGGCCAAAGCCCATGATCTTGTCCTTGCGTTCGAGCATGCACAGCAGCTCGGCAGTGGCTTCCTGCGGGCTCTGGAAGCGCTCGATCAGTTCCATCGCCGCTTCGTTGGCACCGCCGTGCAGCGGGCCGCGCAGCGAACCGATGGCAGCGGTAACGCAGGAATACAGGTCGGACAGGGTCGAGGCACAGACACGCGCGGTGAAGGTCGAGGCGTTGAATTCGTGCTCGGCGTAGAGGATCAGCGACACGTTCATGACCTTGACATGCAGCTCGCTCGGCTTCTTGCCGTGCAGCAGGTGCAGGAAGTGGCCACCGAGGGTGTCTTCGTCGCTGGTACAGTCGATACGCACGCCGTCGTGGGTGAAGCGGTACCAGTAGCACATCACCGCCGGGAACAGCGCCAGCAGGCGGTCGGTCTTGTCGCGCTGCTCATCGAAGGTCAGTTCGGGTTCGAGGGTACCAAGCACCGAGCAACCCGTGCGCATCACGTCCATCGGGTGGGCGTCACGCGGGATGCGCTCGAGCACTTCCTTCAGGGCTTGCGGCAGGTCACGCAGGCCCTTGAGCTTGCGCTTGTAGTCGGCCAGATCGGCTTTGCTCGGCAGCTCGCCGTACAGCAGCAGGTAGGCGACTTCTTCAAACTCGGCACCGGCGGCCAGGTCACGCACATCGTAACCCCGGTAGGTCAGCCCGGCACCGGCCTGGCCCACGGTCGACAACGCGGTCTGGCCGGCCACCTGGCCGCGCAGGCCTGCGCCACTGAGTACTTTTGCTTCGGCCATGGTGTTTCTCCTTTCTTGAACTTGTTATGGAAATCTTGCTGGCTAATCGGGTTTTCCTGTGCCGGCCTCTTCGCGGGTAAACCCGCTCCCACAGGTATGTGGGATCCCTGTGGGAGCGGGTTTACCCGCGAAGAGGCCGGCAGCGCCAACGAACGCCTTTAATCTTCAGCCTTTCTTCTGGGCAAACAGCGCATCGAGGCTCTGCTCGAAGGCGTGGTAACCAATGGCATCGTAGAGCTCCATGCGGGTCTGCATGGTGTCGATCACGTTCTTCTGCGTACCGTCACGGCGCAGCGCGGTGTACACGTTCTCGGCCGCCTTGTTCATGGCGCGGAACGCCGACAGCGGGTACAGCACCAGCGACACATCGACCGAGGCCAGCTCCTCGGTGGTGTACAGCGGCGTGGCGCCGAACTCGGTGATGTTGGCCAGGATCGGTGCCTTCACCCGGTCGGCGAAGGTCTTGTACATCTGCAGTTCGGTGATGGCTTCCGGGAAGATCATGTCGGCACCGGCCTCGACGCAGGCGGCGGCGCGGTCCAGGGCGGCGTTCAGGCCCTCGACGGCCAGGGCGTCGGTACGTGCCATGATCACGAAGCTGTCATCGGTACGGGCGTCGACTGCGGCCTTGATGCGGTCGATCATTTCCTGCTGGCTGACGATTTCCTTGTTCGGGCGGTGGCCGCAGCGCTTGGCGCCAACCTGGTCCTCGATATGGATGGCGGCAGCGCCGAACTTGCTCATCGAGCGCACGGTACGGGCGACGTTGAAGGCAGAAGCACCGAAACCGGTGTCGACATCCACCAGCAGCGGCAAGTCGCACACATCGGTGATGCGACGCACATCGGTGAGTACATCGTCCAGGCCGCTGATGCCCAGGTCCGGCAGGCCCAGCGAACCAGCGGCGACGCCGCCACCGGACAGGTAGATGGCCTTGAAGCCGGCGCGCTTGGCCAGCAGGGCATGGTTGGCGTTGATGGCGCCAACCACCTGCAGCGGATGTTCAGCGGCAACGGCGTCGCGGAAACGCTGACCGGGGGTGCTCTTCACAGTCATTTCTCACCTCGTGGGCTATTGTTGTAGGCGTCCAGATAGTGACGCTCGATATTGCGCTTGGACGCGCCGATGTGGCGGCGCATCAGGAGTTCGGCCAGCTCGCCGTCTCGGTCGGCGATGGCATCTAGAATGCGGTGGTGTTCGGCAAAGGCCTGACGCGGCCGGTTGGGCGTGGCCGAGAACTGGATGCGGTACATGCGCACCAGCTGGTACAGCTCGCCACACAGCATCTTGACCAAGGTCTGGTTACCGCTGCCCTGAATGATCCGGTAATGGAAGTCGTAGTCGCCTTCCTGCTGGTAATAGCCCAGGCCGGCCTGGAAAGCGGCATCGCGCTCGTGGGTGTCGAGCACCCGGCGCAGTTCGTCGATGTCGGCCTGGCTCATGCGTTCGGCGGCCAGGCGGCAGGCCATGCCTTCCAGCGATTCGCGAATTTCGTACAGCTCGATCAGTTCGGCGTGATTGAGCGAAACCACCCGCGCCCCCACATGCGGCACGCGCACCAGCAGACGCTGGCCTTCGAGGCGGTGGATGGCCTCGCGCAGCGGCCCGCGGCTGATGCCGTAGGTGCGCGCCAGCTCCGGCTCGGAAATCTTGCTGCCGGGGGCGATATCGCCCTTGACGATGGCCGCCTGGATGCGCCGGAAGACGTTTTCGGACAAGGTTTCCGTTTCGTCTGCCAGCCCCGGGCTGGGGGTGGATAGGTCTTGCATATTGTCGACACCTTGCAAATCTCTTTGCCAGAAATTAGCTAATTCGACCGTTGCAGTCAAAGACAAAATGAATATTGTCGACAATCGTCTAAGAACGAACTAACGCCTGCCCGATGCTGTCTGAACGCGCACCGCTGGCGTCAAGGCGCCGGCGTGATAGAATGCCGCGCCTCCGTTGGAGTATGGATAGCCTGTCTGTCATCCATTCATGCTGTTGACAGATGAACGAGGAAGCTTGCGCAGTCGCTGCCAGTCGCCTTGCCCTGAACACGGCCCTGAACATGGCTTTGAAAACAGCCCCGAACCTTGCACTGCACCGCGCCAGGAATATGAGACTTACACCCGCATTATTGCTGCTCTGCCTCACCCTGCTGCCGGCCCTTGGCCAGGCCGCAGGCAAGACCGTGTACGGTCTCAACGAATATGCACGCCTGGGCGACCTGGATCTTGAAGTGGCCGCCAAGCTCGACACCGGCGCCAAGACCGCCTCGCTCAGCGCCCGCGACATCAAGCGTTTCAAGCGCAACGGTGAAAGCTGGGTGCGCTTCTACCTGGCCATCGACGCCGCCCATTCGCACCCTATCGAACGCCCGCTGGCACGCGTAAGCAAGATCAAGCGCCGGGCCGGCGACTATGATGCTGAATCGGGCAAGGCCTACACCGCACGCCCGGTCATCGAACTTGAAATCTGCATGGGCCAGGCCGTGCGCACCATCGAAGTCAACCTCACCGACCGCAGCGCCTTCCAGTTCCCGCTGCTGATCGGCTCCGAGGCGCTCAAGCACTTCGACGCGCTGGTCGACCCAAGCCTTAAATACGCGGCCGGCAAACCTGCCTGTGCCACCGACGCTCCCAAAGCAGAGTAATCCCGATGCGCTCTCTTACCCTCCATCTGAAAGTCCTGATCACCGTGCTGGTGCTGTTGGGCGTGGCGGTCACGGCTTATCAGATCTTCGTACTCGGCATCCCGGTAACCGAGGATGAAACCGACGACCTGTGGAACATCGACGCCAAGGTCGAGTTCGTGGCCAGCACCAAGGACCCGGTCAAGGTGCAGATGTTCGTGCCACCGCTGAACCGCGACTACGTCAGCCTCAACGAGAGCTTCATCTCCAACAACTACGGGGTGAGCGTCAACCGTGCCGACGGCAACCGCAAGGTCACCTGGTCGGCCCGCCGCGCCAGCGGCAACCAGACCCTCTACTACCGCCTGGTACTGACCAAGCGCTACAGCAACGAGAAGACCACGGTCAAAGGCCCGACCTTCCGTGACAGCCTGGCAGTGGAAGGCCCCGAGAAGATCGCCGCCGAGGCCCTGATGGCGCCGATCCGCCAGCATTCGGCCGACGTCGAGACCTTCGTCAGCGAGACCATCAAGCGGGTCAACAACCTCAACGACGACAACGTCAAGCTGCTGCTGGCCGGCGACACCACGGCCATGAAGAAAGCCCAGGTCATCGACCTGCTGCTGTCGATCGCCCACGTACCGATGGAAAAGGTGCACACCATCCGCCTGGTCGCCGACACCCCGCAAACCCCGGAACTGTGGCTGCGCAGCTTCAACGGCAACGACTGGCTGTACTTCAACCCGGACACTGGCGAGCAGGGCCTGCCCAGCGATCGCTTGCTGTGGTGGACCGGTGACGACAACCTGATCACCGTCGATGGCGGCAAGAAGGCCAACGTTACCTTCAGCATGAACAACAGCGAGATGAACGCCATCCGCCTGGCCAAGCTGACCGACGAGAATACCGACGCCGACTTCCTCGAATATTCGCTGTACGGCCTGCCGCTGCAGACCCAGCAAACCTTCATGATCATGGTGATGATCCCGATCGGCGTGCTGGTGATCCTGGTGCTGCGCAACCTGATCGGCCTGCAGACCCTGGGTACCTTCACCCCGGTACTGATCGCCCTGGCCTTCCGCGAGACCCAGCTGGGCTTCGGCATCGTGCTGTTCACGGTCATCACCGCCCTGGGCCTGTCGCTGCGCTCGTACCTGGAACACCTGAAACTGCAGATGCTGCCACGCCTGTCGGTGGTACTGACCTTCGTCGTGGTACTGATTGCCGCCATCAGCCTGTTCAGCCACAAGCTGGGCCTGGAGCGCGGGCTGTCGGTAGCGCTGTTCCCGATGGTGATCCTGACCATGACCATCGAGCGCCTGTCCATTACCTGGGAAGAGCGTGGCGGCGGCCATGCCATGAAAGTGGCCATCGGCACCCTGTTCGCCGCTTCCCTGGCGCACCTGTTGATGATGGTGCCGGAGCTGGTGTACTTCGTGTTCACCTTCCCGGCCGTGCTGCTGATCCTGGTGGGCTTCATGCTGGCGATGGGTCGCTACCGCGGCTACCGCCTGACCGAGCTCGTGCGCTTCAAGGCATTCCTGAAGAAGGCTGACGCCTGATGTTTGGCCTGATCAAGACGTGGAAAGCCCTGGAGGCCCGGGGCATCATGGGTATCAACCGGCGCAACGCGGACTACGTGTTGAAGTACAACAAGCGCCACCTGTACCCGATCGTCGACGACAAGATCATCACCAAGGAGCGCGCCCTGGCGGCCGGTATCCATGTGCCGGAAATGTACGGCATCATCGAGACCGAGAAAGAGATCGACAAGCTCGACCAGATCATCGGCGGGCGCAGCGATTTCGTCATCAAGCCGGCGCAAGGCGCCGGCGGTGACGGCATCCTGGTGATCGCCGACCGCTTCGAGGACCGCTACCGCACGGTGTCGGGCAAGATCATCAGCCACGAGGAAATCGAGCACCAGATCTCGAGCATCCTCACCGGCCTGTACTCGCTGGGCGGCCATCGCGACCGTGCGCTGATCGAGTACCGGGTCACCCCCGACCAGATCTTCAAGAGCATCAGCTACGAAGGCGTGCCGGACATCCGCATCATCGTGCTGATGGGCTACCCGGTAATGGCCATGCTGCGCCTGCCGACCCGCCAGTCCGGCGGCAAGGCCAACCTGCACCAGGGCGCCATCGGCGTGGGTGTCGACCTGGCCACCGGCGTGACCCTGCGCGGCACCTGGCTGAATAACATCATCAGCAAGCACCCGGACACCACCAACGCGGTGGATGGCGTGCAACTGCCGAACTGGGACGGCTTCATGAAGCTGGCCGCCGGTTGCTACGAGCTGTGTGGCCTGGGTTACATCGGTGTCGACATGGTGCTGGATCAGGACAAGGGGCCGCTGATTCTCGAACTCAATGCCCGCCCTGGCCTGAACATCCAGATCGCCAACGACTGCGGCCTGACCCAGCGTACCCACGCCATCGAGGCGCACCTGGAAGCGCTGGCCAAGGATGGCATCAGCGAAGATGCCGAACAGCGCGTGCGTGTATCGCAAGGTTTGTTCGGGCACGTGCATCCGCGCTAGCAACCCGGGGGCCGCTTTGCGGCCCATTCGCGACACAAGGCCGCTCCCACAGGAGATCGCGCAATCCTGTGGGAGCGGCCTTGTGTCGCGATTGGGCTGCAGAGCAGCCCCAGATGCCAAACACAATGTTGAATGTCGCGCCCAGTGCTAGGCGCATTTCCTGCACAGGTCTACAATCGCCCTCCTCGCTTTTACATCGCCGTCCACACTGATGCCGACCTGTACGCTCCACCCCCTGCCCTACCAGCCCGACCCTGCCGCCTATTTCGCTCGCCTGCGCCAGGCCCCCGGCGCGATCCTGCTGGACAGCGCCCGCCCCGGCGCCGAGCGCGGGCGCTTCGACCTGCTCAGCGCCTGGCCGCTGCAACACCTGCAGGCACAGCCCGACGAAGATGGCCGCACCTTCCTCCAGCGCCTGCGCGCCGGCCTGGCCCAACTAGGCCATGCCCAGTTGCCCGCAGGCAGCGAGCTGCCGTTTGCTGGCGGCCTGATCGGCTATCTGAGCTATGACTTCGGCCGCCGGCTTGAACACCTGCCCAGCCAGGCTGTGGACGACCTTGGCCTGCCAGATGCGCAACTGGGCCTGTACGCCTGGGCACTGGTTACCGACCACCAGTGCGCGACCAGCCAACTGGTGTTCCACCCGAGCCTGCCGGGCAGCGAACGGGAACGCCTGATCGCCCTGTTCGAAGGTGTCGACAACGCGGAACGTGGCAGCTTCCAACTACTCGCGCCGATGGCCGGCGACCTTCAGCCCGAACAGTACAAGGCCGCCTTTGACCGGGTGCAGCGCTACATTCAGGCGGGCGACTGCTACCAGATCAACCTTACCCAGCGCTTCCGCGCGCCCTGCCAGGGCGACCCGTGGCACGCTTACCAGGCCCTGCGCAAAGCCTGCCCCACGCCCTTCTCCGGCTACCAGCAACTGGCCGACGGCAGCGCCCTGCTGAGCTTTTCGCCCGAGCGCTTCATCCGCGTCAGCCAGCGCCAGGTGGAAACCCGGCCGATCAAGGGCACCCGCCCGCGCGCCAGCAACCCGGCCGAAGACATGCGCAATGCCGAGGAGCTGCTGCATAGCCCCAAGGATCGCTCGGAAAACCTGATGATCGTCGACCTGCTGCGCAACGACCTGGGGCGTACCTGCGAGATTGGCTCGGTGAAGGTGCCGGAGCTGTTCAGCCTGGAGAGCTACCCCAATGTGCACCACCTGGTCAGCAGCATCACCGGCCAGCTGGCCAGCGACAAGGACGCCCTTGACCTGATCGGCGACAGCTTCCCCGGCGGTTCGATCACCGGCGCGCCGAAGATCCGCGCCATGCAGATCATCGACGAACTGGAGCCGGCGCGCCGGGCGCTGTACTGCGGCTCACTGCTCTACGTGGATGTGCGCGGCGAGATGGACAGCTCGATTGCCATTCGCAGCCTGCTGGTCAAGGGCGGACAGGTCAGCTGCTGGGGCGGCGGCGCGGTGGTGGCCGACTCCGAGTGGCAGGCCGAATATGAAGAGTCGATTGCCAAGGTGCGGGTGTTGATGGAGACCCTGCAAGGCTTGTGATCGGTGGCGCCTGCTTCGCGGGTAAACCCGCTCCCACAGGTTCTGTGCATATCCGAAGGGCTGCATCATACCTGTGGGAGCGGGTTTACCCGCGAAGCAGGCGCCACCGATATCGGCCCGTCTACCCCGCCATTTTTTGTTACCATCACCTCACTACGAGCGCACAGCGCCACAGCCAAGATGGAAACCGCCTGATGAGCCAACCCTTCGACGTCGCCGCCCTGGCCGCGACCTATGCCAACAAGTCCCCGCAAGACATCCTCAAGCTTGCCTTCGAGCACTTCGGTGATGACCTGTGGATCTCCTTCAGCGGCGCCGAGGATGTGGTGCTGGTGGACATGGCCTGGAAGCTGAACAAGCAGGTCAAGGTGTTCAGTCTCGACACCGGCCGCCTGCACCCGGAGACCTACCGGTTCATCGACCAGGTGCGCGAGCAGTACAACCTGCCGATCGAAATCCTCAGCCCCGACCGTGCCAAGCTCGACCCGTTCGTCAAGGAAAAGGGCCTGTTCAGTTTCTACAAGGACGGCCATGGCGAGTGCTGCGGCATCCGCAAGATCGAGCCGCTGCGTCGCAAGCTTGCCACCGTCAGCGCCTGGGCCACCGGTCAGCGCCGCGACCAGAGCCCGGGCACTCGCAGCCAGGTGGCGGCAGTGGAAATCGACAGCGCCTTCTCTACCCCCGAGCGCACCCTGTACAAGTTCAACCCGTTGGCGCAGATGAGCAGCGAAGAAGTGTGGGGTTATATCCGCATGCTGGAACTGCCGTACAACAGCCTGCACGAGCGCGGCTTCATCAGCATTGGCTGCGAGCCCTGCACCCGGCCGGTGTTGCCTAACCAGCATGAGCGTGAAGGGCGTTGGTGGTGGGAAGAGTCGACGCAGAAGGAATGCGGGTTGCACGCTGGCAACCTGATCAGCAAGGCATAAACGACTGGGGCCGTTGTGGGAGCGGGTTCACCCGCGAACACCGGCGAAGCCGGTGCCATACACCGCGTCGCCTTCTTCGCGGGTAAACCCGCTCCCACAGGGGCCGTGAGGCCCCCTATATTTCTGGATCAGTGCACCGGCAGTTCGACACCTTCGAACAGCTCTTCCAGCTCTTGCTTGTTATGGCATTGAATGGCCTTGGCCATCACTTCACGGGTCAGGTGCGGGGCGAACCTCTCGATGAAGTCGCACATGAAGCCGCGCAGGAAGGTGCCACGGCGGAAGCCGATCTTGGTGACGCTGGCTTCGAACAGCTCGCTGGCATCCAGTGCTACCAGGTCGCTGTCGAGCTTGGCGTCCACGGCCATGCCGGCGACGATACCCACGCCCAACCCCAGGCGTACATAAGTCTTGATGACGTCGGCGTCTGCCGCAGTGAACACCACTTTTGGCGTGAGGCCACGGTGGTTGAACGCCTCGTCCAGCTTCGAGCGCCCGGTGAACCCGAACACATAGGTGACGATCGGGTATTCGGCGACTGCTTCCAGGGTCAGCTTCGGCAGCTTGGCCAGTGGGTGACCTTGCGGCACCACCACGCAACGGTTCCACTTGTAGCACGGCATCATGATCAGGTCGCCGAACAGCTCCAGCGCCTCGGTGGCGATGGCAAAGTCGACGGTACCGTCCGCGGCCATTTCGGCAATCTGCATGGGCGAACCCTGGTGCATGTGCAAGGACACTTCAGGGTACTGCTTGATGAAGTTGCTGATCACCGGCGGCAAGGCGTAACGCGCCTGGGTGTGGGTGGTGGCGATGGACAGCGTGCCCTTCTTCTCGTTGGAGAACTCCTGGGCAATCTGCTTGATGCTTTCGACCTTGCGCAGGATTTCACCGGCGGTATTGATGATGCGCTCACCGGCCGGGGTAACGCGGGTCAGGTGCTTGCCGCTGCGGGCAAAGACTTCAACACCCAGCTCATCCTCGAGCAGGCGGATCTGCTTGCTGATACCTGGCTGGGAGGTATACAGGCTCTGCGCCGTCGCGGAGACGTTGAGGTCATGGTGCGCCACTTCCCAGATGTAGCGCAGTTGTTGAAGCTTCATAGGTTCCCCTCGGTTCAGCGATGAGTCCGCGGCAGCAGGCAGCGACGATATATAACTATATTAGTGGTTCTGGAAATAAATCTAGAACTATTTTGTTACATGCCACCCCGAAATGGCCTACGGCCATCTTCATGCTTTCCTACGCCCCAAATGCTGTGCCAGCGGCACCATGTACACCGGTACCGGCGACAGCTGCAGCAGCCTTACCGCCGTGCGCCCCAATGGCACATCCACGCCGGCGCCAGCACTGTGGCTGCCGAAAATCAGCAGGTCGACGCTCAGCCGCTGCGCCTGGTCGAGGATCACCTGCGCCGGGTCGCCCTGGCGTACCCGCACCGCCTTGATCACCGCCAGGTCGGCCTCCTCGCCCAGTTCGTCGCGAAAGTTTTCCAGTACACGCTGCTCGATATTGGCCATCACCGTGTTCACCCCCTGACTGTGCAACTGGTCGAGCGTCTGTTCATCGAGGTAGCTTTGCAGCAGAGATTCAGCGAACTGGCCCATGGGCTCTACCGCGTGGATCACATACAACTCGGCGCCGAACGTGCGCGCCAGCGCCAGCGCGTGTTGCATGACAAAAGGGGCGTAGACACCGAGGTCGGTGGCGTACAGCATGGAGTGGATCATTCGACCTCCTCGACTGCCGCTGCGGCAGGGCAAGCTTCAGCTTAGCAGCGCGCCGGACGCACGCTTTGCCGTCCGGCGCGCTGCCGACGCGGGCTGGAGAGCCGTGGCAGGACCAAAGCCACGCTCAGCGAGGCTGTGCACCTCGGTCGATGAAAGCCAGCGCCTGGTACAGCATCTCCATGCGCGGCAAGCGGCAGCCTGCCGCGCGCGCCTGTGCCAACGGCTCGGCATAGATGGCCTGCAGTTCCAGCGGGCGTTTGTGGACATGGTCGTGGTACATGCTGGGCCAGTAGTCGGGCATGCGCTCGGTCACCTGGAACAGGTGCTCGGCATACCCCTCGGGCAACACATGGCCACACGCCGCCGCACCCTGCACCACCTCGGCCATCAAGGCCTGGATCAGGGCGCGAGCATGGCTGTCGGCCATCAGCGGCGTGGTGCTGGCACCGAGCAACACCGACAGGCCGTTGTAGGGCACGTTCCACACCAGCTTCTGCCAGCGTGCCTGGGCCAGGTCGGGCATGGCCTGCGAGTCGATGCCCGCAGCCCGGAACAGCTCCGCGCCCTCATTGACCAGCTCGGCACCACCATCGTTGGCCGGCCCGCTGTGGTAGCCGAGGTTGACCGCGCCCAGGGCCTGGTGGCGGATCACGCCGGGCGCCTGGCGGTTGACGCAGATGAAACACAGGCCGCCGAGCAGGTGCATGTCGCTACGCAAGGCCGGGCGCAACTGCTCCTCCACGCCCAGGCCGTTCTGCAGCAGCACCACCTTGGCACCCGGTGCGGCCGCCTGCACGATCAGTGGCGCCAACTGGTCATTGCTGGTGGCCTTGGCCCCCACCAGCAGCCAGTCGCAGGGCGGCATGTCGGCGGCACTGGCATAGGCCTGCACCTTTATCTGCAAGTTGCCATGCACGGCACTGTCCAGGGTCAACCCCTGCTCGCGGACAACCTCGTACTCGCTGCGCAACAGAAAATGCACATCGAAGCCGGCTCGGGCCAGCATCAACCCATAGAAGCCGCCGATGGCGCCACTGCCGATGATGCCGATACGTGGTGTGTGCGGATGCATGCCGATCTCCAGGTATAAAGTCAGCCCTCTTTTTACACAGGTTGCGCAGCGCTGGGCAGCCCATGCATGGCAAACACCTGCCATCTCGGAAAAACCCCACACGGACTGGGCCCAGCCCATTGTCGCGCCACCTGTAACGCGCTAAGGTTCGGCTCCCCGCTGCGATTATTCTTGCTGCTGGGCCGCACGGGGATAGTTGGCGGCCGGCACCGTGACCTGACGAGTAACACGATGGCTGATTTACCGATCGATGACTTGAACGTTGCCTCCAACGAGACCCTGATCACCCCCGATCAGCTCAAGAAGGAAATCCCCCTCAGCGCCAAGGCCCTGCAGACCGTGACTGCCGGCCGTGAAGTGGTGCGCAATATTCTCGACGGCAAGGACCATCGCCTGTTCGTCGTGGTCGGCCCTTGCTCGATCCACGACATCAAGGCCGCCCACGAGTACGCCGAGCGCCTGAAGGTGCTGGCCGAGGAAGTGTCCGACACGCTGTACCTGGTCATGCGCGTGTATTTCGAAAAGCCGCGCACCACCGTCGGCTGGAAAGGCCTGATCAACGACCCGTACCTGGATGACTCGTTCAAGATCCAGGATGGCCTGCACATCGGCCGCAAGCTGCTGCTGGACCTGGCCGAAATGGGCCTGCCAACCGCCACCGAAGCGCTCGACCCGATTTCCCCGCAGTACCTGCAGGACCTGATCAGCTGGTCGGCCATCGGCGCCCGCACCACCGAATCGCAGACCCACCGCGAAATGGCCTCTGGCCTGTCCTCGGCGGTCGGCTTCAAGAACGGCACCGACGGCGGCCTGACCGTCGCCATCAACGCCCTGCAGTCGGTTTCCAAGCCGCACCGCTTCCTCGGCATCAACCAGGAAGGCGGTGTCTCGATCGTCACCACCAAGGGCAACCCGTACGGCCACGTGGTGCTGCGCGGTGGCAACGGCAAGCCGAACTACGACTCGGTCAGCGTCGCCCTCTGCGAGCAGGACCTGGCCAAGGCCAAGATCAAGGCCAACATCATGGTCGACTGCAGCCACGCCAACTCCAACAAGGACCCGGCCCTGCAACCGCTGGTGATGGAGAACGTCGCCAACCAGATCCTCGAAGGCAACCAGTCGATCATCGGCCTGATGGTGGAGAGCCACCTGAACTGGGGCTGCCAATCGATTCCGAAGAACCTGGACGAGCTGCAGTACGGCGTTTCGATCACCGATGCCTGCATCGACTGGTCGGCTACCGAGAAGACCCTGCGCAGCATGCGGGCCAAGCTGAAGGATGTGCTGCCGCAGCGTAAGCGCGGCTGATAAAAGAAAGCGGGGCCGCTTCGCGCCCCATCGCGACACAAGGCCGCTCCTACAGGAAATCGCATAACCCTGCAGGAGCGGCCTTGTGTCGCGATGGGGCGCGAAGCGGCCCCGCTTTTTTTCAGAATCAGACCTTGCTCGAATGCCGCTGCTGGCGCTCCATGTAGCGCTCCACGTACGAGCAGGACGGAATCACCGTGTAGCCCATCTGTTCAGCATACTCCAGGGCCCGTTCGGTCAGGGCAGCAGCAATCCCGCGGCCGCGCAGGGCGTTGGGTACGAAGGTGCGATAGATGTCCAGCGTCTGCTTGCCCAGGTCCATGTACGTCAGATAGGCACGATGACCGTCCACATTGGTCTCGAACTGATGACCGGCCTGGTCATGGTGGATGGTCAGCGCTTCGCTCATCACTACTCCTCGCAGGTCTTCTCGGCAGACCCATACCTTAACCGATGGTGGTTTATCCGGCACAGAATCCTCTACGCCACCTGTTGCCCCTTCGACCACTGGACGATTGCAATCGTTCGGATCCCCTGACACTCACAAGATAGTAGGCGCCGCAGGCGGGATTGCTCAAGGTGGTGGCG
>Ga0247819_10000451_pt1 | contig 24779 bp, 25 predicted proteins | sample 13C_Xylose_Day6_FD_193428 | JGI IMG/M metagenome (GOLD analysis project Ga0247819, IMG submission 193428) | Soil microbial communities from agricultural site in Penn Yan, New York, United States - 13C_Xylose_Day6 | ecosystem: Environmental > Terrestrial > Soil > Agricultural land | place: USA...
CATCACGCCGATCGGCATCGCGCGCAGCGCGGCCTCCAATCGGGGCGTGATCGTCACCCAGCCCATGAGCAGGAAGCCGCCGACGCGGCAGGCGTACGACGCCACGGCCATGCCGAGCAGCGCGAGATGGAAGCTGTTGTCAGCGGCCATGGCGCAAGCCTCCGGCGACGCCGGCGGCGAGGCCGGCAAGCACCACCGTCCAACCGCTCGGCGCCCAGATCGCGAGGGGCAACGCCACGGCAACCGCGCACACCAGCGGCGCGAGGTCCGCGCGCCCGCGCCACATCGAGATGCCGATGGCCGCCGCGAACGCCGGCAGCATGAAGTCGAGACCCCAGGCACGCGGATCGGGCATCTCGCTGGCGAGCAGGTAGCCCACCAGGGTGCCGCCTATCCAGGGAATGAAGCCCGCGAGCCCGCTGCCCAGGATGAACCCGGCGTCGCGATAGCCCGCCGCGTACTCGCGCATCGCCAGCGCCCAGCTGCCGTCCCCCAGCAGGAACAGCGTGCCCAGCGCCTGCGGCCGCGACACCTGCGACAGCCAGGGCTGGATCGCCGCGCTGTAAAGCACGTAGCGCGCGTTGATCGCCACCACGGTGAGCACCAGCGCCAGCACCGCGGACGACTGCGTGCTCCACACCTGCAGCGCCGCCAGCTGCGCGCTTCCTGAATACACGAACACGCTCATGAGCAGCGACTGCAGCCAGGAGATGCCGCGCTCGCCGGCCAGCGCGCCGAACACCAGGCCGTACACCGCGACGCCCGGCGCCAGCGGCTGCGCCAGCACGAAGCCGCGCCAGACGCCCTCGCGCGTGAAGCGCACCGGCTCCGCGCTCACCGGCCGACGACCAGGCGGATCGCCGGCATGAAGCTTTCGAATTCCGTGCGGCGCTCCAGCGCCATGCGCAGGTTCATCTGCGCGACCTCGATGTGCTCCACCGCCAGCGCCTGGGCGCGCGCGCCCTCGCCGCGCCGCAGCGCATCGAACAGCATGTGGTGCTGCTTGTGGGCGTAGAGCATCCAGTCGCGGTCCTGCTTGAGTGAAGACTGCATCGGCAGCATGGCCGACGCGGGCGCGAAAGGCAGCGCGTTGTTCAGCGCCACCGCGCGCTGCAGGGCGCGGTTGCCGCTGGCCTCCAGGATCAGCGCGTGGAACCGGTCGTTCATCGCGGCGTAGCCCGCGTAGCTGTCGTAATCGAGCTGCTCGGCCTCGAACAGGCGGTCGCCTTCCGCCAGGCAGGACTCCAGGTCCAGCTGCAGCTGGCGCGACACGCCGTGTTCGGCGACCAGCCGCGCCGCCATGCCCTCGAGGTGGCCGCGCACCGCGATCGCATCGGCGACCTCGCGCGGCGTGAACTGCCGCACCAGGTACTTGCCGGTCTCGTTGGCCTCGACCAGCCCTTCCTGCTCCAGCGTGACCAGCGCCGCACGAACCGGCGTGCGCGACGCGCCCAGCCGCTCGGCCAATTGCTGCTCGGCCAGGCGCTGGCCCGGCGCGAACTCACCTCGCAGGATGAGGTCGCGCAGCTGCATCAGCACCGTCTCTTGCAGGTTCATGGAAAGCGACTGTACACTGAACTCGATTTTCGGTATACCGTTTTGGAAGGACCGCGATGAAAGCCGAACAGAACGAACTGGTCACGCGCATCGGCCCGGGCACGCCCTGCGGCGCCGTCCTGCGCCAGTACTGGCAGCCGGTGGCGCTGGTGGATGAATTCGATCCGCAGCTCGACCCGCGCATGGCGCAGCGGCCGGTCAAGGCGGTTCGCGTGCTCGGCCAGGACCTGGTGCTGTTCCGCGACCAGCAGGGGCGCTGGGGCCTGCTCGACCGCGACTGTCCGCACCGCGGCGCCGACCTCTCGTTCGGACGGCACGAGGGCGACGGGTTGCGCTGCCCCTTCCACGGCTGGAAGTTCGACGCCGCCGGCGCCTGCCTGGAGACGCCGGCCGAGCCCACCGGCAGCAAGCTGTGCGAGCGCGTGCGCCAGCGCAGTTATCCGGTCGTGGAGCAGAGCGGCATCCTGTTCGGCTGGTTCGGTGAGCCGGGCACCGAGCCGCCGCCCTTCCCGCAGTTCGACTGCTTCGTCGCGCCGTCCACCCACACCTTCGCCTTCAAGGGGCTTTGGAACGCCAACTGGCTGCAGGCTTTCGAGGTCGGCATCGATCCCGCGCATCCCTCCTTCCTGCACCGCTTCCTGAACGACGCCGCGCTCGACGCCATCGGCGACAACGCCGCGGGCAAGCAGTTCCGCAGCGCCAGCGAGGGCGAGTTCCAGGGCGGCGAGCGCTGGCCGATGACGAGGATCATGCGGGAGTTCCACCAGCCGGAGATCTCGTTCGAGGCCAAGCCCTGGGGCCTGCAGCTCACCGCCCTGAGGCCGATGACGCCCGAGCTCACGCACGTGCGCATCACCCACGCGATCTTTCCGCATACGTTCGTCATCCCGCTGTCGGAGACGCTGACCATCACGCAGATGCACGTGCCGGTGGACGACACGCACACCTACTGGTATTCGGTGTTCACCAGCTTCGCCGGACCGGTGGACAAGGCGGCGATGCGCAACCAGCGGACGCAGTTCATCTCGCTGCCGGACTACATCCCCAAGGCGGGCCGCCACAACCGCTGGGGCTTCAACGCCGACGAGCAGCGCACCACCACCTACCTGGGCATGGGCGAGGAGGACATCAACGTCCACGACCAATGGGCCGTCGAGAGCATGGGCCCGATCCAGGACCGCACGCGCGAGCACCTGGGCACCAGCGACAAGGTGATCATGGCCAACCGCCGCATGCTGCTGAAGGCGATCGAGACGGTGCAGGCCGGCGGCACCGCGCCCGGCGTGGCGGACGCCGCGCTCGCGCCGCAGATGCAGGGCCCCGACACCGTCGACGGCATCGCGCCGGCCGGCGAATGGCCGACCTGGTGGCAGGAGCGCGTGCGGCACAGGCGCGACGGCGCGCCGTGGATCGCCAAGGCCCCCACGGCGGCGGAAACCGCATGACGCGCTTCGCCGAGCGCTGCGGCCTGCACGACACCGCCCGCGAACAGGCCGCGCAGCGCACGCTCCGGCTGATCGAGACCGCCGGGCTGGAGCTGGTGCGCATCGCCTGGTGCGACCTGCACGGCGTCACGCGCGGCAAGACGCTGGTGGCTTCCGCCGTGCGGCGCGCGCTCGACGAAGGCATCGGCCTGGTCAGCACGCTGATGCTCAAGGACACCTCGGACCGCACCGCGTACAAGGTGTTCGAGCCCGGCGGCACGGCCACCCTGCCCGGCTTCGGCCAGGCCAACAACCTGCTGCTGCTGCCCGACCCGGAAAGCTTCCGCCAGCTGCCCTGGACCGAAGGCACCGGCTGGCTGCGCGCGCAGCCCTGGTTCCAGGACGGCATGCCGGTGGAGCTGGACACGCGGCGCGTGCTGCAGCGCGCGCTGGCCCGCCTCGAGAAAGCCGGGCTTCGCATGCACTGCGGGCTGGAGATCGAGTTCCACATCTACCGCATCACCGACAGCGCCGCGGAACTCGATCCCGAACGCGCCGCCTGGCCCGGCCTGCCGCCCGCGCTGCAGCTGGTGCACCCGGGCTACAACCTGCTGGCCGAGAACTGGTTCGACCTGGCCGAGGAGCCGCTGCGCATCGTGCAGCGCACGGCGCAGGCGCTGGGCCTGCCGCTGTCGTCGCTGGAGATCGAGCTCGGCCCGAGCCAGGTGGAAGCGGTGTTCGACGTCACCGACGCCCTCACCGCCGCCGACAACATGGTCCTGTTCCGCAACGGCGTGCGGCAGGCGCTGCGGCGCGCGGGCTACCACGCCACTTTCATGTGCCGGCCGCCGTTCCCGAACATCATGTCCAGCGGCTGGCACCTGCACCAGTCGTTGTCCGAGGCGGAGACGGGGCGCAACGCGTTCCAGCGGGAAACTCCCGCGGCCGGCAGCACGCCCGCTGATGCGACGCACACGCTCTCGGACCTGGGCGCGCACTACCTCGCGGGCCTGCTCGAACACGCGCGGGCGATGGCGGTGTTCTGCACGCCCACGGTCAACGGCTTCGGCCGCTTCCGGCCCAACGCGCTGGCGCCGCAGTCGGTGCTGTGGGGCCGCGACAACCGCGGCGCCATGCTGCGCGTGGTGGGCCAGTGCGGCGACGGCGCCACGCGCATCGAGAACCGCATCGGCGAGCCGGCCGCCAACCCGTACCTGTACATGGCCTCGCAGATCCATGCGGGCCTGGACGGCATCGAGCGCGGGCTCACACCGCCGCCCGCCACCGACTCGCCCTACGGCGCCGCCGATGCCCGCCTGCCCACCAGCCTGGGCGAAGCGCTCGACGCGCTGCGCGCCGACGCCGTGATGGGCGAAGGCTTCGGCCGCGACTTCATCGACTACTTCGCCACCGTCAAGCGGTCGGAACTGCAGCGGCACGACGCGGCCGAGGACAAGGCCGACTTCCAGGTGCGCGAATACTTCAGCCGTTTCTAGGCGCTCGAAATGATCAAGGTCCACCTGGTGCCCGCCGACGGCGGCGAGGCCCTCACCCTCCAAGCCAAGCCCGGCCAGAGCCTGATGCAGGCGGCCGTGGACGCCAACGTGCGCGGCATCGAAGCCGAATGCGGCGGCCTGCTCACCTGCGCGACCTGCCACGTCTATGTGCGCGAGCCCTTCGCGGACAAGCTGCCGCCGCCGACGGGCGACGAGCTGGGCATGCTCGACTTCACCGCCTCGCCGAAGAAGGCCAACAGCCGGCTGTCGTGCCAGATCGCGCTGGCGCCGGAGCTGGACGGGCTGACGGTGGATCTGCCGGCTACGCAGACCTGAGGCTCCCCGCCCCGGTCGCTCACCCCGCCTTCGCGAACTGCCGCTGCGCGAACGACCACGCCAGCCGCGAAGCATCCGGCCCGGACGCGTCGCTGTAGCGCTCGCTGCCGGCGCCGCCGCTCCATGCGTGGCCCAGCTTGTCGATCTCCACGAAGGTCGCGACCACGGTACGGCCGCGCGAGAAGTCGGTGACCTCCATGGGATAGCGCTTGCCGCGCTGCAGGCTGCGCCGGTTGCCGGCCCGCGCCTGCGCGGCGTCGGCCCACAGGCCGATCGCGGCGCGGCCGTTGCTGGCCGCGACCACGTTGTCACGGCCGCCGTGGATCACCATCAGGGGCGGCCACGACGTGGCGTGGTCGGCCGGGAAGGTCACGGCCGGCGCCGCGTCGCGCCGGCCGTGCATCGCCTGCACGGCCGTGGTCGCCGACGAGGCGGCGCCCGGCGGGATGCCCGAATGCATGATCACGGCCTTGAAGCGCGCGGGCTCATGCGTGGCCAGCAGGGCCGCCATGCTCGCCCCGGCCGAGAGGCCCGCCACCGCGATCCGCTGGCGGTCGGCGCCGTAGAGCAGGCAGGCCTGGTCGATCGCCTTGAGGATCAGCGCCATCTCCGCGCGGGCATGGCCGTTGCGCGTCTCCCACCAGTTCCAGCAGCCCTGGGGATTGGCGATGCGGTCCTGTTCCGGATAGAGCACCAGGAAGCGCTGCTGCCGGGCCAGCCGGTTCATGCGCGTGCCGTTGGCGAACGCGTTGGCATCCTGGCCGCAGCCGTGCAGCATCACCAGCAGCGGAAGTTTCTCGCCCAGCTTCATGCCGGGCGGCCGGTACAGGCGGAAGCGCCGCGCGCCCGCGGCGCCCATGGAAACACCGGCGATCCATTCGCCCTCGACCTTGGGCAGCCTGGAGCGTTGCAGGCCCGGGGTCCACCAGCCCGCATGGCCGGCCTTGCGCCCCTGCTTCAGGCCCTGCTTCAGGGTGTGCTCGAACAGTCGGCTCCAGGCGGCCAGTGGGTTTCGCTTGGGCATCGTGCATTCTGCGGCCCGCCTGCATACGTACTGCTCCGTGGGCGCGGTCCGACGCGGGAATGACGGAACTGTTTCCGACTGTCGCCCCTCGAGCACGCCCCGCTGCGCAGAATCGGCGCATGGCCGAAACACTTCTCCACCAACTCAAGCGCTACGACGACGCCCGCGAGAACTTCCCGGGCGAGCACTGGGTCGCGTTCGCGGCCGGGCTGGGGCTGTGGATCGCGACGCGCAAGCACCCGTCCATCGCGGTGCGCGTGCTGGCGTCGGTGATGGGCACGCTGCTGGTGGCACGCGCGGCGACCGGGCGGGACGTGCCCGCCCCGTTGTCGCGCCTGCCGTTCGCGAACCGGCCTTCGCGCGCCAGCGACCTGATCGGCTAGCGCGTCGCGGGCGCCACCGCCGCGCCCGTGATGCCGTGTCGGTCGAGCGCCTGCTGCACGAAGCCGCTCGCCTTCATCTCCTCGACGTAATCGGCCAGCACCCGCGCCGCCGCTTCGCCTCGACTGCGCGGGCAGCCCATCGCCTGCTGGATCACCATGAAGCGGCCCGGCAGCAGGCGCAGTCCGCCCAGCCGCTGCGCATCGGCTTCCAGCTGCTGCCTGACGCCGGCCGCGACGTCGGCGCCGTGTTCGAGGAAGTGCTCCACCACCGCCGGCGAGCTCGGCGCGCGCACGATGCCCGCGCTCTTGAGCTCGCGGCTGAGGAACAGGTCGTACGCGCTGCCCTTGCCGACGACCACGCGGACGCCGGCGCGGTCCACCTGCTCCAGGGCCGTGATCGGCGATTCGTTGCGCACCGCGTAGCAGCCTTCGATCAGCACGTACGGCCCGGTGAAGTGGATGCCCTCGCCGCGCTTGGGATCGATGGCGAAGAAGCCGATGTCGGCCTCCTCGCGCGTGACCGCGTCCACCGACTTGCCCGCCGTGTCGAACACCATGAGCTCGATCGGCACGCCCAGCCGCTGCGCGAATCCGCGCGCGAGATCGACCGACACGCCCTTGGCGCCCGCGCCGTCCGGCGCGGCCAGGATCGGGTTGCCGGTGTTGATGGAGGCGCGCAGCCGGCCGGTGGGCGCGAAGGCGCGGACGATGTCGTCGGTGGGTTTCATTTCTTGCCGGGCTCCAGGATGTCGGTGATGCGAGCCAGGTTGCGCAGCGTGCTGCCGAGGTGCTCGCGCATCACTTTGGCGGCCTCCTCGTTGCGCTCGCGCTCCAGCAGGTCCAGCAGCATCAGGTGCTGGTCGCAGTGTTCCTGGTAGCGCGAACGGTCGCGCATCGAGCGGTACGACAGCAGTCGCCGCACGCGGTTGACGCGCCGCATGGTGTCGATGAAGAAGGGATTGCCCGAGCCTTCCACGAGCGACTCGTGGAAGCGCACGCCGCGGTCATGCAGCTGGTCGGCGGTGTCGGTCTCGATGCCGCCCTGCAGCAGGTGCTGCTCGGCCGCGCGGCAGCGCGCGATCACGTGGCGGTCGATGCGGTAGCCGGGTTCCAACAGGGCCGCCGGCTCGATGGCCAGGCGCAGCCGGTACGACTGCAGCAGGCTCTCGGGCGTGGTGAGCATGGCCGAGAACTCCCAGCCGTAACCGGGCTTCTTGCGCGCCCAGCCCTCGTCCGAGATGCGGGCCAGCACGGCTTGCAGTTGCGCCGCCGTGAGCCCGTAGCGGCGTCGGAGCATCGCTTCGGTGAACTGGTCCGGCAGCTGGCCGCGCAGGCGGTCTTCCGCGATCCGGAAGTAGGTCGCGTCTTCGGAGTTCGCAGCTTCCTGCGCCACGAGCTCGGGGGCGGGCGCGGTGGCGAGGAAGTAGCCGCGGTTGGGCTCGCGACGCACTATGCCCTGCGACTTCAGCAGCTCCAGGGCCTCGTTCACCGGCGAGCGCGAGACGCGAAGCCGATCAGCCAGCCACTGAGCGGGCAGGTGGGCGCCGACCGGCAGTTCCTCGGCACGGACGAGTTCGACGATCTGGGACGGCAGCGCGGGGACCAGGCTCATAGGCCCTGCATTGTCCTGCGCAGGATGGCGGGCAGGACGCCGCCCTGGCGCAAGAGCGACGCTTCGAGCTGCGTCTCGACGGCGGCTCGCGCGGTGAAGTGCTCCGTCGCGCCGTTCGCGCGGATCACTTCGACTTCGATGTTCGCGCCCGGCACAACCCGGTCCGGCGTCGCAATGACGCGAATGCGATCGCCCGCCCGCAGCGCAAGCACCTCGGGTCGAACATCGGCCGGCAGCCGCAACGGCAAGATCCCCATGCCGATCAGGTTGGACCGGTGGATGCGCTCGAAGCTCGACGCCAGCACCGCGCGGATGCCCAGCAGCCGCTGTCCCTTGGCCGCCCAGTCGCGCGACGAACCCATGCCGTAGCGCTCGCCGGCCACCACCACGGCCGCCTGCTTGGCCTCGCGATAGCGCCGGGCCGCTTCCCAGATAGGCAGCAGCTCGCCCGAAGGCACGTGCAGCGTGTGCCCGACCGGCGCGCCGGGCGCGAGCAGGTTGCGCAGCGACTTGCTGTAGAAGGCCGCGCGCATCATCACTTCCCAGTTGCCGCGGCGCGACGCGAACACGTTGAGGTCGTCGCGCCGTTCGCCGCGTTCCACCAGGAAGTCGGCGACGTAGCTGTCGGGCGGGATGGCGCTGGCGGGCGACAGGTGGTCGGTGGTGACGTCGTCGCCCAGCACCATCAGCGGATACGCCGTGTAGTCGCCCAGCTGCGCGCCTTCATCCAGCGAGGCGAAGGGCGGACGGCGCAGCGCCGTGGACTTGGCGTCCCAAGGAAAGCGAGGGCCCTCAGGTGCCTGCAGGCCCAGCCACATCGGGTTGCGTCCGGCCCGCGCGAAGTCGCGACCGAAGTCCAGCGGGTCGTGCGAGCGGGCCAGGTGCTCCTGCACTTCCTCCCGCGAAGGCCAGAGGTCGCGCAGGTAGACGGGCCGGCCTTCGGGATCGACCTGCACCGGCTCAGCGCTCAGGTCGCGCTCGGCGTCGCCGGCCAGCCCGAAGGCCACGACCAGCGGCGGCGACATGATGAAGCTCAGGTCCAGGTCCGGATGCACGCGGCCGGGGAAGTTGCGGTTGCCCGAGAGGATGGCCACGGCCTTGGCCGCGCCCGCTGCCTGCGCTTCGCGCACCGGCGCCGTCAGCGGTCCCGGGTTGCCGATGCAGGTCGTGCAGCCGAAGCCCACCACGCCGAACCCGACCGACTCCAGATCGGCCATCAGCCCCGATCGCTCCAGGTACGACAAGGCCGCCGGCGAACCGGGCGCGAGCGAGGTCTTGACCCACTCCGGGCGCTTCAGGCCGCGCTCGCGCGCCTTCTTCGCCACCAGGCCGGCGGCGATCAGCAGCGCCGGGTCGGAGGTGTTGGTGCAGCTGGTGATGGCCGCCACCGCCACCGGATGCCGCGGCATCGCGCCGCCGCCCTCGCCCGAGGGCGCGAAGCGCTCCGCCTCCAGCACCTCGCGCACCTGCGAATAGTCGCGCAGGTCCTGCGGCCGGCGCGGGCCGGCCACATGCATGCCGACGCTCGCCAGGTCGATGTCGATCGTGCGTGTGTAGCGCGGCTGCGCCTGCGGGTCGAACCACAGGCCGTTGCCGCGGCAGTACGCTTCGACGAGCTCGATCGCCTCCTCGCTTCGCCCGGTGCCGCGCAGGTAGCGCGGCGTCTGTTCGTCCACCGGGAAGAAGCCGGTCGTCGCGCCGTACTCCGGCGCCATGTTGGCGACCACGGCGCGCTCGCCCGCCGTGAGGGTGCCGAGGCCGGGTCCGAAGAACTCGGCGAAATCACCGGTCACGTCCAGCTCGCGCAGCCGGTGCGTGACCACGAGCGCGAGATCGGTCGCCAGCACGCCCGGCCGCAGCGCACCCGTGAGCCGCACGCCGACCACGTCCGGGATCTGCAGCATCGTCGGCATGCCGAACATCACCGTCTGCGCCTCGAGGCCGCCGACGCCCCAGCCGAGCACGCCGATGCCGTTGACCATGGGCGTGTGGCTGTCGGTGCCGATCATCGCGTCGGGCACCACCCAGTCCTCGCCGTCGCGCCGCTCGGTCGTGACGACCGTGGCCAGCTGCTCCAGGTTGATGGTGTGCATGATCCCCGTCCCCGGTGGATGGATGCGCACCCCGGGCAGGGCCTTGGACGCCCAGCGCAGGAAGCGGTAGCGCTCCGCGTTGCGGCGGATCTCGTGCTCCATGTTGATCGGGATCGCGCCGGGCTGCGCGAAGGCCTCGACGGCCAGCGAGTGGTCCACCGAGACGTCGACCGGCAGCTGCGGCCGCAGCACCGAAGGATCGACGCCGGCCTCGGCCAGCGTGTCGCGCAGGCCGGCGATGTCCACCAGCGCCGGCGTGCTGGTGGTGTCGTGCATCAGCACCCGGCCGGGCTGGAACGGGATCTCCACCTCGCTGGTGCCGGCGTCCAGCCAGTCCAGCAGCGCGCGGGCCGCGGCCGCGCCCTCCTCGCCCGGCGCGCAGCGCAGCACGTTCTCCAGCAGGAGGCGATGGACCCAGGGCATCCGCTCGAGGCCCTCGCCGGCAAAGCCCGGCAGGTCGGCGGTTCGAAAGCTCCTGCCGCGGTGCCGGAACGTCTGGGCGGCGGCATACGTGTTTTCCATGATCCAATTTTGCATATTGCACGTTCAAAATGCAATTCGTGCAAACGCCTAGGCCGGCTCATCGGCCGCTCAACCGCTCTACCAAAGGATGAACATGCACCCGAACCGCTTTTCCCGCCGCGGCGTGATGGCCGCCCTGCTCGCGGCCGCGTCGGCCGTGGCCCTGCCGGCCGCAGCCCAGGCGCCGATCGAGCTCAAGATCACCGCGCCCGCCGGCGCCGGCGGCGGCTGGGACGGCGCCGCCCGCTCGCTGCAGCAGGTGATGACCGCCACGGGCGCGGCCAAGAGCGTGCAGGTGGTCAACGTGCCCGGCGCCGGCGGCACGGTGGGCCTCGCGCAGTTCGTCAACTCGGCCAAGGGCGACGGCCATCAGATGATGGTGATGGGCATCACCATGGTCGGCGCGGTGCTGACCAACAAGTCGCCCGTCACTCTCGAAGCCGTCACGCCGATCGCGCGCCTGACCGCCGACCAGCTGGTGGTGGTGGTGCCGGCCAACTCGCCGCACAAGACCCTGAAGGACCTGGCCGCGGCGCTGAAGGCCGACACCTCCAAGGTGGTGTGGGCGGGCGGTTCGGCCGGCGGCGCCGATCACATCCTGGCCGGCCTGGTGGCCAAGGCCGCGGGCGGCGACGCGACCAAGCTGAACTACGTGCCCTTCTCCGGCGGCGGCGAGGCCCTGGCCGAGATGCTGGGCGGCCGCGTGACGGCCGGCATCTCGGGCTACAACGAGTTCGAGAGCCAGATCAAGTCGGGCAAGCTGCGCGCGCTGGGCATCTCCGGCGGCAAGCGCATGGCCGGCGTCGACGTGCCGACCATCAAGGAGCAGGGCATGGACGTGGAGCTGCTCAACTGGCGCGGCATCGTCGCCGGTCCCGGCATCTCCGCGGCGCAGAAGACCGCGCTGTCGGCGGCCGTGACCAAGGCGCTCAAGTCGGACGAGTGGAGCAAGGTCCTCAAGGCCCGCGGCTGGGACGATGCCTACCTCGACGCCGACGCCTACGCCGCCTTCCTGAAGGCCGACCAGGCCCGCGTCAAGGAAGTGCTGACCTCCGTCGGCCTCGTCAAGTGAGCGAGGGCAGCGCACCCGTGGGGCCGCGCTGGCAGACGCAGTGCGGCATCGGTATCGCGCTGCTGCTGGTCGCCGCCGCGCTCTGGTTCGACGCCCGCCTGCTGCCGCCGCCGCCGGCGGTGGGCGTCGGGCCCTCCGCTGCCCTGCGGCTGGTCGGCGTGCTCGTCGCGCTGCTGGGCCTGGCGCATTTCGTGAGCGCCTGGCGCGCGCGGCGCGCCGGCCATGTCGAATCGGCCGATCGCGGCAACCACGCATCGCTCGGCATCGTTCTGGCCGCGCTCATCGGCCAGATCGCGTTGCTGGAGATCGGCGCCGGCTTCATCGCGAGTTCGCTCTGGCTGTTCGCGCTGACGGCGCGCGGCTTCGGCGAGCGCATCGGCCCCAAGTCGATCGCCATCGGCGCCGTGCTGTCGGTCGCCGTGTACCTGTTCTTCACCCAGGCGCTGTCGCTCGCACTGCCCGCCGGTCCGCTCGAACGCCTGCTCGGCTGAGCAAGCTCCCCTCATGGAAGTCCTTCAATCCCTGCTGCACGGCCTGGGTGTCGCCATCCAGCCCGGCAACCTGCTCTTCGCCGGCATCGGCGTGCTGCTCGGCACGCTGGTGGGCATCCTGCCCGGCATCAGTCCTTCGCTCACCGTCGCCCTGCTGCTGCCGGTGACGTTCAAGCTCGATCCGACGGGCTCGATCATCATGTTCGCCGGCATCTACTTCGGCGGCATGTACGGCAGTTCCACCACGGCCATCCTGCTGAACACGCCGGGCGAAGCGGCCTCGATCGCAACAGCCATCGAGGGCCACAAGATGGCGCGCGCCGGCCGCGGGGGTCCCGCGCTGGCCACGGCCGCGATCGGGTCCTTCGTCGCGGGCACGCTGGCGACGCTGTGCCTCGCGCTGCTCGCGCCGATGATCGTGGACCTCGCGGTCGGCTTCGGTCCCTGGGACTACTTCGGCCTGATGGTGCTGGCCTTCATCACCGTGTCGGCCACGTTCGGCAGCTCGGTGCTGCGCGGGCTGACCAGCCTGGTGCTCGGACTGGTCCTGGGCCTCGTCGGCATCGACAAGCTCACCGGCCAGCCGCGCCTGGCGTACGGCGTCCCTTCGCTGATGGACGGCGTGTCGATCACGACGCTGGCCGTGGGCCTGTTCGCGATGGGCGAGGCGCTCTACACGGCCTCGCGCTACCGCGGTGTTTCCGAAACCATCGAAGCCGTTCGCGGCTCGCTGTGGATGACGGTGGACGACTGGCGCCGCAGCTGGAAGGCCTGGCTGCGCGGCGTCGGCCTGGGCTTTCCGATCGGCGCGCTGCCCGCGGGCGGCGCCGAAGTGCCCACGCTGCTGTCGTACACGCTGGAGCGCAAGCTGGCGCGCGAGCCCAACCGGTTCGGCCAGGGCGCCATCGAAGGCGTGGCGGGTCCGGAGGCGGCCAACAACGCCGCGGCCACCGGCACGCTGGTGCCCTTGCTCGCGCTGGGCCTGCCCACGTCGGCAACCGCCGCGATGATGCTCGCCGGCTTCCAGCAGTACGGCCTGGTGCCCGGACCGCTGCTGTTCGTCACCAACACCGACCTGGTGTGGGGCCTGATCGCCAGCTTCCTCATCGGCAACCTGATGCTGCTGGTGCTGAACCTTCCGCTGGTGGGCCTGTGGGTCAAGCTCTTGAAGGTGCCGCAGCCCTACCTGTACGCGGGCATCCTGGTGTTCGCGGCCATGGGCACGCTGGCGGCCAACCCGTCCACCTTCGAACTCGCGATGCTGGTCGCGTTCGGCGTGTGCGGCTACCTGATGCGCTGCTGGGACTACCCGCTGGCGCCCATGATCGTGGGCCTGATCCTCGGCCCGATGGCGGAGAGCCAGTTCCGGCGCGCGCTGCAGATCAGCCTGGGCGACCCCTGGGTGTTCCTCAAGCACGGCGGCTCGGCGACGCTGCTGGCGCTGGCCGTGCTGGCGCTGGTCGCGCCGCTCCTGTTCAAGGGGCTGCGCCGCTTCAAGGGCGAGGACGCCTGAGGGCGCTCAGTCGTTCGCGAGTTCCGTTTCCGAGGGCGCCGGCGCCGTGCCGCCGTGCGCTGTCCGGTACGGACCGCGGGCCGCCCTCCACCACTGCAGCTGCCGCTCGAAGTCGCCGCCGAAATCGCGCCGGCGCAGCACGTCGCCCACCATCCCGCAGGTGATCATGACGCCGAGGTCCACCCGCGTCTCGGCGGTGACGCGGTCGCATTCCAGGTAGGCGGCCCGCAGCTGCGCGCTGCTGGCGCCCGCGATCTCGTGCTCCGGCAGCGTGAACGCGGACAGCGCCGCGGGAGCGGTGGCGATGATCGCCAGAAGGATCTTGCGGACGTGCATGGGGACCTCGGACGTCGAACCAGTCTGGCTCGCCGCCCGCGAACGGCAAGCCGAAGCGGTCACCCGTTCGCGGGAGGGGGCCGCGCACATATGCCTGCGCGTTCTGACATCACGGAGGCATTCGCCGGCCGAGCCTCGCGCTCATCCTGCTCGATGGCGCTTTCCACGCGCACGCCGGTGTCGGTGAGCGCAGCCACGGTGCGCCGGCCCACGCGCCGCGCCATTCACCGTTGATCGCACTTGTGCACGATCGTCACAAGGCCATGTCGCTCGCGATCTGCGCCGCGAAGTGCCGCGCGTCGCCGTGCACCGGCACGTTGTTCATCTCCGCCAGCCGGCGCCGCAGGCCGGGCTCCCTCAACGCGAGATCGATCTGCGCGTTGAGCCGCGCGACGACCTCGGCGGGCGTGCCCTCGGGCGCGAACAGACCGAACAGCGAACTGAGGTTGGCGCGCGGGTGCCCGAGTTCCTGCAGCGTGGGCACCTGCGGCAGCACGGGCAGGCGTGAAGGCGACCCGACCGCGAGCGCCTTGAACCTTCCCGCGCGGATCGCTTCCAGCTGCTGCGTCGCGACGTTGGTGGACAGCACCTCGAAGTGGCCGGCCAGTGCGTCGTTCAGCTGCTGGCCGCCGCCCTTGTAGGGCACGTGCACGATGTCCAGGCCGCTCTCGCGGCGGATGCGGTCGAGCACGCGGAAGCCCGTCGTGCCCTCGCCCGTCGTCGCCCAGCGCACGTCGCCGGGGCGCGCGCGGGCCGCGTCCAGCATCGAAGGAAAATCGCGGGCCTGCAGCGCCGGCGTGCCCACCACCAGCGAAGGCGTGCGCATCACGCCTGCGACCGGCACGATGCCGGCGCGCAAGGCGCTGGTGCCCGCGACCGGAATGGACAGCGCGGTGATCGCGGTGAAGCACAAGGTGTGGCCGTCCGGCGCGCTGCGCGCCAGCAGGTCCAGCGCCAGCGCGCCGCCCGCGCCCGCGCGGTGGTCCACGACGACTTGCGCATCCAGCTGGCGCGCGAGCCGCTCCGCGAGCGCGCGGGCCACGCCATCGCTGACGCCGCCGGGCGGATAGGCCACCACGATGCGCAGCGGACGCTCGGGCCAGGCCGCGCGCGCTGGGTCCGTCGGCAGGCCGAGGGCGAGCGCCCCCAGCAGGAGCCGGCGGCGCGGCTCATCGACGGGAGCGCTTCTTCGTTCCATTGGAGTGGGCCGCCGTGCGGTAGCGCTGCGCGAGTTCGCGCACCAGCGCGATGAAGGTGCCGCAAGGGCCCTCGCAGTCCGTCTCCCGATACACCAGCGTGATCGGCGCGCCGAGCCTGAGCGATGCGGCCAGCGGCCGGTAGACCACGGCCTGCGGATGCGCCCCGGCCATCGAGCTCGGGACGATGGAGATGCCGACGCCGGCGGCCACCAGATTGAGGTTGGTCGTCATGCGATCGACTTCCGCCGCGAGAGTCACGCTGACATTGTGCCGGGCGCAGGCGGCCAGCAGGTTGGCGTACAGGCCCGGCGCGCCGGGGCGCCGCACCAGGATGAGCCGCTCGCCGTCCAGCGATTTCACCGATACCGGCGTCGTCGCGGACGCGAGGCGATGGTCGGCCGGGACCGCGAGCAGCGAGGGCTCTTCCAGCAGCGTCTCGAACCGCAACCCGCGCGGGCGCGACACCGGCACGCGCAGGAGGCCGCAATGCAGCCGCGACGCCGCGACCTCTTCGATGATCTCCGCCGCATTGGCCTCGCGCACCCCGACCTCGATGTCCGCATGCCGCGCGCGGCAGGTGCGCAGCACCTCGGGCGTGAAGGCATGGGCGGCCGCCGAACTGGTGAAGCCGACCTGGATGCGCCCGCGGTGGCCTTGCGCGAAGGCCAGCAAGCGGTCCTGCAGCGCGGCGAAGTCGGCCAGCAGGCGTTCGGCCTCCACTTTGAGCAGCCGGCCGGCCTCGGTGAGCTCGACGCCCTTGGGATGGCGGATGAAGAGTGCCGTGCCCAGCTCGTTCTCCAGCGACCGGATCTGCTGGCTGAGCGGCGGCTGCTGGATGCCCAGTGCCTCGGCCGCGCGCGTGATGTGGCCCGTGTCGGCCACGGCCTTGAAGTAGCGCAGGTGCCGCAGTTCGATATGCATGGCGTATGGAGTCCAGATTCTAGACATCTTTGCCATCTGGAGAGTCCATCCCCAGAATCGCCGCGCAGACCGACAGAACAGGAGACATGGATTGCCGTTCCCGATGAGCTGGCGCCTAGGCGCGACCGCTTCGTTCACCCTCGCGCTCGCCGCCCTCACCGGCTGCGCGTCCCACTCCCCCAACGCGACAACGACGAGTGAAGCGGCACCCGCCAAGGTGCCGTGCCCCGCGCAAATCCCAACGACCGCTACCTGCCTGGGCGGCACCGACTCCATGGGCGCGCACTACCTGATCGCCATGCCGGCGGACTGGAACGGCCACCTGGTGCTGCATGCGCACGGCGGCCCCACGCTGGGCGCGCCCAAGCCCGAGCGGGCGATCGAGGACCTCACGCGCTGGGCCATCACGGTGAAGGCCGGCTACGCGTGGGCCGGCTCCACCTTCCGCCAGGGCGGCGTGGAAGTGCGCACGGCGGCGGAGGACACCGAGCGGCTGCGGCACATCTTCCTGGCGCACGTGGCCAAGCCGAAGCGCACGATCCTGCACGGCCAGTCGTGGGGCGCCGGCGTCGCGGCCAAGGCGGCCGAGATGTACACCGCTGCGACCGTGGGCCGCCAGCCCTACGACGCCGTGCTGCTCACCAGCGGCGTGCTGGCCGGCGGCACGCATTCCTACGACGTGCGCACCGACCTGCGCGTGGTCTACCAGTACCTCTGCGACAACCATCCGCGCCCGAACGAACCGCAGTACCCGCTGAACATCGGCCTGCCCGCCGACGCCAAGATGACGGCGGCCGACCTGCGTTCGCGCGCCAACGAATGCCTGGGCCTGAACCTGCCGGCCGCGCAGCGATCGCCGCAGCAGCAGGCCAAGGTCCGCACGATCGAGAACGTGCTGCGCATCCCGGCCAGCTCGATCCAGTCGCACCTGGACTGGGGCACCTTCCATTTCCAGGACGTGGCCGGCAAGCGGACCGGCGGCGCCAGCCCCTTCGGCAACACCGGCGCGCGCTACACCGGCTCCGCGGACGACGCGGCGCTGAACGCCGGCGTGCGGCGCTACCGCGCGGACGCGGAGGCCTACCGGCGCTTCGCGACCGACACCGATCCGACCGGACGCATCCCCGTCCCCGTGCTCACCACCAAGTGGATCGCCGACCCCACCGCCTTCGTCGAACTCGATTCGTACTTCAAGGCCGTGATGGACCGTGCCGGCAGCGGCGACCGCCTGGTGCAGACCTTCACGACGCAAGGCACGCACAGCTACATCAGCGATCCCACCTACCCCACCCTGCTCGCGGCGTTGCTGCAGTGGGTGGAACAGGGCACCCAACCCACGCCCGCGAGCGTGGCCGCGGCCTGCCCGGCGTTCGAAGCGAAGTTCGGCAAGGGGTGCAGCTTCGCGCCCGACTACCGGCCCGCCGCCCTCGACACCCGCGTGCCGGTGCGCGAGCGCCCGTGAACGGCGCGCGGGATCCACGACACCTTCACAGGAGACAAGCCATGCTCATCCAGAGATTCCTCGTGCTGCTCGCCTTCGCCTGGTTCGCCGGCCCTTCGCTGGCCGAGCCTTTGAAGATCCTGTTCGTCGGCAACAGCTTCACCTACACGCGGCCGCCCGCGCTGAACTACAACACCGCCTCCGTCACCGACCTCAACCTGCAGAACTCGATCGACAAGCCGGAGGGCAGCGACCCCGAGCTGCCGCAGCCCTGGGGCGGCGTGCCGGGCATCTTCAAGGCGCTGGCCGACCAGTCCGGCGTGGACGTGGTGGTCAAGCATTCGCTGCGCGGCGGCGCCACGCTGCGCGGGCACATGATCAACTCCAATCCGGCCGGCTGGGACCTGCGCTCCAACATCGCGTCGGAGAAGTGGGACATCGTGGTCCTGCAGGGCAACAGCACGGAAGCGGTCAACCGCATGGGCGGCGACTTCGCGCAGTTCAACACCTACGTCGGCAAGCTGGAGCGCTTCATCCGGGTGGGCGACGCGCACAGCTACCGCGAATCGCAGCTCTATCCCGGCGGCAGCAACGCGCTGCGCAACATCCCCGCCAACCCGAACCGCAATCCGAACGCCGCCATCTACCTGTACCAGACCTGGGCGCGCCCCGACCTCGCCTATCCCGAAGGCACGCCGTACGCCGGCGAGCCGCTGGAGACCATGCAGCTCGACCTGCACAACGCCTACGCCCAGGCGGCGCAGACGCACAACCTCACCGGCGTCGTGCCCGTGGGCGACGCCTTCCTGCGCGCGGTCAACGACGGCGTGTCGGTTCGCAATCCGTACGACGCGAGCGAGCGCGGCATCAGCCTCTGGTGGCCCGCCGACCAGTTCCACCCGAGCGGGCACGGCGCCTACCTGAGCGCGCTGACCATGTTCGGCGCCCTCAGCGGCATCGACCCGGCTTCGTTCAGCGCTTCGGAGCAGGCTGCGCGCGACCTCGGCATCGCCCCGCAGAACGCGCTGCAGCTGCAGCGCACGGCCTCGCGGCAACTGCGCGACGCGGGGTATTCGCTGCTGCTGCGGCCCTGCGTGGGTTCGGGGCAGGCGCGCGCGTTGGAGCGGGGTTGCGCGGGCGTGCAGCGCTAGGAACGCCCTGGATCCCCGCCTCCGCGGGGATGACAACGCCCTGGATCCCCGCCTCCGCGGGGATGACAACGCCCTGGATCCCCGCCTCCGCGGGGATGACGGCGAGTCGGGTTCCGTCATTCCCGCGAAGGCAGGAATCCAGAGCTTCCGTCTTCACGCGGCCAGCCGAGAGCGCTCCATGCACCTCGTCGACAGCTCGCTGCCGCGCGACTCCAGGAACGCGACGAGTCGTTCCGCGTAATCCGGCGTGACCGCGTCCCGCACCGAGGGCCGTGCCGCCAGCGCGGCGCGCCAGGCCCGTACCCGCGGCAAGCCTTCGAAGAAGTCGGGCTCACCGATGGCCTCGAACACCTCGAAGTAGCGGAACACCGGCGCGAACACCGCGTCGACGAGGCCGAACGAAGCACCCGCGAAGAACGGTCCGTTCGAATCCAGTGCCGGCTCGAGCTGCCTGAACCGCGACACCAGTGCCTCCCTCGCCGCCTCCAAGGCCTTCGCGTCGGGCGCGGTATAGAACGTCCAGATTCGGTTGAGCACCTCCGAGCCGAACTCCATCCACCCGCGATGCCGCGCGCGCTGCAACGGATCGCCGGGATGAAGGCGAGGCGCGAACACCTCGTCCAGGTACTCGCAGATGACGGCCGACTCGAAGATCGCCTCGCCGTCCGCGAGCAGCACCGGCGTCTTGCCCAGCGGCGAGATCGCGGTGAACCAGTCGGGCTTGGCGGACAGGTCCACCCAGCGGCGGGAGAAGGCCACGCCCTTCTCCCGCAGCACGATGGCCGCGCGCTGCACGTAAGGGCACAGGTGGTGGCTGACCAGCGTGAGTTCCATGTCAGTCCTTCAGCAGGCCTTCGGCGCGCAGCACCGCGCGGACGGCTTCGCGCGAGCGCACGCGGTCCATCCACGCGACGACGTTCGGCCAGGCCGCCAGGCTCATGCCCACCATGGGCGCCCAGCTCAGGATGACGAAGGCGTAGGCGTCGGCCACGGTGAAGTGGCGGCCCACCAGCCAGTCGCGTCCCTGCAGGCGCGCGTCCACGTCGGCGATGCGCAGCTTCAGCTTGTCCTTCACGGACTTGCGCGTGGAGTCCGCGGTCTCCTTGTGGAACAGCCAGGGGCTGAAGCCCTTGTGCAGCTCGCTCGAAACGAACGTGAGCCACTGCAGCACCTCGAACCGCTCGCGGCTGCCCCCGGGCGGGATCAGGCCGGCGGCCGGCGCCAGGTCGGCGACGTACTGCAGCAGCGCCGCCACTTCCGTGTGGCGGCTGCCGTCGTCGAGTTCCAGCATCGGCACGTAGCCGCGCGGATTGATCGCGCGGTAGTCGTCGCCGCCGGCGGTGCGTCCGGCGACGGTGTCGACCTGGACCAGGTCGGCGGCGATGCCGGCTTCGCGCAGCGCGATGTGGACGGCCTGCGAGCAGTAGGCGGGGGAGAAATAGAGCTTCATGCGGGTTCCTGTGGGTGGTTGGGAGCCCGGACTGTAGGATTGCAAGGACGCAACGGAAATAGGACCGACTGCAATCCATGAATGCACGGACGCAATACCACCTGACGGCCGCCGACCTCGAGGTGGTGCTCGCGCTGGTGCGCGGCGGCACGCTGGCGCAGGCCGCGGAGCGCAGCGGCAGCGACGCCTCCACCGTGTTCCGCGCCTTGCAGCGCATGGAGCGGCGCCTCGGCCAACGACTCTTCGAACGCAGCCGCCAGGGCTACCTGCCGACCGAGGCGGCCAGCGAAGTCGCGCGGCATGCCGAGCGCATCGAGGCGGAGCTGGAAGCCGCGCGCGCGGCGGCGGCGGGCACGGCCGCGGCGGTGTCGGGGCGCGTGCGGCTCACCACCACCGACTCCGTCCTGCGCGGCCTGGTGCTGCCCTGCCTGCCCACGCTCGCGCGCGAGCATCCGCTGCTGCAGCTGGAGCTGCGCGCCACCAACGAGCTCATGAGCCTGAGCAAGCGCGATGCCGACCTGGCCCTGCGCGCGACGCCCAAGCCGCCGGAGCACCTGGTCGGCCGCTGCCTGGGCACGATCGAGTTCGCCGTGTGCACGTTGCGCGCGCGCGGTTCGAAGTCCACCGAGCTCGACCAGCTGGACTGGATCGCCCCCGACGAAGCCATGCCGGAACACCCTTCCGTGCGCTGGCGGCGCAAGCATCTGCCGAAGCTCGCGCCGCGCCACCTGGTCGACGGCATCGTGGGCGTGGTCGATGCGATCAAGGCCGGCCTGGGCGTGGGCATCCTGCCGCTGTTCATGCTGGAGGTGGAGCCGCAGCTCAAGGCGATCACCGAGCCGCTGGACGGCTGCGAATCCTCGCTGTGGCTGCTGGCGCATCCGGAGTCGCGCCACCTGCGCCGCATCGCCGCGGTGTACCAGCACCTCGGCGAGGCGATCAGGCTGCCAGCTTCTCGACCATGAAGTCGCTGAAGGCGCGCACGGCGGGCAGCACCGCGCGATCCGCCGGCCGGACGATCCACACCTTGGCGCCGAAGCGGCCCGTGATCGACCACTCGGGCAGCAGCCGCACCAGGCGCCGCCGCTTCAGCTCCGCCGCCGCCACGTAGTCGGGCACCACGGCCACGCCGAGCCCGCCCGCGACCAGCGCGGCCAGGCCTTCGCTGTTGTTCACCGACACGCGGCCGCGCGTCCGCACGGATACCGACTCACCGTCGCGCGTGAACGACCACTCGGCGCCCTGCGCCTCCCGCGCGTAGTTGAGGACATCGGCCTTGATCAGGTCGGCCGGCTTCCGGATGCGGCCGGCGATCGCGCTGCCGCGGGCCGCCACCAGGTAGTACGCGATCGGGCGCAGCGGCCGCGCGATCGACAGGTCCGGCGGCTGGTCGGCGAGACGGATCGCGACGTCGATGCCCTCCTCGGCGAAGTCGATCATGCGGTCGAGCAGCAGCACGTCGACTTCCACCTCCCGGTAGCGCTGCACGAATTCGGAGACCAGCCCGAGCAGCACCGCCTTGCCGTAGGCCACCGAGGTCGTGACGCGCAGCAGCCCGCGCGGCGCGCTGGTCAGCGAAGCGACCGCCGATCGGGCCGCATCGGCGCTGCGCGTCAGTTGCGCGGCGTGTTCGTACGCCAGCCGGCCGGGCTGCGTGAGGGAGAGCGATCGCGTCGTCCTCTGCAGCAGCCGCGCGCCCAGGCGTTGCTCCAGCCGCTGCACCTGCTTGCTGAGGGCGGACTTCGAAGCGCCCAGCCGTCGCGCGGCTTCGCTGAAGCTGCCGGCCTCGCTCACGGCCGCGAAAGCGGCGAGACCGGCGAGAAGGTCGGCATCGAGGGCGTCCTGCATGGGGATTGTCTCCGGTTGGGCGACAGTCTATTTCCTCGAAGCCGGATTGTGGATCGGACAAGCACGAAGGACCATGCGCTCCCACCCATCTCGCCGGAGACCCGCATGCCCTTCCTCGACCTCACGATCCAGCATTCCGTGCCGACCCAGGCCGCCATCGAAGCCGTCCAGCAAGGCCTGACCGGCCTGATGGCCGACATCCTTCGCAAGCGCGCCGACCTCACTGTCGTCAGCGTGGGGTTGCAGCCCGGCGCTTCCATCGCGATCGGCGGCCGCCGTCTCGGGCCGCAGGCCTGGTCGGGGCGGCTCATCGCGTACGTCACCGAAGGCACGAACACCGAAGAGGAGAAGGCGCGCTTCCTGCAGGCCGCGCACGCCCTGCTCTCGCGGCACCTGTCGGCGCCCGCCTCGCCCTTCTACATCGTGGTCCAGGAAGTGCCGGCGAACTCGTGGGGCTACGACGGACGTTCGCAGGCGGACCGCGCCGCGGCCGTGGTGTGAGATGGACACCGACGCGCGCTACTGGAACCAGATCGGGCCGCACGGCGGTTGGCTGGCGGCGAGCCTGCTGGGCGCCATCCGCCGGCGGCACGGGACGGAACGCGTGGTGCGGTCGCTCAACCTGGAGTTCATGGGGCGCGTCGAGCCGGGCGAGTTCGACATCGAGGTCGAAGCGGTCTCGCAGCAGCGTTCCGTTGCCTTCGAACGGGCGGTGCTGGTGCAAGGCGGCAAAGCCCGCGTGCAGGCCTGCGCCGTCATGGCCGCCGTCCGTTCACCGACGTTCCATCAGCTGGCGCGCGCTCCTCGAATCGGCGCAGCGCGGGACCATGACCCGCTCGACGCACTCGAACAACTGGCCGCCTTCCCTCGCATGTTCGACTACCGCATCGCCTGCGGATGGCCCGGCTCCGAAGAGAAACAAGGCGCGACCTGCGGCTTCGTGCGCCCCCGCTTCGACCGACGCATCACGTCCGAACAACTCGCGATGCTGGCCGACGCCTGGTTCCCCGCGGCCTGGTCCGGCGCCGCCGAGCGGGTTCCCGCCAGCACGGTGTCGATGTCGCTGGTGTTCGGCGGCGTCGAAGAGGCCGTCGACCTCGGCGACGACCATTACCTGCAAGCCCACTTCCGTACCGTGCAGCTCGCGGGCGGCTTCGGCGACGAGAGCGGCACGCTGTGGTGGCCCGATGGCCGCCTGGCCGTCAAGGTGCAGCAGCTCGTGTGGTTCGCCGCGGCGCCTTGACCTTCATCAAGCTCCCCGCGATGTCGCGCTCCTACAGTGGCCGCACAACCACCGGAGTGTGAGAGGGGTCCCATGTCGATCGAGCTTTACCGCGACGAGCACCACGCGTGCCTGATGTTCACCGACCTGATGGAGGAAGACGGCCAGGCGGTGCAGAGCAACCAGTTCCTCATCGTCGACCACGGCGTCGGCGCGGTGATCGATCCGGGCGGCAACCTGGCGTTCAACGAGCTGTACCTCTCGCTCTCGCGCTTCTTCCCGCCGCAGGGCCTGAAGTACATCGTGGCCTCGCACGCCGACCCGGACATCATCGCGTCGCTCGACCGCTGGATGACCTCGACGAAAGCCAAGCTGGTGATCTCGCGCATCTGGGAACGGTTCGCGCCGCACTTCACCAAGGTGGGAAAGACGGAGGACCGCGTCATCGGCGTGCCCGATGCGGGCGGCCGTTTGCCGCTGGGCGAGAACGAGCTGTGGCTGCTGCCCGCGCACTTCATGCACTCGGAAGGCAACTTCCACTTCTGGGACCCGGTCAGCCGCATCCTCTTCACCGGCGACCTGGGCGTCTCGCTCCTGAGCGGCGCCGAGGCGGCCAGGCCGATCCGCGAACTCGCGCCGCATCTGCCGAAGATGGAAGGCTTCCACCGCCGCTACATGGTGTCCAACAAGATCCTGCGTCTGTGGGCGCGCATGGCGCGCCAGCTGGACATCCGCATGATCGTTCCGCAGCACGGCGCGCCCATCGCGGGGCGGCAGGCGATCAGCGACTTCTTCGACTGGATCGAGAACCTGATGTGCGGGGTGGATCTGTTCGACGACCGGGCTTACCAACTGCCCACGGCCACGATCGATCCACGGGCTCATCGCACGCAGCCGGCGTTGCGGGCCGTGGCCTGAGACTCGTCGTCCCCGCGAAGGCGGGGACCCAGGGCTTCCGTCTTCACCGGCGCACGGGAAGCCCTGGATTCCCGCCTTCGCGGGAATGACGGAGCTGGGTCGACCACTCCAGAAAATCGCGCAGAAACTTCGGCTTGTCCGAATCCCGCGGCACCAGCGCGAAGTACTCGCTCCCCCGGCTGATCAGCTTCGGGAACGGCGTCATGATGCGCCCGCTCTCCAGGTCGCTGTCCAGCGTGGGAAACGGCCCGATGCCCAGCCCCATGCCATCGACGACCGCCTGCAGCGTCACGAAGAAGTGATCGAACCGCAGCGTCTGCGCCGGCCGCAACTCGGCGCAGCCGGCCGAAGCCAGCCAGTTCTCCCAGTCGCCCGGCCGTGACTCGGTGGACAGCCAGACGGCCTGCGCCAGGTCCGCCGGCTTGCGGACCTTGCGCTGCTTCAGGTAGGCCGGGCTCGCGATCACGGTGGTCTGCTCGGCCAGCAGCGGCAGCACCTCGAACTGCGCCCTGTCGTCCGCCGAGCGCCGGATGCCGACGTCGAAGCTGCCGCGCAGCACCGGGTCGTTGCTGAAGGCCGTCGAGATCCTCACCTCCACCTGCGGATGGCTCGCCCGGAACGAGGGCAGCTGCGGGATCAGCCGGCGCATGGCCAGCGTGGCCGGCGCGGGCGGCGGGCCGGCGATGCTGGCGCTGATGGCCAACGAAGTGCAGTTCGGTTTCGAGACCATCCCGTGCGCGATCGGCCCTGCGCGCAGCGGCAAGCTGCGC
>Ga0247819_10000454_pt1 | contig 24509 bp, 15 predicted proteins | sample 13C_Xylose_Day6_FD_193428 | JGI IMG/M metagenome (GOLD analysis project Ga0247819, IMG submission 193428) | Soil microbial communities from agricultural site in Penn Yan, New York, United States - 13C_Xylose_Day6 | ecosystem: Environmental > Terrestrial > Soil > Agricultural land | place: USA...
AGCCCAACACCATGCCAGCACTGAAAATCTCGCCCGCCGGGGTCAGCAACTTGCCACCCACCGCCCCCACTTCCGGACGTCGTGCATGATCCATGAGCTGGCCCAGCCAGTCCTGCCCCAGTTCCAACGTGCTGGCTTCCAGCCACACCAGGTAGTCACCACTGGCTTGTTGCGCAGCTTGGTTGCACAGGTAAGTCCAGGAAAGACCGGCGTTGAACGAAAGGACCCGCAGCAGCCCTCCTGCAATCTGTTCAACGGCTGCAAGCCAGGTGTGCACCTCCTCGTCGAGGTCGGTAGGTGCAATCAACAGCACCTCAAGCGCTGCATGGCGAGTGCGCTCCAGCAGCGAAGTGATGCAACGCTGAAACTGCACCAATGTTCCGCGCAATGGGATGAGGATGCTCACCGAGGTATGCGGGTCTTGGCCATGAACAATGCGGTAGTGCCCTGAGGGCAAGGCGATCACCTGCCCCTGATCATAGCCACGGGACTTCAGATGCCTGGCGATGGCAGCCTGTTCGTGCGGGCAGCACTGCCGTTCGGTCACGTCCTGAACCAGCAAGGGGGTACTGACATGAGCCACGCAACCGAGGCCGAAATGCTCGATCAAGCGCAACTGGTAGTCGAGTTCGAAGGCTCGCCCATAGGCGCCATCGAAGCCGCCCAGTTGCAGCAATGCGTCTCGACGCAGCAACCAGTGGCCACTCAGCATGCCGGGATTGCCCAGCAACAGGTCAAGGTTCAGATCGGGGCGCAACACCTGGCCAAGGCTGCCATCGGCGGCTCGGCTGGTTTCATCGGCGTACAACGCCACGCACTCGGCCGGCAGTGCAGCCAGCTCACGGCCGATGACCAAGAGTGCATCGTGACTGAAGGCCACCCCCGCCCGCACGATCAACTGCCAATGCGAGCTCGACTGCTGCAGCAGGGCATTGGCCACACTGGCCGTATTCTGACCATCCCATTGGGCATGCTTTACCCCAGGCGCCACCGGCGAAGTGGCCAGCACCGTCACCTGGAGTGTATCGAGCGGGCAGCCCTGCAGGCTCTGCAGCGTACGGGTCAACGCCGGGGAACCTGGGGTAGCATCGTCCAGCACAAGCACGTCAAGGGTCGCCGTTACCGGGCGCGTGGCGGCATCGTGCAACGCCAAGCGTTGCTGCGCCATGCCCTGGCGGGACTGCAACCAGGCCGGCAGCGAGCGCACAGGCGCCGTCGCAAGCAACAAACCTGCGGCTGCCTGAGTGGTATCGATAAAACGATCCAGCGCCTCCCAGAACTCGCGCTGCTGCATCATCAGGCGCTCACGGAGCATGCCGAGGGTGCTTCTGGCCCGCTCCAGCTCATCCGGCTCGAGGTTCCAGGCCACGCCGTGGCTTTTGCTTTCGTGCTGGGCGATTTTGTTGGGTACCCAATCGCTGGGTAGAACCACTGCCAGACAGCCGCACAGTACGGCCTCGGCTGCAAGCCCGGAGGACTCGCCGCAATAGAAGTACTCGCACTGCTGGAACAGGTCGCTCAGCGCCTCCCAGCTGTCCGGCCAGCGCGGGGTGATCTCGACCGCGTCGGCCGGCAGCAGCGCCGGATCGATGGTGGCCTGCTGGCTGCGCCCCTGGTAGTAACAGACCTTGCCCGCAACCCGCTTGCCAGGGTCATCACTGGGGCGGAACACGCTCAAGTCGAACGCAGGAAGAAACATCACGCGGTCCGCCGGCATACCTGGCTGCACCAGGTCACGGGTGTAGGCATAGAAGATGTCGTTGTCGCCGTAGTCTGCAGTCGTTTTGATGAACCCTGGCTGGTTCAGCAAATAACGCACTACGATGTTGGCGTTCAAGGGGTTGCCGTCGATGATCTCTGGATAGACGCCGATAGGCTCCAGCCCCAGCGCCTGATGTCGACGCTTCACGTCTTCGCTGAGGAAGGGGGTAACCAGCTCTGCGGGGCTGTGCTCGCTGGTGATGTAGGCTTCCTGACCGGAACGGTTGAGCGCATCACAGAGCATGTGCATGACACGAATGCCTGCAGAATTGCGCCGGTACTCCGGCATATAGATGTAATAGGGCTGAGGTCGTCTGGAAAAGAGTTCACGCATCAGCGTCACACCTTGAACAAGAAATAAAAAGTCACCAGGGCCGCAGCCCCGGATGAATGGGCCTTGCTGCTCAGGTCGGGCGCGGCAATTGCCCGGCCCAACGGGCCATGCTGTCGATGCAGCCATCCAGCGACGTCCAGGCTTGCAGCCCCAACTCCCTGGCACGGCGAGTATCGGGCACGTAGAAAGATCGCGCCGCTCCCTCTACTGGCCGCCCCATGATCCGCAGCGGCTTGTGCGGTGCGATACGGGCGATGACCCGCGCCGCCAGTTCGGCGATGGTCACCGGCTGGTCGGAGCCAACGTTGTAGGCCTGCCCAGGCTCGCCACGCACCAGCAGCAGCAACAACCAGGCCGCCAGGTCGGCGCCATGCAGGTAGCTGCGCACCGCCTCGCCACTCGACTGGAGCACGATCTCGTCGGAAAACAGCGCATCGCGCACGAAGTTGCCAATGGCAAAGTGCGCATCCAGTGGCAGACCGGGGCCTGCGAAGGCAAAGCAGCGGGTCATCACCACCGGCAAGCCATGGGCTTGCGCGTAAAGAGCGGCCAGCGTTTCCTGCGCACGCTTGCCTTCTCCGTAAGCGCTGCTGGCCTGATTGCTTGCACAGGCGCCAGCATGTTGCTCGGGTACCCCGCTGTCACAGGGCAGGTCGCCATACTGGGCGCCGGAGCCTGTAATCAGCACGCGTTCGCAGCCACTGTGTACGGCCAGGTCAAACACTCGACGTGCGCCTTCAGTGATGGTCTCGAACAACTCCAAGGGCCGTGCATGGGCAGCGGCAGAGGTGTCGGCCGCTGCATGCACGATCAGTTGCGCAGGGCGTCCGGGCAGCGTGCTCAACCGGCGAATATCGGTAACCTGCCAATGCAGCCAGGCACAACCACGATAGCCCGGCATCGCCGACAGGAACGTCTCAGGGTCGCGCGAAACTAGCGTCACCTCGATATCGGCGCCCCCCCGATTTAACTGATTGACCAGCGCCAGCAACCAGCGGCCGAAAAAGCCGGTTCCCCCCGTCACCAGTAGATGCTTGCCCGACAGCGCCTCACGCAGCTGCGCCAACACCGGCAGACGCCGAAGCTCCTCGCCAACCTGGCCGTCGCTACGCGGATCGAATGCCTCGAACATCATGCCAATCTCGCCAGCACGCCCATCACCTCAGCTTTGCGCCAGCCCAGGTCAACGGGCAGCAGATGGCTGTCGAGCACCGTCAACCCGGCGTTTTCCAGCAACCGATACAGCGCTTGATGGGTAAAGAAATTGATGTGCTCGTGCCAGTGTTTCTTGGCCCTGGCCAAGGTCAGGCTGCCCGGATGCTCGCGCATCAGCGCCTCATGAGGCACTTCGACGTACAGCAGCGTGTCGCGGTCCATAGCCGGGAGAATCTGCTCGATAAGCGCCCTCGGTGACGGAACATGCTCCAGTACCTGGCAACAAGTCACTAGGTCGTAGTGGCCGCGCACCAACTGCTCAGGGCCGATAGACTCAGCGCCCTCGGCCAGTTCGACCGCCGAAATGTCATGCACATGCAGGAGTGCGTGCTGGCCACGGAACGGCGTGTTCAAGCCACTGCCACCACCCCAGTCGAGCACTGCTGGCCGCGCGGGCACATGCCTTTTCAGCCATCGCTCGACGTCGGCAATGTAGCTCTCACGCCCGTGGTAATGCTCGGCCACAGCGGCGTAGCCGGGTTCGTAGTGGTCGCGCTGACGGGTGTAGGCCTCGTCCCGATAGCCGGCATACAGGGCAGCCATTTGCGCATCCGTGAAGCGGTAGTCGAGAAACAGCACGCCACACGCCTGACACTGCAACGAGTTGCACAGGGTGTAAGCCATGCCCGCACGCAGGTCGCGCAAGCCCCAGTCGGCAGTGACCTCGACGGGGTCATGATCGAAGACCCGCTTGGCCACGAAAGGCATCAGCACCGCGCCGGACTTATCCAGCTGTGCACTGGCGCAACAGATGCACGACCGGGCAATGAAGTCCGCAGGCGAGGTCACCATGTGCTGCGCCCCCCGTCGACCACCAGGTTGGTGCCATTCATGTAGGTGGAGGCGTCCGAGCAGAGGAAGGCAATGGCCCCTCGGTACTCATCGGCCTCGGCCATGCGCCCCAATGGAATGAGCGGCGTCAGCCGGCTCAGGAACACATCGTTCTGCCCAGCGAAAACGCCTCCCGGAGATAACGCATTGCAGCGCACGCCCTGCTCGCACCAGTAGGTGGCCAGGTACTTGGTCAGGCCGATCAGACCATGCTTGACCACTGAGTACGTGACAGGTTTCACCGGCTGGTTGTCCGCTTCACGGCCATCGACCCGGTACAGTCGCTGATCAGGCGCGATAACGCCAAGATCAGAGGCGATATTTATGATCACCCCGCGCCCCTGGCTCGCCATCTGGCTGCCGAACACCTTGGCGCAATTGAATGCCCCTCCCAGCCCTACATCGATGTCCAGACGCCACTGCTCCCAGGGAAAATGCTCCAGCCTTGAGAAATCCTGGCCGTCGGTGTTTTCGACCTTGGGGTTGCGTGCGGCATTGTTGATCAGGATGTCGACCTTGCCGAACGCGGCCAGCACTTCATCGGCGGCGCCTTTCACGGCAGCCAGGTCGGTGATGTCGGCGACCAGGGCAAGCGGCTTGCAGGGGTAGGATTGCTGCAACTTCTCTACATTGCGGGCAAGGCCTGCGGCGTCGATATCCAGCAACACCGGCGTGCCGCCAAAGCCTGCGATGGTGGCCGCATGCTGGTAACCCAGCAAGCCGGCGCCACCGGTGATCACCGCCACACGGCCGCTCAGGTCGAACAGTGCCTGTACGTCATTCATCGACCTGCACCTCATCAAGGCGGATTTCGCGTTGAGCCTTCAGTGACCGAAGCGCCGCCAGTGCAAGACGCACGCTCTGCAGGCCATCCTGCAAGTCGACCACCGGTCGCCCGCCGCTCTCCAGACAGTCCAGGAAATGCCTGGCCTGGGCCATGAACATATCGTTGCGCGCAAAGCCTTCGAAGGCATCCTGCTCGCACAGCTCACCCTGGGCGTCATACACACGCAAGCGATTGGCCAGTAAGTCCATCTCGGCAACCCCCGCATCGCCAGCGATCTTGAACACCCGTACCGGTGGACGCTGCAGGAAATCCTGATGGAGCATTACTGGGAAACGGCCGGCCGCGCTGTCATAACGCAGCAGCGAAGACACGCTGTCTTCGACATCGATTTGCAGGCCACTCAACTGGCCGCCATGGCTGGTGATGCTCTGCGGCAGGCCGAAGAACCAGTAGAGCAGGTCCATTTCATGGATCTGCGACAGCACCACACCTCCCCCCTGGTCGGCGCGTGCGGCGTACATCTGCCGGTAATCCTCGTAGCGGTGCCAGTTAGGCAGGTACTCGCCGATTTCGGCACGCACGCTGATCAGGCGCCCGAAGAAGCCACTGTCGAGCAGCGCCTTCATGCGTTGCAGGCCAGGGTGGAAGCGGAACTGATAACCCACATGGAACACCAGTCGCCGCTGGCGCACTTCTTCGAGCAATTGGGCGACGCCTTGCAGGTCGCTGGCCAACGGCTTCTCCATGAAGACCGGGACATTTGCCTTGACGCAGGCCAATGCAACCGGCACATGCAGGGCGTTGGGGTTGCAGATGAACGCAGCCTGCGGGGCTACAGCCAACGCCGCGTCGAGGTCGCGGTGCACGGTAATCGCGTAGTCGGCTTCAAGGTCGGCGCCTTCGTCAATGGTCAGGTTGTCGCGCAGCTTGATCGTCTGACCCCGCACCCGATAGGCGTGCACCTCCAGACGGTCGCCCAGCAGTTGGCGAAGATTGCGCAAATGACGCTGGCCGATCCCGCCCAGACCACAGAACAGCACTTTCACAAGCTTGCTCCTTTCTTTTCGCTCAAAGCATTGCCACGCAACCATTCACAGGCAAGCGCTGCCATCTGCCGCAGCCATTGCACCTCATCACCCGGCTCACCCCGCGCCACTTGCAGCACGAAATCGCCCCGGTACTGGTAACGCTGCAGTTGTTCGAGCAGTTCGGCAAAGTCGGCATCCCCCAGCCCCAGCGGTACGGTGGTACTGCCCAGACGGCGGTCCTTGATATGGAAACTACCGATACGCGGTCCGTAGGCAGCGAACTCATCTGCCGGACGAAAACCCAGCGATGCACTGTTGCCCGCGTCGTAGTTCACCCACACCAAAGGATTCTCCAGGTGGACGAGGAAGGCCGCAAAATCCTCTGGCCCCAGGTCGGTCTCCAGGTGCAGTTCCACCCCATGGCGCTCTGCATCGGGCAGCACCTTGGTCAGCGCCGCCACGACCTGCTCGCGCTCTTGCTCGGTACGCATGCTGGAAGCATCGACAAACGGCAGGACCACGCGGGTGACGCCCAGCTCCGGGCAGATCGCCAACAGCCACTGCAGGCGTTCGAGCAACGACTGGTGCTCGGCTTCACTGCAACGCAGCAGCGGGCGGTCCATGAAGTAGTCGGCGCAGATCGAAACCACCGATACGCCATGCGCCTCCAGCGTTTCGCGCAGTTGCACGCGGCCCTCGGCGGTTTCCAGAGGGTTGGCCCCTTCGCCGTAAAGGTCGTAGATCCATTCGATACCACGCAGGCCGGCTTCGCGGGCATTGGCGATCTCGCGCATCCAGCCTTCGCGGGGGAACGACTGGAAGCGCCCGCCCTCGGGCGCCCCCAACCGACCTTGCATGGTGTACAGGCCGGCGTCGGCGTACTGGCTCAGGTAATCGCTCATGTCACGCCTCCACCAGCGGGATCAGCATGTTGGCCCGCAGCTCTTCGGGCTCAAGGAAGGGGAACAGGTCTTCAAGCGGCCTTGAGACCATCACCCCGTTCTCACCGATGCGCGAGGTCACCCGAGGGCCGATGGCCTGGTCAGGTTCGACCATCAGTTCACAGAGCACCGGACCTTCCTGGGCCAATACCTTGTCCAGGCTGGCACGCAAGTCATCTTCACCGGTGATGCGCACGGTGGCCAGGCCAAAGGCTGCAGCCAGGGCACTGATGTCCGGCAGGGTCAGCCCAGAGTCCGGGTCGCAACCGATGGTTTCCTTGAAGTACCCCCCTTGGGAGGCACGGATCGAGGCATAACCGTTGTTGTTGAGGATGAAGTACTTGATCGGCAGGCGCAGGCGGCGCACCACCTCCAGCTCCTGGATATTCATGACGAAACCACCGTCACCGTCCACCGAGATGGTACGTTTGCGCCCGCTGCCCAGGCAGCCACCAATGGACGCTGGCAGGCCATAACCCATCGAGCCGAGGCCGCCAGTGGCCACGGCACGCTGGCCACGCTTGAGGCGCACGGCCAGCCAGAAGGTGTCGAGCGCAGCGCCGGAGCTTCCCGGAATGATCTGGTCACCTTCAGCCATGGCTGCCGACAGGGTCTCGGCAAACACATAGGTATTCACATAGGGGCTCGGCGCTCGGTACTCCGGCAGTACCACTGGGTAGCTGTGCTTCCACGCCGTGCAACGCTCGATCCAGGCAGGGTAAGCATAGCCACCCTGCGCGGTGGCCTGACTCAGGCCGTCGATGAACGCCTTGGCGTCACAGACGAAGTGCTCGTCGGGCATGTCACCGAGCTTGTCGATTTCAGCCGCATCAATGTCCACCACCACGATATCGGCAGCGCGGGCGAAATGCGCACGGTTGAAGCCGGTGATGGAGAAGTCCATGCGGCAACCAATGGCCAGTACCAAGTCGGCATTCTGCACCGTGAAGTTGGCCCCACGGGCTGCAACCGTACCGCAGCGCCCAAAGTACAGCGGGTGTTCGAACTCCAGCAGGTCGGCACCGATCCAGGTGGTCAAGGTGGGAATACCCAGCTGCTCGACCAATTGGCGCAAGCTGGCCTCGGCCGAGGCACAGTGCACACCGTTGCCCACCAGCAGCACCGGGCGCTGCGCCTCTCGCAAACGCTGGGCCAGGCGTTGCAGCGCAGCAGCGTCAGGCAGGTGAGTATCGTCTGCAGGCGGCTCGAAGCCCTCCAACTGGGCCGGGTCGATCTCGGTGGCCTGGACATCCAGAGGAACATCCAGCCATACCGGACCTTTGCGCCCATTGAGCATAAGGTAGAACGCCTTTTCCAGCTCGTAGCGCACCCGCTGGGGGTCGAGCAGGCACACGGCGTACTTGCTCAGTGGGCTGACCACACTGACGATATCCAGCTCCTGGGTACCCAACTGTCGCAGGCCTGTGTCGCCCTTGAGGTCGGCCCGCTTGACCTGCCCCGAAACGAAGAACATCGGCGTGGATTCGAACCAGCCACCGGCCAGGCCGGTGATGGCGTTGGTCGCCCCAGGGCCGGAGGTGACCAGGCAGGCACCGAAGCGCCCCGAGGTACGCGCATAGCCTTCGGCGGCGATGGCCGCGCCCTGCTCGTGAAGCATGCTGACCGCACTGAGCCGCGGCTGGCGCAGCAAGGCATTGTTCAGGTGCATGGCACCACCGCCAGGCAGGAAGAACACATGCCCGATGCCCTGGTCGGCGATGAACTGGAAGATATAGTCGGCAACGCGCATGGTGGCTTTACTCGGCACGGTTCGAAGAGGGAAGACGGTCGGCAGGCACGGCATACAGCACCAGGTCCCAGCCTTCGGCAAGGTGTGGCCCGAGGCTGAAGTGATAGCCTGGGTAGTAACCGTGCAACTGCAGCAAGATGCTCCAGAGGTGGTCCTGCTCGTGATACACGCACACGGCAATGAGCGGCTGGCGCTCGCTGATCAGGCGCTTGCCGCCGGCCAGGCACTGCGGCTCGAACCCTTCGATGTCGATCTTGATGAACGTCGGCGCAGCGATAGTTTCGGCCAGCTCATCGAGGGTGGTGACCTGCACACGCTCACTTCCACTGCCGACGCGGGCTGCAGGCCCACCGCTGGCTTCGATGAAGAGCTCGCCGCTGGTGTCGCCAACAGCCTTCTGGTGAGCATGGAAACGCTCGCTGCCGTCCAGCGCCGCCAACGTGGTGCTCAGCGCCGCGTAGTTAGCCGACGACGGCTCGAACGAATGGATCTCGCTGAAGGGGCGGCCACTGTGCAGATACCCTTGCACCGAGTCACCGTTGAACGCGCCGATATCGTAGACCACCTCGTCAGCCCTGGTGTTGCTGAAGGCTGCATCGAAGTAGATCGCACGCGGTGAGGCAGGTGGCAGCAGGTCGTAGTCGAGGAACAACCGCCACTGCACGTGATCGACGAACAACTGCCGCGACGCCTCATCACCCAGCAAGGCATAGGCCTGGCGAATCTGGCCGGCCTGGGCCACCACCTTTTCCGGGAGGTCCAGCGAGTAGTGCGGCAGGAAGCTCTGCGGGTAACGCCAAGCCAAATGCCCAAACAGTGCAATACGCTGGAAACCCAGAGCGTGCAACGGCTCAAGACGATCCTGCATGCGGTCGGTCGCCTCGCCACACCAGATAGTGGCGATCATCCCCGGCAATTCGCCTTGGTGTTGCGCCACGTACGCTGCTGGGCCAAACACCGGGATGCCCTGAACCTCGCTGCCCCACAGGGCAGGGTTGTTGTCGATGAACGCCTCGGGGCGCAGACCCATGCCTTGCAGGACCTTCACGGCTTTACGCCCCAGGTTGCCGGCACCGAACAGGATGAAGGGCTTGTCCAGGCCACCAAGCAGGCGATCGAGCGTTTCGTGCTGGCGCTCGCGGATTGCCTCCACCGGCTCGCTCAGCAACCGCTCCAGGCGGTCGTTCAGATGTTCAACTGTCATGAATGGCGCCTCACAGTGATTCGAGGAAACGCAACGCCGACCAGAAGCCGGCACCGTGGTCCTTGTGGCCCTGCCAGACTTCGGGGATGAAGCTGGCATGGGTGTTTTGTGCGATTTGTGCCCAGCTTGCAGGCCAATCGATGTCGCCCGTACCCATCAGCACGCCTTCACCATTGGTGCCTTTGGCATCGGCCACGTGCAGGTGCGCCGAATACGGCAGCAGCTGGCGCAGTGCTTCCTGGAAGTCGAGGTCGAAGTGGAAGCAGGTCATCTGCAGGTGGGACAAGTCCAGGCACAGGCGCAAACCGTGGGTCCGTGCCTGCTCTGCCAACTCGTCGGGCATCATGAAGATGTTCTGGTGACGCTGACCACCGAAGTGCCAGGGGAACGGCGCCATGTTCTGCGGAATCAGCTCCGTCCCGGCGAAATCAACACGCGCACAGGCTTCGTGGAAACGCTCGTACAGCTCGCCGCGCATGGCCAGCGGGCGCGGCTGGTCAGCGGAGAATCCGCCGATGTTGGCAACGATCAACCGGGCATCGGCGTGGGGGAAGAACTCTCCCATCTGCAAAGTGGCATCCACCACCCGCTGCAGGTTATCAATCGAGCGCTGGCGATACGCGGGATCATCCGCGACCAGGTCAAGCAGCTCGCTGTTCTCGAACAGCTCCGGGGCATGCACGACCAACCGCGAACACTCGGTGCGCGCCAGAAAAGGCGCCGGCGCCAGGCTCAAATCACGGTACGAGAGATGAAACTCGAACAGGTCTGGGGTGATGCGGCGGTGATAGTCGGCGAAGTCGTGGTAGCGAACCGGTACGCCCCAGCGCACAGGGAGCTTGAACGTCAAAGGCTGGTCGGCCTGATGCTCTTGCAGGTCGCTGTCGAACAGGAAATCGCCCTGGCTGATATCACGGTTCGCCGGTTTGCCCAGCAGCTCTTCAAGGCGGTACGGCGCCAGGCCCTGGCCGGGGCTGGCCACCCGCAGCATGTCGGCGCTGATGACCGTACCTCGGGTGATATCGCGGGCGGCGATGACACTTTTGGCCAGGTTCTCGCGGTTGAGCAGTTCGCCCTGGCTGGCATGCCGCCCAGGCCCTTGCCACGGCAAGGCCAGTTGCAGTTGGCGAATGCCGTCGACCAGTTGGCGGAACTCGGTCGGCTCAAGGCTGGCCAGGTGGTCAGGCCCTTCCATGTTGCGGTCCAGGGTGATGTGCCGTTCCACCAGCTTGGCGCCCAGGGCTACAGCGCCCAGGGTGATGGCGATTCCGCGCTCGTGGCCAGAATAGCCCACCAGCCCATGCAGTTCCTGCAGACGACGCAAGTAGCCCAGTTGAATATCGGACTCCGGCGCCGGGTAGGCGCTGTTGCAATGCAGCAGCGCGAATGGCGTGCCGAGTGCGTTGAGCTGCTCGATTGCACGAATGATTTCGTGCTCGAACGACATGCCGGTGGACAGAATCAACGGCTTGCCCAGGCTGGCGGCCTTGGCGATGAGGTACGGGTTGCACAGATCGGCCGAGGCGATTTTCAGTGCCGCCACATCGAAGCTCGCCAGCGCATCGACACTGGGCTCATCCCAAGGCGTACACAGGTAGGTAATACCCTTGCGGGCACAGTAGTCACGGACCTGGCGGTGCTCGTCCAGGCTCAGCTCGACCTTGTCCAGCAGGTCCTGGATGTACTCCACACCCAGGTCTTCGGCGCGCGAGCCATCGGCCTTGCGCCGGTACAGGGCTTCGCGGTTGCGCAACTGAAACTTGACGCAATCGGCACCGGCCTCGATGGACGCATCGACCAGGCGCAAGGCCAGATCCACGGAGCCGTTGTGGTTGTTGCCCACCTCGGCGATGACATAGACGTGCTCGCCGCCCAACGGGGTGCCGTCAAGAAGAATCGGGGTCATTGGATTTTCGCTCGCCATGAGGTTACGCCGCTGGATTCAAATCGGAAATTCTGGGTTTCACAGCCAAGCTCGGACAATACGTGGATCACCCGCTGGCGCAGTTGTGGCTGAACATAGAACAGGAAGAAGCCCCCGCCGCCGGCCCCCAGCAACTTGCCACCCACAGCGCCCGCAGCAATGGCGGCATCATAGATATCGTCGAGCCGGCCGTGGCTGATTGCCGTGGAAAAGCGTTTCTTCAGGCGCCACGCCTCATCGAGGCACACCCCTACACCGCGCAGTTCACCGCGAATAAGGTGCCGGTGCATGCGCCGGCACAGCGCTACGCTGGCGTGCAGCAGTTCGGTTTGCGAGTCCTGGGCTTGGATTTCTTCGCGCTGCTGCTCATGCAGACGCCCCGAATCGTGGGAGATACCGGTATTGCACAGCAGCAGGCACGACTCGAACTCGTTACGGATCGCGTCTTCCAGGCGAATCGGATGCACCAGGTTGCGCTGGTTCTCGAACTCGATCAGGTTGAACCCGCCAAACGCCGAGGCGTACTGGTCTTGCCAGCCCCCCGCGATACCAAAGCACAGCCGCTCGGCCTGAAAGGCAAGCTCGGCGATCTCGTAGGTGCTCCAGCGGTCCTGCCGCAGTTCGTTGAACACGGCGATGGTCGCGGTAGTCGCCGCCGAGGAACCGCCAAGGCCTGAGCCCACCGGAAAGTCCGAGCGCAGGAACAGATCGAAACCGTAGTCCGGCTTTATCACGGCAACAATAGTCGCCAGCAGGCTCTTTTCAGGGGCTGCCAACAACTCCGCCAACGATTGAAAATGCTCCTCGCGGCTCAGGTCCTCGGCGTGGATGCTGATCTGCTGGTCCTTGCGTGGCACCAAGGTTGCGTGGGCATACAGCCCGACCGTGCAACTGAGTACCGCCGCCGGGTGGTCGATGAAGAAGTACGTAAGGTCGGTACCGCCACCACAGAAACTCATGCGCACAGGCGCGCGGGCCCTGGCCAATACGGGCACCTCGGCACTCGCGGCCAACTGGCGGGTGTAGACCTCGGCCAGGCGCTGCTCACTGTCGACACCGGGGATGGCGATATAGCCAAGGTCGAACAGCTTGAGCAGTTCCTCACGCGACGTGCCGACCGCTACGGCCCGGAACTGGCGGTTCATGCAGCTGGTGACGGGGGCATCGGTCTGCCCGCCCTGCAGCAGATGGCGACGCACATCGCCATTGGTCACCACACCGACCAGGCAACCGCCGTCGTCGACGACGAAAGCGATCTGCAGGGCTCCTGCCTCGATATGCTCGATCGCATCGAGGATGCTGCGCCGCGCGCTTATGCTCAAGGTCTGGACGAGTGAGTTCATGACCCGGTGCCCCCCTGGAATTCGCTGGCGTAACGGGCAAGCGACTCCGGCGTACCGATATCGATGAAGCGCCCCTCGTATTCAGTTACCCCCACCGCAGCCTGCAGCAGCAGCGTGGGCAGCAAATCGCGCTCCAGCGAACATGGCCGCACGGTGTTACCGGCAAATGCAGTGGCAACGAAGGCGTAGACTCCGGCGTTGATCAGGCCCGGGCCAGGGTGCCCTTTTTCCTCGATTGCAAGCAGGTCGCCTTCGGCATCGAGCGCCAGGCTGCCATAGCGGCTGCGTTCAGCCACTTTGACGCCGACCACGCAGTTGCCTGCGCCCTGCATCGCGTAGTGATAGGCAGGCGCATCCAGGTAGGTATCGGCGTTGAGTACTAGATAGCGGCCCTGTGCGGGCTGTTCCTGCAGTGCATTGAGCAGCGCGCCCCCTGTACCCAGTGGCTGCGCTTCAACCACCAGGTGCAGCGCCAGGCCACTGGCCTCGGCCAGCGCGGGAAGCTGCTCGGCCATCTGGTCGGCACGAAAATGAGCGCACAGCACCGCCTCGGTGACACCCGCCTGCGCCAGCTGACCTAGCACCGCCTGGAGGAACGGCGCCCCATGCACCGTCACCAGCGCTTTCTGGCCGCCTTGGGTCACGCTCTGCAGGCGCGTGCCGAAGCCGCCGCACAGCACATAAGCACGCATCAGCGCAGCCTCCGCACGTAGCTTTCGATGCTGCTCGCAGCGTGTTCCAGGTGCGCTTCGCCCAAACCGGGCCACAGGCCGATCCAGAACGTGTCCTTCATGACCTTGTCGGTCACGCTGAGGTCACTGGCCACCCGGTACTGCTGGTCCTTCATGTACGGCTGGCGGGTCAGGTTGCCGGCGAACAGCAGGCGCGTCCCGACATTCTGCGCATCGAGGTGGCGCAGCAGGTCCAGACGCTCGACCCCACAACCATCACGCAGGGTCAACGGGTAACCGAACCACGACGGGTCGCTGCCGGGGGTAGCGTGCGGCAGGATCAACTGCTCGGTGCAACCCGCCAGACGATCGCTGAGCCAGGCAAAGTTGCGCTTGCGCGCGGCGATGAAGTCATCGACCCGGTCCATCTGCGCCAGGGCGCAGGCAGCCTGCATGTCGGTAATTTTCAGGTTGTAGCCCAGGTGCGAGTATGTGTACTTGTGGTCGTATCCCTGCGGCAGATCGCCGAGCTGCCAGCAAAAACGTTTGTGGCAGGTGTTATCCTCGCCCGGGCCGCAGTAGCAGTCGCGTCCCCAGTCACGGAACGACTCTACGATGCGCTTGAGCAACGGCGTGTCGGTGAACACCGCTCCACCTTCACCCATGGTGATATGGTGCGCCGGATAGAAACTGAGGGTACCCAGGTCGCCAAAGCTGCCAACCTGACGGCCGTCGTAAGTCGCGCCCAGCGCATCGCAGCAGTCCTCGATCAACCACAGCCCATAACGGTCGCACAATTCACGCACAACCTTGAGGTTGAACGGATTGCCAAGGGTGTGGGCAAGCATGATCGCTTTGGTGCGGGGCCCAATGGCCGCTTCGATCAAGTCCGGGTTGATGTTGTAGGTGCCCATTTCGATATCGACGAACACCGGCACCGCGCCGAACTGCAGGATCGGGTTGACCGTGGTAGGGAAACCTGCAGCCACGCCAATGACTTCGTCGCCTTTCCTGATCGCCCTGTCGCCCAGGCGAGGCGAAGTCAGGGCCGAGAACGCCAACAGGTTGGCCGAAGAACCAGAGTTGGCCGTCAGCACGCCACGCCGCCCAAGGTAGCGCGCCAAGCGCTTCTCGAATGCCTGGTTGAAGCGCCCGGTGGTCAGCCAGCCATCGAGTACGGCCTCGGTCATCGCCTGAAGCTCTGGAGCCCCAATGACCTTGCCCGATGGCGGTACGGCGTGCTGCCCTGGAACGAACTCTGGTGTGGCCAGTTCAAGCTGCGCGTAGCGGCCGACAAGTTCGGCAATTTGCTGACGCAACTGCTGCGCCGTTTGATCAGTCATTGGATTTCGCCTTCATGAGCCGCGATCTGCGCGCGGCTGTAGTGCTGCATGTCTTGGCCATCGTGCCAGGCGCGATGCCATTCAAGGGTCTGGCGCAGGGCCTGTGGCAACCCCCAGACCGGGCGCCAGCCCAAAAGCTGGCGGGCCCTGGATGAGTCCAGGGTGAGCAGGCCGGCCTCGTGTGGCTGTGCAAGTGGCTCTACCGACCAGCGCGCCTCACCTTTCCACCACGCGGCCATGGTCTGCACCACCTCGCCCACCGTGGCCGTGCCTTCACTGTCTGGGCCGAAGTTCCAGGCCTGGGCCATTGCCTGGCCTTGCTCCACCAGCGCCTGGGCCAATAGGAGGTAGCCCTGCAACGGATCGAGCACGTGCTGCCACGGGCGCACCGCGCCCGGGTAGCGCAGCACCAGCGACTCGCCGGCATCCCAGGCACGCAGGATGTCGGGCAGCAGGCGATCGGCCGACCAGTCGCCACCGCCGATCACATTGCCTGCCCGGGCCGTTGCCAGCGCGACGCCGCGCTCGCGCAAGAACGAATCGCGCCAGGAAGCGCAGAGCAACTCGACGCACGCTTTGCTGCTGCTGTAGGGGTCATGTCCACCCAGCGCATCCTGCTCGCGATAGGGCCACTGCCATTCGCGGTTTTCGTAGCACTTGTCGCTGGTCACCACCAGCACTGCCTGCACGCTGTCGCACTGACGCACCGCCTCAAGCAGGTTCAGCGTGCCGATGACATTGGTTGCGTAGGTATCGGCCGGCGTGCGGTAGGACTCACGCACCAACGGCTGTGCGGCGAGATGCAGAACCACATCCGGCCGGAATTCCGCCAGGCTTCGCGTCAGCTGCGCGGCGTCACGGATGTCAGCAAATTCGCCCGCCATCCGCTCGCCCAACCCCAGGCAGTCGTGCAATGCCGGCGCTGTGCTCGGTGCCAGGGAGTAGCCATATACCTGGGCTCCCAGCTCACTCAGCCACAGCCCCAGCCAACCGCCCTTGAAGCCACTGTGCCCGGTCAAGAAGACGCGGCGCCCACTCCAGAAGCTGCGGCTTACGACCATACCCGCCATTGCGCCTCTCCCGACTTCCAGCGCTCTTCCAGGTAGTTGCGGTCACGCAGGGTATCCATCGCCTGCCAGAAGCCGCGATGGGTGTGGCTCATCAACTGGCCGTGCTGGGCGAGCGCGCGCATCGGCTCGTATTCCCACGTGGCGTCATCCCCGTCGATGTAGTCGAATATGCCGGGCTCAAGAACGAAGAAGCCACCGTTGATCCAGCCACCATCGCCCAGGGGCTTTTCCTGGAAGCCGTGCACCTGCTCGCCGCGCACATCGAGCGCGCCATAGCGCCCAGGCGGCTGCACAGCCGTTACCGTCGACAGCTTGCCGTGCTGCTTGTGGAAGTCGACCAGCCCGCCGATGTCGACATTCGCCACGCCATCGCCATAGGTCAGGCAGAACGTCTCATCCCCTACATAGTCGCGCACACGCTTGATACGCCCACCGGTGGCAGTGTTTTCACCAGTATCCACCAGCGTGACACGCCAAGGCTCCGCGTGGCGGTTGTGGATATGCATGCGGTTTTCCGACATATCGAACGTCACATCGGACATATGCAGGAAGTAGTTGGCGAAATATTCCTTGATCACGTAGCCCTTGTAGCCAAGGCAAATCACGAAGTCGTTGATCCCGTAGTGGGAGTAGATCTTCATGATGTGCCAGATGATCGGCTTACCACCGATCTCGATCATTGGCTTGGGACGAAGGTGTGATTCTTCGCTGATGCGTGTACCCAGGCCGCCGGCCAGGATGACTGTTTTCATTGTCGACTTACCTTGAGAGGCCGTTGCCCCGGACGGGCTGACAAAATACTGACCAATTCAGCAACTTGGGCTTCCAAAGCAAAAATATTGCCAATTCCTCTAGCGCTTGGCGTCATCGTGGGTTTGGCGGCATTTTTAGGGGGGAAAGCCGCGGGCGCGGCGAAGCATGGGGACATGCCTGGAAGGAAAGGTTACCCAGAGCAGGAATGCGAACACGAGGCTGTGTATGCAAACCGCCTGCGCGAAGGTCAGCCAAGATGCAACGGGACACGCTAGCACAGTGTACGGGGGCACCTGCGCATTCCGAGTCCCGCTTCAACGCAATAGGGGCGAGCGCGACAACATTTCAGGCAGAGCCCGCGCCGCCCCCGTCAATAAACTGCCTGGTTAGCGCTGCTGTCGAATCGGCTCGAACCAGGCCAATGGCTGCGCCTGGGCAGCCCGACCACTGAAAGCGCCCGGCCACCGAGCTTGCAGCTCATGCGCCAGACGCTCGCCCAGCACCGGCAAAGCACTCGCTTGCACACGCGCCTGAGGCGTCCAAACCACCAATTGACCGGCCTCGGCAAGCGCCAGGCACAGATCCAGGTCCGCCCCCTCCCCCTCCTGCAAGCCGCCACAATGGGCAAAGTGAGCCTTGCGCACCATCAGGCATTGCGCCGAAACAGCCGAACAACTGCGAACAGCATCCGGCCAACGCGCATCGCGGCATTCCTCCACAGATAGCCCTTGCCACGGCAAGGCCACCTGCGGCCCTTCCAACAAGGCGTAGCCTGCATGTGCCAGGGTGCCATCAACAGCCTGCAAGGCGGCCCCGGTTACACCCACCTCAGGACGCTGCGCTTCGTTGAGCAATGCTTCGATCCATGCAGGCGCGACGACCTGACAGTGCGCCGAGAGCAGCACCAAGTACTCACCCCGCGCCTGCTCGGCTGCCTGGTTCAGCCAGGCATTGCGCGCCAGGGCTGGGTCGCCCACCAACACCTGAACTCGCGCGCCCAGGTGCTGCAATGCCGCCTCTTCCCCTTCGGCGCATACCACCAGCACCTCGTAACGAGGGTATCGCGTACGCTGCAGCACACTGGTCAGGCAGGCATCGAGCTGCGCAGGATCGCCTTCGCTGGCAACCAGAATGCTCACCACTGGGGTGGCGGCGTGCCGGAAATCGATGCGTAGCCCCGCGCCCTGCTGCTCACTCAACTGGGCGCGATACCCCAACTGGGTGAGATGACGATTGAGCACTCCTTGGGAAGCCTGCATCAATGCTGCCGACGCCTGCTGCGCGACGACCAGGTAGTCGTCCAGATACGCCAGGCAGCCAACGCCCTGCGCTTCGACAAGACGCAGTAGCAGGTCGAGCTCCAGCGCCTGCCGATGGGCCTCGCTATACCCACCCACGTCCAGGACCGCCTGGCGGCGCAGTACCCAGTGACCCGACATCAGACCCGGCTGGCTGCGCAGCAGATTCAAATCCGCACCGGGGCGCAGCACGGCGTGCAAGCGCCCTTGCTCGTCGCGCTGAACCTCGTTGGCACAGATCGCCTGGCACGCTGGCGACTCGGCCAATTCCACCAACAAATGCAGCAACCCACCCGTCTGCAGCTCGTCGCCGGCCTGCAACAGCATCATCCATTCGCTCGGCAACTGACGCATCACCTGATTCAGGTGCGCCACCCAGTTGTCGTCATTCACCTGAACGAAATGCAAGGTATCGCGCGGCGTGGTGATTGCTGGCGGCTTGCCGCCCTTGAGCACCAGCAATTTGAAGTTGCGCAGGCCGCTGGCCAACAGGCTGTCGAAGGTCGCCTGCAGCGCCATGTCATCGTTGTTCACGTCCAATACGACAAATGCGATCTGTGGCGCAGGATGTTGGGCCAAATGGGCAAATACCTGCTTGCGCTGCGCTTCGTCAGGCATCGCCGCATCGAGAGCCTCAAGCACCTTACCCGACGGTGTGTCATACAGCGGCCGGCGCAACGCACTGCCTGGAACGTCGGCAAGGCGGGCGATCCAGTCACTCATTTCGCGGGCATGGTGAGCGTTGGCTTCATCGGTCAGCGTCGGCACCAGACGGCTGCACACCTCATGGCTGAACAACCCCAGCCCCAACGCCTTGAAGTAACGCTCTTGAAGGCTCTCGGCAGTGTCGTTGGGGTGCACGACCAGCAGTTCACGCTGACGAACCCAGACGCCCTCCAGGGCATGCAGATGGCGGCTACCGGTCGGCCAGGCGTGGCACAGAAACTCCAGCCGACTCAACTGCTCGAACAACGGCCCGTTGTAGTACGGCAACTCGACATACTGACGAGGCTCGAACGAACGCTGCGGTTCATCGATCACGCTGTTCCAGCAAGACGTGAAGAGCAGTGGCAGCTCACCCTGGTCAAAGGTATTTCGCGCGAAACGATTGAGCACGTCGAATCCGCCATCACCGAGCAGAATCCCCAGCCCTCTCTCATCCCACTCGCGCAGTGCTCGCACCACCTGGACGATACGCGCCTCACGCGCGGCAGGGGCCAGCTTATCCGGCAACGCCTCGCATATCACATCGGTTTGCTCAAGGTGCTCAACCGCCCCCTGCAACAAGATCGCGCAAGACAGCGCAACGCGCCAGCCTGCAGCATCCAGCCCTTCAGGCAGCCCTGCCAAAGCAGCAACCAGCGTCTCCACACGCATGACTGCGCGCCAGGCCAACTGCTGGGCATCAGCGTAGGACTGCAAACGCTCTATCGCCCCTTCTCCCGCTCGAGCACTGAACGCCGCCCCCACCTTGTGGTAGGTCAGTTGGCCGTTACCGGCGCTGTAGGCCAGCGCATGACCCTGCACTGCCACGGCCTGAGGGTGGGCATGCAGGTGTTGAGCAGCGTTGTCCAATGCCACTCCCAGGACAAAATCAGCATCCAGCGCCAGGCAGACGAAAGGCGTCGTTACCTGATTCAACACCGCTGTCAGCGCTTGGGTGTCGACCGAGGAAGATATCGCCAACCCAAGGCATGGCACTGCGTCCCGGCCATAGTAGTGAAGCGCGCGAGCACGATGATCAATCTCATCATGCCCAAGCAGGATAACGGTCACTTCATGGCGTGAGCCGACTGCAGTTTCATTCATAGGGCACCTGTTCGAAGGATTTTGCGCCTGGCAGGCCAGACGCTTTTGATCAGTCAGCCAACCAGGCATTGGCCCAGTGCTGTAAATGGTGGTCATTCAGTACATAGTCACGCAGTACCGCCTCACGCAGCGCATCGCCCTGGCGGTAACTGGCCAGCGGGTCGCTCAGGTGCATTCGGATCGCTTCCAACCATTGGGCAGTGCTGTTGTCACGCACCCGAGTGCAAGGCAGGTAGCCGGCATAGGCCTTGGTGTCAGTGCAGATCACCGGAAAACCGCAGGCACCGTACTCGAGCAAGCGCAAGTTGCTCTTGCAGTCGTTGAACAGGTTCTGCTCCAGCGGAGCCAGGGCCAAATCCAGATTGAGACTGGCCAGCTTGCGCGGGTAGAGCGTGAACGAGACCCCAGGGTGGAACTCTTTGACGTAGGGCAACAGCGCATCCGGGCACATGCCGAAGAACACCCAATCAACTTCGTTGGCCAGGGTTTTGACCACATCCAGCATCAACTCCAGGTCCCCCCGATGGCTAGTGCCACCCGCCCAGCCCACGCGCGGGCGAGCGCTGGTCTGACGCTGGCAGCTCAGCCCTGCCCACAGCTCGGCGGCGAGCATGTTGGGCACCACGCGAATGTCCTGGTGCATACTGGACAATGCATCGGCCAGAGGCTCGGTTGACGCCACAACCCGGTCGCACAAGGAAATGGCCTTGCTCACCAGTTCGCGCATGTTGCCTGGCATATTACGCGCATGGTCGTTCTTCTTCGGCGGGTCGATGATGTAATCGTCCACCTCGTAGATACGCCGCGCATTGGAGAATCGCTTGCATTGCTCGATATAGCGTGCGCTGGCAGGCAAATAGCAGCACTGCACAATGACTACATCGGTCTGGTCCCGCCTCAGGGCGATCGGCCCAGGTGAGCCATAGTCGATCGACCCCTGAATCCAACCCGCCTGCTCCAACTCCTTGAACGGCTGGACGACACGATAGTGCCCAACCGCGGCGGTGGTATTGGGCAGCGCCAGTACCGAGGGCATGGTACGAGCAATGAACGGGTCCCATCCACCCCGTACACCCGGATCGAAGTTGAAATTCGACAGTTTCAAACTGAGGTTGCGGTTGTACGCCGGATCGTCCGCCACCCAGGCCAACCAGCGCTGGTACAGGGCATCACGATCCGCTTGCCAGCTTTGCTCCACGGATTCCCGCGTTACCGTCTGCGACAGTTTGGCCACCCTTGCAAATGGCGTCCACACCGCCAGGTAGCCGGCCTCCCGAGCCCGCAGACACAGGTCGACATCATGCAGCGAGGCCTGCAATGCAAGGGTGTCCAATCCGCCAAGCTCGACGAACAGCTCGCGTCGAACCAGCAGGCATTCCAGGCTCAGCGCGCTCCAGTTCTGCACCAGGCTCAAGCGGTTCATGTATCCGCTATCACTGACTGGGCAACCCAGGAAAGGCGTGGCGGCCGTTGCTTGCAAGCCCAGTACCAGGCCCGCCGAGACTACATGGCCGCTTTTGTCGAACAGCTTCGGGCCAACCATGCCAACTTCCGGACGCTGACCGAGGTGCATGAGCTCGGCCAACCACGACGACTCGAACAGAACACAACCGACATCCAGCAGCAACAGGTAGTCACCCCGGGCTTGGCGACTACCGTCATTCAGGCAGCCGGCCCGCCCGCAGCTTGCGCTCTCGACGACGCGCAACTGCTCGCTGCCCAACCCCAGCAGACCAGTGAGCCAGCCGCGTACGTCGACTGGGGTTTCGTCGCTGGCAACCAGCAACACTTCAAAATCAGGGTAGTCGGTACTGGCCAGTACCGACTCGACGCATCGCCTCAGCACGTCGAGGTCGGTACCCGCCTCGATGATGATCGAAACGCTCTGCGCCTCGGCGTGCAGGTAAGTGACCCGGCTCATGACGCTGCCCGCTACGCCCACCACCTGCGCGTCCACGCCCAGACGCTGCAAGTGGGCTTCAACCACACGCGACGCCTGGGCTTGCACAGCGGGCTCGTTCAACCAGTCAGCGTAGCCATGCCGGCTCTGCACCAAGACTTCCGGGATGTGCTCAACCACCTGCAGGCCATGGGCCTCGACCATCCGCCACAGCAAGTCATGAGGCGCCAGCCCGTCAAAACTCGCGTCGAACCCGCCCAGCTCTCGGACGGCTACCCCGCTGAACGCCAGCAGGCGCCCGACATAGGGCAGACTGCGCATCAGGTCGAGGTTGAAATCTGGCTTGAAGATCGGTGCCGACGGCGCGAGGCCGTCGTCATAACCCTCGTCGATATACAAACACAAGCAATCGTCCCGCAGCGCCATGCGCTCAGCCATGATCACCAGTGCATGGGTGTGCAGTGTGTCGCCTGCCCGCAGCAGGAACAACCAGTCGAACAGTGCAGCGCTGGCGAGCCACTGGTTCAGCGTGTCGAAATCGGCGCCACGACTCTCCAGGTAATGGACGTTGCTCCGCTCCAGCGGCTCGAAGCCATCCGGTGCCAGGACCACAACGTGTCGAGCCGGGAAGGACTGTTGCTCCAGGCTGTCCAACGTAGCCCGCAGCAAACGCTCCTCGCCCGCCTGGCAGAACACCACTGCCGCGACACCTGGCTGGACTGGCCACTGCTCGATTCGCTTAGGCAGCAGGCGTTCCTGGCCAGCAGGCAAACGGCGGCATTCAAGCCACTCGGCGTACAGTTCGGCAAAACTTAAGCTATTGGTACCGATCTGTTGCTTGAAATTGGCCATTTGCGAGGCGAAGTAGGGCCGCAGGTCAAATTCGTCCCACTTTTTTTGCGGATCGTCCAGATAGGCAGCCAAGGGCAAGTACCGCACCCAACCAACGGCAGGCGCTGGTTCGGCGCTGCTCTCAGCGAGCATCTGAAGTAGCCACTGGGTTTCGCTCTCGCTCGCCTCGACCATGACGCTCTGATGACTCAAGCGCCCATGATGTACCCGCTCAAGGCTAAGAATCTGCTCCAGACTGCACAGATGGCCACGGCGCAACACGCAAGCAAAGAGCGCCAGGTCCAGGCGCGCGACAAAACCCTGCCCCTCCTGCACCAGCGTCGGCAAATAGGCTTCGACCTGGGCACGACGCAACAGTGCATGACTGAGTCCCCCGAACAGATTGACCCCACCATTGGAGACACATTCCAGCAGGTCAGTCCCATGAAGCACGGCATTGTGCACGGAAAGGACGAAGTTCAACGGGCGCGACGGCAGCAATATGTCATCGGCGGCAAACAACAGGCGCTGGCAGATGACCATGCTTACCTGCTGCGACTCACTTAGCACCCAGGCCTGCCGGCTAATGCAGTCAACGAACAAGGTGTCGTCGTCGCAAAGGAATTTGATCAGCTCGCCCGAGGCATGCGACAGGCAAGCCAACAGGTTGCGGGCGAAGCCCAAGCGCACGAGGTTGCGAACATAGTGCAGGGATGCAGATGACGTTTCGCGCAACTCGTCGCATATCGCCCGGATCTCGTCCCCTGGACTGTCATCGCAGACGACGATCTCAAGGTTCGGGTAATCCTGGGCGATTGCGCTCGCCAGCGTGCTGCGGAAAAACTCAGGGTTGAACGCAGGGATGGCGATGGTTACAAGAGGGTGTGCGTTCACAAAGCGCTCGCTTTAGCGGTGGTCGGACTATCGAGAAATGCTCCACCCTGCCAGGCCAATGCGCAACAGGGCTGCGGCAGGGAGACTGTTGCACCAGAAAGGAGGCGCAAGCCTCCTCGAAGAGCGACCTTGGCAGGTCGAAAAACCGGTCAGATGTAGTTGACCAGCGACAGACCGGCAACCTTGGCGTAGGCCTGCAGCGAAGCCTGCAGCATGTTGGTCTGCATCTGCAGGCGCAACATCACTTCTGCCGGATCGCTTTCGCGGATTGAGCTCTGGGTCTTGATGTTTTCGGTACTCAGCGCCTCGTTGGTCTCGGCCTGTACATCAAGGGCCTGCCCGCGACCACCAATCGCACTGATCGACGACGACACCTGGTTGGTCGCACTGGCAATGTTGCCAATGGCCGAATCCAGCGAGGCAAGGAAGTTCTTCTTGGCCACAGGGTCCGAATCCACTGGCGTGCTGAGCGCCTTGCGCAGCTGGCCGATGGTATCGAGGACATTCTGGGTCTGGTGGGTATCAGCCTTGATCGCGAACGAGTCGCCGGCATCCGGGGCTGTGGAAAGCTCGAATGTCACGCCTGCCGCAGTCGCGGTGAATGGGTCGGCGGCGGTGCCGGTACCCGCCAGCGTGCCACTGCCGATCGGCCGACTGTTGGCATCCATGGGTGCGGCATACAAATCGAACTTGGTCGGATCGCTGTCGGAAATCTTCAGGATCGCCCCACCGCCTGGGAATGCGGCCTTGTACAGCGACTCATCGGTAATGCTGGCAACGGTGCATCCGGCAGCCAGGTCACCGGCGCCAGCATTACCGATG
>Ga0247819_10000456_pt1 | contig 24493 bp, 18 predicted proteins | sample 13C_Xylose_Day6_FD_193428 | JGI IMG/M metagenome (GOLD analysis project Ga0247819, IMG submission 193428) | Soil microbial communities from agricultural site in Penn Yan, New York, United States - 13C_Xylose_Day6 | ecosystem: Environmental > Terrestrial > Soil > Agricultural land | place: USA...
GGGCGAAGATGGCGCAGAAAATCACCAGCAGCATGAACATCAGGCCGGCGACGGCGCCTTTGTTCTTGGAAAACGCTTGCCAGAATTCTGTGTACGGCGACGGATACAGCAGGCTTTGATCCACGGCGGAGGCAGCGGTGGCTACTGAGGATGTTGGAGTGCTCATGGGTATTGACCTCAGCGCTGATGACGGATGCGTGGGTTGGCAAAGCCGTAGAGGATGTCCACTACGAAGTTGACCAGAATCACCAGGCAGGCGATTAACAGGATGCCGTTTTGCACAACCGGGTAGTCCCGGGCGCCAATGGCTTCGATCAGCCATTTGCCGATGCCCGGCCAGGAGAAGATGGTTTCGGTCAGGACCGCACCGGCCAGCAGGGTACCGACTTGCAGGCCGACCACGGTCAGTACCGGAATCAGCGCGTTACGCAGGCCGTGCACGAACACCACGCGCGACGGCGACAGGCCTTTGGCGCGGGCGGTACGGATGTAGTCTTCACGCAGTACTTCGAGCATCGACGAGCGGGTCATCCGCGCAATCACCGCGAGCGGGATGGTGCCGAGCACGATGGCCGGCAGGATCAGGTGGTGCAGCGCATCGAAGAACGCACTGACATCATCGGCCAGCAGTGTATCGATCAGCATGAAACCGGTGCGCGGCTCGATGTCGTACAGCAGGTCGATCCGCCCCGACACCGGGGTCCAGCCCAAGGACACCGAGAAGAACATTATCAGGATCAGGCCCCACCAGAAGATCGGCATCGAGTACCCCGCGAGGGAGACCCCCATCACCCCGTGGTCGAACAGTGATCCTCGCTTGAGTGCCGCAATCACCCCGGCCAGAAGGCCCAGGATGCCGGCGAACAGCAGGGCGGCCATGGACAGTTCCAGGGTCGCGGGGAAGAGAGAAGTGAACTCGGTCCAGACGCTCTCACGGGTCCGCAAGGATTCCCCGAGATCGCCGTGGGCCAGTTTGCCGATGTAATCCAGGTACTGGGCATACAGGGGTTTGTTCAGACCTAGGCGTTCCATTGCCTGAGCGTGCATTTCGGGGTCGACCCTACGTTCTCCCATCATGACTTCCACGGGGTCGCCAGGGATCATGCGAATCAACGCGAAAGTCAGCAAGGTGATGCCGAAGAACGTGGGGATCAGTAACCCCAGTCGGCGGGCAATAAAACTAAACATCGTGTGGTGTACCTCATCAGCCGGTTAGGCGTGCCCGGCATGCCTGGGTCAGGCCTGCCGGGAGTTTTCTTATTTACTTCACCTGGGTGGTGGCGAAGTTATTCGTGGTGAGGGGGCTAATGTGATAACCCTCTACGTTGTTACGCATTGCGGTGAACATTCTAGTGTGTGCCATGCTGATCCATGGCTGGTCCTGGTTAAAAATAACCTGAGCCTGTTCGTAGAGTGCAGCACGCTCGGCCGGGTCGGTTTTTTCGCGAGCCTGGTCGATCAGTGCCTGGAACTTGTCATTGCACCAGCGCGCGTAGTTTTCGCCGTTCTTCGCCGCTTCGCAACTGAGCATAGGCGTCAGGAAGTTATCCGGGTCGCCGTTATCGCCCGCCCATCCGGCGGAAACCATGTCGTGCTCGCCGTTTTTCGCGCGTTTGAGCATTTCGCCCCATTCCATCACGCGTATATCGATCTTGATCCCGACCTTGGCCAGGTCGGCTTGCATCATCTGCGCACCGAGCATCGGGTTGGGGTTGGTCGGGCCGCCGCCGTTGCGGGTGAACAGGGTGAAGGTGGTCCCTTCTGGAACACCGGCTTCCTTGAGCAGCGCGCGGGCTTTGTCCAGATCACGGACCGGGTTTTTCAGGCTGTGGTTGTAGCCCAGCAGGGTGTCCGGGAACGGGTTGACCGCCACGGTGGCGTTGCCTTTGCCAAACAGGGCGTTGACGTAGGCTTCCTTGTCGAACGCGATGTCGATGGCTTTGCGTACCCGCACGTCGCTCATGTACTTGTGGGTGGTGTTCATGGCGACGTACGACACGGTCATCGCGTTCAGTTCATCGACTTTCAGATTCGGGTCTTTCTTGATGCTCGGGATGTCGTCCGGCTTCGGATACAGCGCGACCTGGCACTCGTTCGCCTTGAGCTTTTGCAGGCGCACGTTGTTGTCGGTGGCGATGGCCAGGATCAGCGCTTCGGCCGGTGGCTTGCCACGGAAGTAGTCCGGGTTGGCCTTGAAGCGAACCTGAGCGTCCTTGTTGTAGCGCTGGAAGACGAACGGGCCGGTGCCGACCGGCTTGTTGTTCAGGTCGCCGGTCTTGTTGGCCTTGAGCAACTGGTCGGCGTACTCGGCGGAGTAGATCGACGAGAACGCCATGGCAATGTCGGCCAGGAACGGCGCTTCACGGCGGGTCAGGGTGAACTTGACCGTGTTGTCGTCGACTTTCTCGACGCTTTTCAGCAGTTCCTTGAAGCCCATGCTTTCAAAGTACGGGAAGCCCACGCTCGACAGTTTGTGCCATGGATGATTCGGGTCCAGCTGGCGCTGGAAGCTCCAGACCACGTCGTCAGCATTCAGGTCGCGGGTCGGCTTGAAATATTCGGTGGTGTGGAACTTGACGCCCTTGCGCAGGTGGAACGTGTAGCTCAAACCGTCTTCGCTGATGTCCCACGATTCGGCCAGTGCCGGAATCACATCGGTGGTGCCGGGCTTGAAGTCCGCCAATCGATTGAAGATGGTTTCAGCCACGGCATCGGCGGTGACTGCAGTCGTGTACTGGACCATGTCGAAGCCTTCGGGGCTGTTTTCGGTACAGACCACCAGCGGCTTGGCCGAGACACCCACCGCGACACTCAGCAAGGCGGCCGCGATGGCCGCGCGTAGGGGAAGCATTTTCATCAAGAACCCTCTGCAATCGGTTAAAGGACAAAAGCCGAACGGCGACTCATCACTGAACGCGCCGTTCGGCCCACTGCATTACAGGATATTGAACGGGATGGTGGTCACGAGACGGAACTCGTTGATGCTGCCATCAGACTGGTTATCGCTGGCGCGGTGAGCGGTGTAGGTTCCACGAATAGTGGTGGCTTTGAGAGGGCCGCTTTGTACGGCGTAGGTCGCACCGATACCGTATTCGTAATGATGTTCACCGTCTTGCGTCTGGATACCGTCGTAGCCCTTGTCGACCACACCTTTGTTGCCGGTGTAGTGAGTACCGTCGATGCCCCAGCCGCGAGCCTGGTAGATGTTGAACTTCAGGCCTGGCACGCCGTACTCGGCCATGTTCAGGCCGTAGGCCACCTGGAAGGATTTCTCGTTCGGGCCGTTGAAGTCCGACAGCAGGGAGTTGGCCAGGTAGATGCCGTTGGTTTCGTGCAGGTAGTCGAAGTACTCGTTACCGTTCACTTCCTGGTAGGAGAAGGTCAGGCTGTGGGCCTGGTGGGTCAGGCCGAACGACAGGGAGTACGTATCGTTGTCGATGTCGCCGATCAACGCTTTGCCGTCTTCCTGGGTTTTGTAGTAGTTCAGGCCGGTGGTCAGGCTCAGGACCTGGCTGTCACCCAGTACGTGGGTGGCGCCGAAGTAGTACTGGTTCCAGATGTCTTCAGCCTGGGTCGCCCAAAGGCTGGTGGTCAGGCTGGCGAATGGGGTGTAGGTGATGCCACCGGTGTAGATGTGATCGGTTTCTACACGGCCGTTGGCGTACTCGGCACGGAATTTTTGCTCGCTTTGTTCCATACGCGGGGACACGCGGTCAAAGGTCGCGAAATCGAAGGTCAGGTTTTCCAGCTCAGCGACATTCAAGCTCACGCCCTGGAAGCTCGAAGGCAGGGCACGGTTGCCGATGGTGTCGACTTGCGGGCTGCTGTAGCTCTGGCGACCGGCAGTCAGGGTGGAGTTGGAAACACGTGCCTTGACGTTGGCCAGACCCAGTTTGCTCCACTGACCTACGGCGTCACCGCCTTTTTCGGTCAGGGTACGGTTGTTGCCCGAGAAAGCCCCGGTCTTCGGAGCGCCACCGTTGCCGGCGGCCAGGTTCTCGCGATCACGCTCCAGCGCAATGGCGTTGTAGGCGGCGACTTCAGTGCTGAAGCCGACAGTGCCTTCGGTGAAGCCCGAGTTGTACTTGAGGATCGTGCCTTGTACCCAGTTGATACGACGATCCGTTTCCGGCAACGCGCCGTCTTTGCTGTAACGGAACTTGCCGCCACGTTTCAGCTGTTCGTTGGCGTACCAGTTGCGCGTTGTCCCGGTCAGCGATTGGCCGTCGACAAAGCCAGTGGCTTCGCTTTGTGCCGCTTTCTCTTTCACAGTAACCGGGGTGAACGCCTGGCTCTGGGTTTCAGCGTAAGCCGTGGCGGTTACGCTGCTGATGGCCAAGGCCAGTATCGCGGTGCTGCTCAGTTTCATGGGTAAAGCTCCTTACTTTCTTTTTTTTTATGCCGGTCTTTTTTGGGTGATCCGGCTATGGTTTGGAACTCATTCACGCATCGCAAACGTTTGCTGCCAGCCATATGGGCGAATTACGGCAATACGCTTGCGTGAGGGCGCAATGCGCCCCCAGCGTTTTAGCTACACGGTTTTATTTTTCGATGCTGACACCCGAGAAGACGTTACGACCGAATGGGCTGACCTTGAACCCTTCGATTTTGGCGCTCAACGGCTGGTTGACCGTCGAGTGGGCGACTGGCGTGATCGGCACCTGCTGTTTGAGGTACTGCTGCGCCTGTTTGTAGAGCACGGTGCGCTGGTCGCGGTCGGTCACGACCTTGGCCTGCTTGATCAGCTTGTCGTAAGCCGGATCACACCACATGGAGTAGTTGTTGCCGCCAATGGCGTCGCAGCTGTAGAGGGTGCCGAGCCAGTTGTCCGGGTCACCATTGTCACCGGTCCAGCCGATCAGGCTGACGTCATGTTCGCCATTCTTGGTGCGCTTGATGTACTCGCCCCATTCGTAGCTGACGATCTTGACCTTGAGGCCGATCTTCGCCCAGTCAGCCTGGAGCATTTCGGCCATCAACTTGGCGTTGGGGTTGTACGGACGCTGAACGGGCATGGCCCACAAGGTGATCTCGGTGCCTTCCTTGACGCCGGCAGCCTTGAGCAATTCCTTGGCTTTTTCCGGGTTGTAGGCGGCGTCCTTGATCGTGTCGTCGTAGGACCATTGGGTCGGCGGCATAGCGTTGACCGCCAATTGCCCCGCGCCCTGGTAGACGGCGTTGAGAATGCCTTGCTTGTTCACCGCCATGTCCAGCGCCTGGCGCACTTCGAGTTGGTCGAACGGCTTGTGGCGCACGTTGTAGGCGATGTAACCGAGGTTGAAACCGGGCTTCTCGATCAGTTGCAGTTTCGGGTCGTTCTTCAGCGCGGTGACATCGGCCGGGCGCGGGTGCAGGGTGATCTGGCACTCATCGGCCTTGAGTTTCTGCACGCGCACCGAAGCGTCGGTGTTGATGGCGAAAATCAGATTGTCGAGTTTGACCCGCTCCGGCGCCCAGTATTGCTTGTTGCCGGTGTAACGGATGTTCGAGTCTTTCTGGTAGCTCTTGAACACGAACGGCCCAGTGCCGATCGGCTTCTGGTTGATATCGCTAGGCTTGCCTTCGGCCAGCAGCTTGTCGGCGTACTCGGCGGAGAGAATGGCGGCGAAGCTCATGGCGAGGTTCTGGATGAACGCGGCGTCTACGCTGTTGAGCGTCATGACCACGGTCAGCGGCCCGGTCTTTTCGACCTTGGCGATGTTCTTGTTCAGGCTCATGCCGTTGAAGTAGGGGAACTCCGTCGGGTACGCCTTACGGAAAGGCTGTTGCGGATCGAGCATGCGGTTGAACGTGAACAGCACGTCATCGGCATTGAAGTCGCGGCTCGGGGTGAAGTATTTGGTGGTGTGGAATTTCACTCCGGGACGCAGGTGAAAGGTGTACTTGAGGCCGTCCTCGGAAATATCCCAGCTCGTGGCCAGACCCGGCACGACGTTGGTCGAGCCTTTTTCAAACTCTGCCAGACGGTTGTACAGCGGCTCGGCGGCGTCGTTGTCAGTCGCCGTCGTGTACTGCGCCGTATCGAAACCGGCGGGGCTGCCCTCGGAGCAGAACACCAGGCTGTTATTGGCAGCGTGGCTCATGGAGGTGGCGGCCAACAGGCCGGTGCCCAGCAATGCAGATAAAACCAAGGTATGGCGCATGACGCTCCCTCTTGTTCAGTGTTATGGCAGTGAGCCTGGATTCCCGTCCGTAGACGTGGGGGGCTTCACTGATCTCAAACCATGACGTACAGCAAACCGATGGCCCACGCATAAGCTGGTCGAATCCCGACGGTATAAGCCGTGGGTTCGGCAGTACATGCGAAGAGCCTTATAGACTCGTAGGAAAAGACGACAGGTCCTAACGGACTGCTGTAGTTAGCAGACGATTGGGATGTAGGCGAATTCCTGCTTTCTCGGTCGATGAAGTAACGGCGACGTGAAAAACGTCGCCGTTACCCGATCTTATTTGCTGACGCTGACGCCGTAGAAGGAGTTCAAGCCAAACGGGCTGATCTTGAAGTCCTGCACATTGGCGCGCATGGGTTGGAACACCGTCGAGTGAGCGATAGGTGTCATTGGAACAGCGTCTTTGAGGACGTGTTGCGCTTGCTTGTAGAGTTCGGTGCGTTTGCCTTGATCCGAAGTGCGCTTGGCTTGTTTGACGATGTCGTCAAACTTCTTGTCGCACCACTTGGAGAAGTTGTTGCCTTCCAGCGAGTCGCAGCCGAACAGCACGTTCAGCCAGTTATCCGGATCACCATTGTCACCGCTCCAGCCAATCAGCATCGCCTGGTTCTCGCCACCTTTGGAGCGCTTGATGTACTCGCCCCACTCGTAGCTCTGGATCTTGACCTTGAGGCCGATCTTGGACCAGTCGGACTGCAGCATTTCTGCCATCAACTTGGCGTTCGGGTTGTAAGGACGCTGTACCGGCATCGCCCAGAGGACGATTTCGGTGCCCTCTTTCACGCCGGCTTCCTTGAGCAGCTCTTTGGCTTTCTCAGGGTTGTACGGTGCATCCTTGATGGTGGTGTCGTAGGACCATTGGGTCGGTGGCATGGCGTTGACAGCCAGTTGGCCGGCGCCCTGGTACACGGAGTCGATGATCTGCTGCTTGTTGACGGCCATGTCCATTGCCTGACGCACTTTCAGTTGCGCCAGCGGGTTTGGCTCGTTGCTGCCCTTGACCTTGTCCATCACGTTGTAGGCGATGTAACCGAGGTTGAAACCAGCCTGGTCAGGCAGCTTCAGGGTTTTGTCTTCACGCAGGGCTTTGAGGTCGGCCGGACGAGGGAACAGGGTGACCTGGCACTCGTTCTTCTTCAGCTTCTGGATACGAACCGACGGGTCGGTGGTGATGGCGAAGATCAGGTTATCGATCTTCACGTCATCAGGCTTCCAGTAATCCTTGTTTCCGGTGTAACGGATGTTGGAGTCTTTCTGGTAGCTCTTGAACACAAACGGACCAGTGCCAACCGGCTTCTGGTTGATGTCGGCAGCCTTGCCTTCCTTGAGCAGCTGGGCAGCGTACTCGGCGGACTGGATCGAGGCGAAGCTCATGGCCATGTTCTGGATGAACGCGGCGTCCACATCTTTCAGGGTGAACTTGACAGTTTTGTCGTCGACCTTATCGATCTTGGTGATGTTGGTATCCATCCCCATGTCGGTGAAGTACGGGAATTCAGTCGGGTACGCTTTGCGGAACGGGTCATCCTTGTTAATCATGCGATTAAAGGTGAACAGCACGTCGTCGGCGTTGAACTCACGAGTCGGCTTGAAGTACGGCGTGGTGTGGAACTTGACGCCTTCACGCAGGTGGAAGGTGTACGTCAGGCCGTCATCGGAGACGTCCCAGCTGGTTGCCAGGCCAGGAATAACGGCGGTGCCGCCGCGTTCGAACTGGGTCAGGCGGTTGAACATGGTTTCTGCAGAGGCGTCGAAGTCGGTTCCGGTGGTGTATTGACCTGGATCGAAACCGGCCGGGCTCCCTTCGGAGCAGAACACCAGATTGGTCGCAGCTTGAGCGAACGGTGCGGCGGCTAACAAGCTAGCGCCGACTAAAAACGGAATGACCGCTTGTTTAAGCATGGTGGCCTCATGATTTGTTGTCATTTTTTAATTTTGAGGACGACCTCGTGAGTCGTGCCTGCGGATACTTATGCAGGGGGCATACCCAATGCAAGATCTTGAGCGTCTACAGGTCTTAAACGGTGGCACGAACGTACCTTAATGTCGCATATGTATAAAATTTGACGCATTTGACCGTTTGCGCGGCGTTTTTGCAGTGCAATTCGCGCACTTTTTTGGTGCGCTAGCGCGCTCGGTTGCCCGTGCGTGGGGCGGGGGTGTTACCTATTTATACCCCGTCCTCAAGGGGTGTGTGGGGGTTAGTGAGAGTGGTTATCGTTGCACTGGTAGTGGTCGAGTTGTACCAGGTGCAACTGCCCCCTGTAGGAGCTGCCGAAGGCTGCGATCTTTCGGGCCACCACAGGGTTTTGTGAGCATAGATCAAGATCAAAAGATCGCAGCCTGCGGCAGCTCCTACGATGAAAAAAAAGGCGATCACTGGGTGATCGCCTTTTTTCGCCTGCGGGATATCGATTAAGGCATCAGCACTTCAATCGAACCATCGGCCGTCATGCTGACCTGGCTGGTACCGGCCTCGACTTCAGGTGTCACCGGAGCCGCGCCATCCATGCTGGCGGCTTTCATCATCATCGGTGCGCGCATGTACGGTTGCGGGTAGCCGTTGCTGTTGAGGTTCAGGTTGACGATTTTGTAGCCTTTGCCACCCAGCGCGTCGGTGGCCAGTTGGGCGCGTGCCTTGAAGGCGGTGACCGCTTCCTTGAGCAGGGTGTCTTCACTGGCCTTGCGCGTTGGCGTGGCAATGGCGAAGTCCATGCCGCCCATCTTCAGGTCGGTGAGCAGCTCGCCGGTCAGCTTCGACAGCGCGGCGAAATCAGTGCTTTCCAGGCGCAGCTCGGCGCGTTCACGCCAGCCGGTGATCTTCTGGCCCTTGGTGTCGTAGATCGGGTAGCTGTTGCGGCTGCCCTGGCGCAGGGTGATGTCCTTGACCTGCTTGGCCTGGGCCAGCGCCTTATTCATCGTGGTGCTGATGTCGGCGGCGAGTTTGGCCGGGTCGGTGTTCTGTTCTTCGGTGTAGAGGGTCACGATCATCAGGTCGCGAGCCACTTCCTGGCTGACTTCGGCGCGCAGGGAAATCTGATTGTAATGAAGCTCGTCGGCCGCCAAGGCCGGGAGGCTGGCGACGGTGCCAATACTCAGGGCAAGGAGGGCGGCGCTGCGGCGGAATGTGTGCATGAAAGCTCCTGAAATGAGGCGCAGGGGATAGTCCGGGCCTGCGTGAAACCATCAGACTCTAGCTTTATTGACTCGGTTCGCACAGTTACAACTTCTATACAGATCATCGCCAGCGGTAGCTGCTACACGGAATGTATGTGGGCTGTGGCTGTTTGCCGCACTTTTGCCTGCCAGCCTCCGCGCTTGGTTATACTCCCGGTGATCCGCCTGGAGCGCTCATCAGGAGAGCTCATGCTCGCCCCCGTTCAAATCACTTCCGCCACTCGCCAGAATCTCTGGCGCCTGACGTTCATCCGTACTTTGGTGCTGGCCGCCCAAGCCGGTTCCGTAGGCTTGGCCTACTGGCTCGAATTGTTGCCGCTGCCCTGGTTTCAACTGGCCGCGACCCTGGGCTGCTCAATGCTGCTGTGTGCCTTCACGGCCATTCGCCTGCGCACCTCGTGGCCGGTCACCGAGCTCGAATACGCCGTGCAACTGGCCTGCGACCTGTTTATCCACAGCGCCTTGCTGTACTTCTCCGGTGGCTCGACGAACCCCTTCGTCTCTTATTACCTGGTGCCGCTGACCATCGCCGCTGTGACATTGCCGTGGCGTTACTCGGTGATTCTGTCGGGTATCGCGCTGACGATGTACACCTTGCTGCTGGCGCGGTTCTATCCTCTGCAAACCTTTCCGATCGCTCAGGAAAACCTGCAGGTGTACGGGATGTGGTTGAGCTTCGCTCTCGCGGCGGCTGTGATCACGTTCTTCGCCGCGCGCATGGCCGAAGAACTGCGCCGTCAGGAAGAGCTGCGCGCCATCCGTCGTGAAGAGGGCCTGCGCGATCAGCAATTGCTGGCTGTCGCTACCCAGGCGGCGGGCGCCGCCCATGAGCTGGGCACGCCGTTGGCGACCATGAGCGTACTGCTCAAGGAAATGCGCCAGGATCATCACGACCCGATGTTGCAAGATGACCTCAGCGTGCTGCAGGATCAGGTCAAGCTGTGCAAAGAGACCTTGCAGCAACTGGTACGCGCCGCCGAGGCCAATCGGCGTCTGGCGGTAGAGATGCAGGACGTTACCGATTGGCTCGATGAAGCGCTCAATCGCTGGCACCTGATGCGTCCGGAGGCCAGTTACCGCTTCCAGCGCCTGGGCCAGGGCACGGTGCCGCGCATGGCGCCCCCGCCGGACCTCACCCAGGCGCTGCTGAATTTGCTGAACAATGCAGCCGATGCCTGCCCTGAAGGCTTGCAAGTGACGCTGGATTGGGACGCCGAAAACCTCACTATCAGCATTCGCGACCACGGCGCGGGTGTGCCGCTGGCTATCGCCGAACAGATCGGTAAGCCGTTTTTTACCACCAAGGGCAAAGGTTTCGGCCTGGGCCTGTTTTTGAGCAAAGCCAGCGTGACACGCGCTGGCGGCTCAGTGAAACTCTACAGTCATGAGGAAGGCGGCACGCTCACCGAGCTGCGCCTGCCCCTTGGCGCCCGAGGAGACGAACATGAGTGACGAAATCCAAGTCGAAGGCGAAGAACTGCCGCATCTGCTGCTGGTCGATGACGACGCGACCTTCACCCGCGTCATGGCCCGCGCCATGGCCCGCCGGGGTTTCCGTGTGAGCACGGCCGGTTCCGCCGAAGAAGGCCTGGCGCTGGCTCAGGCTGATCTGCCGGACTACGCCGCACTGGACCTGAAAATGGACGGCGATTCCGGCCTGGTGCTGCTGCCCAAGTTGCTGGAAATGGACCCGGAAATGCGCGTGGTGATCCTCACCGGTTATTCGAGCATTGCCACCGCGGTCGAAGCGATCAAGCGCGGCGCCTGCAACTACCTGTGCAAACCGGCCGACGCCGACGATGTGCTGGCGGCGTTGCTGTCCGAACACGCCGACCTCGACAGCCTGGTACCGGAAAACCCGATGTCGGTGGACCGCTTGCAGTGGGAACACATTCAGCGTGTGTTGACCGAGCACGAAGGCAACATCTCCGCCACGGCCCGCGCCCTGGGCATGCACCGCCGCACGCTGCAGCGCAAACTGCAGAAGCGCCCGGTTCGCCGCTGAACCTGCGCTGAACGAATGCGGGCCGCTCCTCGCGACAAACCGAACCGATCATCTATGATCGGTTCGTGCGTGTACTTTTCTCTATCGAGCCTTATCCATGAATCAGAACGCTGAATATTCCGCGGTCAACGACGCTGTGCGCGGGCAATTTTTCCGCAAAGTGTGGGCGATGATCACGCCTTATTGGCAGAGTGAAGAGAAGGCCAAAGCCTGGACGCTGTTGATTGCGGTGATCGCGTTGTCACTGATCAGCGTGGGGATCTCGGTGTGGTTCAACACCTGGTACAAGGATTTCTACAACGCGCTGCAACAGAAGGACGAAGCGGCGTTCTGGCGGTTGATTCTGTACTTCTGCGCGATTGCGGCGGTGGCGATTGTCGGCGCGGTTTACCGCCTCTACCTCACCCAGATGCTGACGATCCGCTGGCGGGCCTGGCTCACCGAAAAGCATTTTTCGCGTTGGCTCAGTGACAAAAATTACTACAAGCTGGAGCAGGGCGGTTACACCGATAACCCGGACCAGCGGATTTCCGAAGACCTCAACAACTTCACCTCCAACACCCTGGAACTGGGGATCGGGCTGCTGCGCAATATCGTCAGTCTGGTGTCGTTCTCGATCATTCTGTGGGGCGTGTCAGGCAGTATTGAAGTGTTTGGGATCACCATTCCCGGCTACATGTTCTGGTGCGTGCTGGTGTACGCGGTGGTCGGCAGCTGGCTGACGCATTTGATCGGTCGTCGCTTGATCGGCCTGAACAACCAGCAACAACGCTTCGAAGCCGACCTGCGTTTCTCCATGGTGCGGATTCGCGAGAATGCTGAAAGCATCGCGTTGTACAACGGCGAGGCGAACGAAAATCGTCGCTTGAGCGGCCGCTTCGGGATGGTCTGGCATAACTTCTGGGACATCATGAAGGTGTCCAAACGCCTGACGTTCTTCACTGCCGGTTACAGCCAGGCGGCGATTATTTTCCCGTTCATCGTGGCTGCGCCGCGTTACCTCTCCGGCAAGATCGAACTCGGCGAACTGATGCAAATCAGCTCGGCGTTCGGCAACGTGCAGGAAAGCTTCAGCTGGTTCATCAGTGCCTACCAAAGCCTCGCTTCATGGCGCGCTACTTGCGATCGTCTGCTCAGCTTCCGTCAGGCCATGACCGACAATGAGGGGCGCGCACCAGCCATTGACGTGCAGAACACCGGTTCGTCCTTGAAGATGCACAACCTTGGCCTGGATCTCGCTGACGGCCGTCACTTGCTGACCAATGCCGACATGACCGTGGAGGAGGGCGAGCGGGTGATGCTCAGCGGTCGTTCCGGCAGTGGCAAGTCGACGCTGCTGCGGGCGATGGGGCACCTGTGGCCGGCAGGGCATGGCAGTATTCGCTTGCCGTCTGCGCGCTACCTGTTCCTGCCGCAAAAACCGTATCTGCCAATCGGCACGCTGCGTGAGGCGTTGAGTTATCCACAGTCTGGCGATACGTATTCAAACGAGCGTTACGCGCACGTACTGGAAACCTGTCGCTTGCCGCATCTGGTGGCGCGTCTGGATGAAGCCAATCACTGGCAGCGCATGCTGTCGCCGGGTGAGCAACAACGCCTGGCCTTTGCCCGTGCGCTGCTTTATGCACCGCAATGGCTGTACATGGACGAAGCGACTTCGGCGATGGATGAGGAAGATGAAGCGTCGCTGTACCAGGCGTTGATCGATGAGTTGCCGGGGCTGAGCATTGTCAGCGTCGGCCATCGCAGCAGTCTCAAGCGCTTCCATCCGCGGCATGTGCGTATCGAGAACGGCCATCTGGTGGATCAGGCGGTGACCGCATAAATCCCATGCCTCTGTAGGAGCTGCCGCAGGCTGCGATCTTTTGATCTTGAACAATCAAAGTCAAAAGATCGCAGCCTGCGGCAGCTCCTACAGGGGTGGTGGTGATCGTACAACCGCGTTGCGCTATGATGCGGTTTCAGCAGCCGAACTTTTCGAGACAGATGTTCACCATGGAAAACCCGAACGACGCACCACGCCTACCTCGCAAGCGCCGCAGCCTCGCTCAGGAACTGGTGACGGTGCTGTCCGAGCAGATCCGCGATGGCCACCTCAAACGTGGCGACAAGTTGCCCACCGAGTCGGCGATCATGGATGCCCATGGCGTCAGCCGCACGGTGGTGCGCGAAGCGATTTCCCGTTTGCAGGCGGCAGGGCAGGTGGAAACCCGCCACGGTATCGGCACCTTCGTGCTGGATACGCCGAGCCCGAGCGGTTTCCGTATCGACCCGGCCACCGTGGTCACCTTGCGTGACGTACTGGCGATTCTCGAACTGCGCATCAGCCTCGAAGTGGAGTCTGCCGGGCTGGCCGCGCAACGCCGCAGCCCCGAGCAGTTGGCGTTGATGCGTGCGGCACTCGATGCGCTGAACGAAAGCGTGTCACACGCCAGCGATGCCGTGGCCTCGGACTTCCAGTTCCACTTGCAGATTGCACTGTCGACCGGCAACCGCTACTTCACCGACATCATGACGCACCTGGGCACCAGCATCATTCCACGCACCCGTCTCAACTCCGCGCGGCTGGCCCATGACGATCAGCAGCACTACATGAATCGCCTGAGCCGTGAGCACGAAGAAATCTACGATGCCATCGCGCGTCAGGATTCCGATGCGGCGCGAGCGGCCATGCGTTTGCACCTGACCAACAGCCGCGAGCGGTTGCGTCATGCGCATGAAGAGGCTGAGGCGCAGCGCGGATAAGTGATCCGCTCTGCGTCATCTATCACCTGGGTATCGCCAGCAGGCTGGCTCCCACAGTGTCTTGCGTTGATCACAAAGTTGAGATCATGCACTGGACCCCTGTAGGAGTGAGCCTGCTCGCGATAGGGCCGTCAGCCATGAAACAAAACCTGTGGTTGTCCTCAATCTTCCGACAACTTATCTCCAAAGCGCTGATTCATCCGAGCGCTTCGATTCTGCATACCTGCCCTGAAACCCGCTAAAAATCTACATCTCGATCTTTCTTGTCGAACAATTTTCGCCCTCCGCGATGAAATGCAGTTGACGGTTGTATTTTAAGTTGTACGATGACCTACAACTTCAGCGCAGGCTGAAAGGTTTTCTCACACAACGTCGCAATCCAGGGTGTTCGAATAATGAATCCACAAGAACTGAAGTCCATCCTCTCTTCCGGTCTGCTGTCTTTCCCGGTTACCGATTTCAATGCACAGGGCGATTTCAACCGCGCTGGCTACATCAAGCGTCTCGAATGGCTGGCCCCATACGGCGCCTCGGCTCTGTTCGCCGCAGGCGGCACCGGTGAGTTCTTCTCTCTGGCGGCCAGCGAATATTCGGAAATCATCAAGACTGCCGTCGACACTTGCGCCACCAGCGTGCCAATCCTGGCCGGCGTGGGCGGTTCGACCCGTCAAGCTATTGAGTACGCACAGGAAGCCGAACGTCTGGGCGCCAAAGGCCTGTTGCTGCTGCCGCACTACCTGACCGAAGCTAGCCAGGACGGCGTTGCCGCCCACGTTGAAGCCGTGTGCAAATCGGTCAACATCGGCGTCGTGGTCTACAACCGCAACGTCTGCCGCCTGAACGCACCGCTGCTGGAACGTCTGGCCGAGCGCTGCCCGAACCTGATCGGCTACAAGGATGGCCTGGGCGATATCGAGTTGATGGTGTCGATCCGTCGCCGTCTCGGTGATCGTTTCAGCTACCTGGGCGGTTTGCCGACCGCTGAAGTCTACGCCGCTGCCTACAAGGCGCTGGGCGTACCGGTTTACTCCTCGGCGGTGTTCAACTTCATCCCGAAAACCGCGATGGACTTCTACCACGCGATCGCTCGTGAAGATCACGCCACCGTCGGCAAGATCATTGACGACTTCTTCCTGCCGTACCTGGACATCCGCAACCGCAAGGCTGGCTATGCCGTGAGCATCGTCAAGGCCGGGGCAAAAATTGCCGGCTATGACGCAGGCCCTGTGCGGGCACCGCTGACCGATCTGACTGGCGAAGAGTACGAAATGCTCGCCGCGCTGATCGACAAGCAGGGTGCGCAGTAACACAACCGATTAAGTAAGGCCGCTGAGCGATCAGCGGCCTTTTGCGTGAGGAGATCTTAAAGTGGCAGATGCAAAGCGTTTCGATAACTACATCAACGGTGAATGGGTCGCCGGTGGCGATTACTCGGCCAACATCAACCCGTCTGAGCTGAGCGACACCATTGGCGATTACGCCAAGGCTGACCTGGCTCAGGTCAATGCCGCCATCGATGCCGCCCGTGCCGCCTTCCCGGCGTGGTCCACTTCCGGCATTCAGGCGCGTCACGATTCCCTTGATAAAGTCGGCACTGAAATCCTCGCCCGTCGCGAAGAGCTCGGCACCCTGCTGGCCCGGGAAGAGGGCAAGACCCTGCCCGAAGCCATCGGCGAAGTGACTCGCGCCGGTAACATCTTTAAGTTTTTCGCCGGTGAATGCCTGCGTCTGTCCGGCGACTACCTGCCGTCGGTGCGTCCGGGCGTTAACGTCGAAGTGACTCGCGAAGCCTTGGGCGTGGTCGGCTTGATCACTCCGTGGAACTTCCCGATTGCGATCCCGTCGTGGAAAATCGCCCCGGCCCTGGCCTACGGCAACTGCGTCGTGCTCAAGCCTGCTGATCTGGTGCCGGGCTGTGCCTGGGCGCTGGCCGAAATCATCTCCCGCGCGGGCTTCCCGGCCGGTGTGTTCAACCTGGTGATGGGCAGCGGTCGTGTGGTGGGCGATGCACTGGTGCACAGCCCGAAAGTCGACGGTATCAGCTTCACCGGTTCCGTTGGCGTTGGTCGTCAGATCGCCGTCAGCTGCGTGTCGCGTCAGGCCAAAGTCCAGTTGGAAATGGGCGGCAAGAACCCGCAGGTCATTCTCGACGACGCTGACCTCAAGCAAGCGGTCGAGCTGTCGGTACAGAGCGCGTTCTACTCCACCGGCCAGCGCTGCACCGCGTCGAGCCGCTTCATCGTCACTGCTGGCATCCACGACAAGTTCGTAGAAGCCATGGCCGAGCGTATGAAGTCGATCAAAGTCGGCCACGCCTTGAAGGCCGGTACCGACATCGGTCCAGTGGTGTCCCAGGCGCAGCTTGAACAGGACATGAAGTACATCGATATCGGCCAGTCCGAAGGTGCGCGTCTGGTCAGCGGCGGTGGTCTGGTGACTTGCGATACCGAGGGCTACTTCCTCGCGCCAACGCTGTTTGCCGACAGCGAAGCGTCGATGCGTATCAGCCAGGAAGAGATCTTTGGCCCAGTGGCCAACATCGTCCGCGTGGCCGATTACGAAGCTGCCCTGGCCATGGCCAACGACACCGAGTTCGGTCTGTCGGCGGGCATCGCCACCACGTCGCTGAAGTACGCCAATCACTTCAAACGCCACTCCCAGGCCGGAATGGTGATGGTCAACCTGCCGACCGCCGGCGTCGATTACCACGTTCCGTTCGGTGGCCGTAAAGGTTCATCCTATGGATCACGTGAGCAAGGTCGCTATGCGCAAGAGTTCTACACGGTCGTGAAGACCAGCTACATCGGTTCGTAAACGCGATAGCTCTGTAGGAGCTGCCGAAGGCTGCGATCTTTGCTTTTAAAGATCAAAAGATCGCAGCCTCGTTTCACTCGGCAGCTCCTACAGAGAGCAACAACAGATTCACCCGCGCATAAAAATAATTTGTGGGAGTACATCTACATGCAATCGACCAAGCCGACTCACGTCCGCTATTTGATCCTGCTCATGCTGTTTCTGGTGACCACGATCAACTACGCCGACCGGGCTACCATCGCAATCGCTGGCTCCAGCCTGCAAAAAGACCTCGGCATTGACGCCGTTACCCTCGGCTATATCTTCTCCGCATTCGGTTGGGCCTACGTGGCCGGGCAAATTCCCGGTGGCTGGCTGCTGGACCGTTTCGGTTCGAAAAAAATCTACGCACTGAGCATCTTCACCTGGTCGCTGTTCACCGTCCTGCAGGGCTATGTCGGCGAGTTCGGCATGTCCACCGCCGTGGTTGCGCTGTTCATGCTGCGCTTTTTGGTGGGCCTGGCCGAAGCGCCATCCTTCCCCGGCAACGCACGTATCGTGGCAGCCTGGTTCCCGACCGCTGAACGCGGCACCGCCTCGGCGATCTTCAACTCGGCGCAGTACTTTGCCACCGTGTTGTTCGCACCGTTGATGGGCTGGATCGTCTACAGCTTCGGCTGGCAGCACGTGTTCATCGTCATGGGTGTGATCGGCATCATCTTCTCTGGCATCTGGCTGAAAGTGATCTACAGTCCGCGCCAACACCCGATGATCAACGACGCCGAGTTCAAGCACATCGCCGACAACGGCGGTATGGTCGACATGGACCAGGACAAAGGCAAAGGCAAAAAAGTCGACGGTCCGAAGTGGGACTACATCCGCCAACTGCTGACCAACCGCATGATGCTAGGCGTGTATCTGGGCCAATATTGCATCAACGGCATCACCTACTTCTTCCTGACCTGGTTCCCGGTGTACCTGGTACAAGAGCGCGGCATGACCATCCTCAAGGCCGGTTTCATCGCCTCGTTGCCGGCCATCTGCGGCTTCATCGGTGGTGTGCTCGGCGGGGTGATTTCCGATTACCTGCTGCGCAAAGGCCATTCGCTGACCTTCGCCCGCAAGGCGCCGATCATTGCCGGCTTGCTGGTTTCCAGCAGCATCGTGGCCTGCAACTATGTCGATGTTGAATGGATGGTCGTCGGCTTCATGGCCCTGGCCTTCTTCGGCAAAGGCGTGGGCGCACTGGGCTGGGCCGTGGTGTCCGACACTTCGCCGAAACAGATCGCCGGTCTGAGCGGTGGCCTGTTCAACACCTTCGGTAACATCGCATCGATCACCACCCCGATCGTGATTGGCTACATCATCAGCTCCACCGGTTCGTTCAAATGGGCGTTGGTCTTCGTCGGTTGCAACGCACTGGTCGCGGTGTTCAGCTATCTGGTGATCGTCGGTCCGATCAAGCGTGTGGTGCTCAAAGAGCCACCGGTCAGCGGTCCTGAAACCCATAACAAATTGTCTCAAGCGCATTCCTGAGGAGCGGCGTCATGCAGTTGATTGAACATTCCGACTCGCCGCGCTACATCCGCCTGCACGAGCGGGACAACGTAGTGATCGTGGTCAACGACCAGGGCGTCCCGGCCGGCACCGAGTTTGCCGATGGCCTGGTGACCGTGGACTTCGTGCCACAGAGCCACAAGGTCACCCTGGAGGACATTCCCGAGGGTGGTCAGGTGATTCGTTACGGCCAGGTCATTGGCTATGCCTTGCAGCCGATTCCTCGCGGCAGTTGGGTCAAGGAAGATCAACTGCGCATGCCGACCGCGCCACCGCTGGACAGCCTGCCGCTGTCCACCGAAGTGCCGGCCGCGCCCGCTCCGCTGGAAGGCTTCACTTTCGAGGGTTATCGCAATGCCGACGGCACCGTCGGCACACGCAACATTCTCGGCATCACCACCACCGTGCAGTGCGTGACCGGTGTGCTCGATCACGCGGTCAAGCGCATCAAGGACGAGTTGCTGCCCAAGTACCCGCACGTCGATGACGTGGTGGCGCTGACTCACAGCTACGGCTGCGGCGTGGCGATCACCGCGACTGATGCGTACATCCCGATTCGCACCGTGCGCAACCTGGCGCGCAACCCGAACCTGGGCGGCGAGGCTCTGGTGATCAGCCTGGGCTGCGAGAAATTGCAGGCCGGGCAGGTGATGCACGAGAACGACAGCTCCGTGGATTTGAGCGAGCCGTGGTTGTATCGCTTGCAGGATTCCAGTCACGGTTTCACCGAGATGATCGAACAGATCATGGAGCTGGCGGAAACCCGTTTGAAGAAGCTCGATCAACGCCGTCGGGAAACCGTGCCGGCGTCCGAGCTAATCCTTGGCATGCAGTGTGGCGGCAGTGATGCATTCTCCGGCATCACCGCCAACCCGGCGTTGGGCTATGCCTCGGACTTGTTGCTGCGGGCGGGCGCGACGGTGATGTTTTCCGAAGTCACCGAAGTGCGCGACGCGATCTACCTGCTGACCTCCCGGGCGCAAACCAAGGAAGTCGCGCAGGAGCTGGTGCGGGAAATGGATTGGTACGACCGTTACCTGGCCAAGGGTGAAGCGGACCGCAGCGCCAATACCACGCCGGGCAACAAGAAGGGCGGGTTGTCGAACATTGTCGAGAAGTCGTTGGGTTCGATCGTCAAATCCGGCAGCAGCGCGATCAGCGGCGTGCTCGGCCCTGGCGAGCGCTTCAAGGAAAAAGGCCTGATCTTCTGCGCGACCCCGGCCAGCGACTTTGTCTGCGGGACGTTGCAGTTGGCGGCGGGGATGAACCTGCACGTGTTCACTACCGGTCGTGGTACGCCGTATGGTTTGGCCATGGCGCCGGTGGTGAAGGTCTCGACGCGGACCGAACTGGCGCAACGCTGGCCGGATTTGATCGACATTGATGCCGGGCGTATCGCTACCGGGCGCGCTTCCATCGAAGACCTCGGTTGGGAGTTGTTCCACTACTACCTGGACGTGGCCAGCGGCAAGCAACAGACGTGGGCGGAAAAGCACAAGCTGCATAACGACATCACCTTGTTCAACCCGGCGCCGATCACCTGATACCGCGTTATCGTTCATCGCCAGCAGGCTGGCTCCCACAGGGATCTTCGGTGTTCACACAGTTTGTGCAACACAGAAGCCCTCCTGTGGGAGCCAGCCTGCTGGCGATGACGGTCTACCAGACGCCGATGTCCTTGGTGGCTTATCATTAGCCACCTACCGACGCCCACCCCAAGGTCCTCCCGGCATGCTGGCAATTTTCCTCGAAACCCTGAACATCACCGCACCGGTGTTCGCCATGCTGTTTCTCGGGGTGTTGCTCAAACGCATCGACTGGATCAACGACAACTTCATCCACACTGCGTCGTCCCTGGTGTTCAACGTCACCATGCCGGCGTTGCTGTTCCTGGGCATCCTGCATGCCGACCTTCACGCCGCGCTGCAACCGGCGCTGCTGATCTACTTCTCCCTGGCGACCCTGGTGTGCTTTGCCATTGCCTGGGGCTGGGCGATTTTCAAGTGCCCGCGCGAAGACCGCGGGATCTACACCCAGGGCGCCTTTCGCGGTAACAACGGCGTGATCGGCCTGGCGCTGGCGGCGAGCATGTACGGTGACTACGGGATTTCCCTCGGGGCGATTCTCGCGGCGCTGGTGATCCTGTTCTACAACACGCTGTCGACCATCGTGCTGGCGGTCTACAGCCCGGTGATCAAGTCTGATCCGTGGAGTATTTGCAAAAGCGTCATGGTCAATCCGTTGATCATCAGCGTGTTTGCGGCGGCCCCCTTTGCGTACTTCAAAATCAGCCTGCCGGGATGGCTGGAAACGTCCGGCCAGTATCTGGCGCAAACCACCTTGCCCCTGGCGTTGATTTGCATTGGCGGCACGCTGTCGCTGGCGGCGATGCGCAAAAGTGGCTCGATGGCGCTCAGTTCAAGCCTGGTGAAAATGCTCGGCCTGCCGATTCTGGCGACACTCGGTGCGTGGCTCTGGGGCTTTCGTGGGGCGGAGCTGGGGATTCTGTTTTTGTACTTCGGCAGCCCGACTGCCGCCGCCAGTTTCGTCATGGCCCGGGCGGCGGATGGTAATCATGAACTGGCGGCGGCGATCATCGTGATCACCACGTTGATGGCGGCGGTGACCACCAATATCGGGATCTTTTTGTTGCAGTGGGGCGGGTGGATCTGAAAATCAAAAGATCGCAGCCAGCGCCTACAGTTGAGCGTATTCCACTGTAGGAGCTGCCGCAGGCTGCGATCTTTTCAAGACAACGAAACTATTCAGGCTTCTGGTAGGTATCAATCACTTCCTGCGCCGCCCGAAACGCATCAATCGCCGCCGGCACACCGGCATACACGGCGCAATGCAGCAGCGCTTCGCGAATCTCATCCACGGTGCAGCCGTTGTTCAGCGCACCGCGTACGTGGCCTTTCAATTCCTGCGGGCACTTCAGCGCTGTCAGCGCAGCGAGGGTGATCAGGCTGCGGGTTTTCAGCGGCAAACCCTCACGGTTCCACACCGCGCCCCAAGCGTGTTCGTTGACGAAATCCTGCAGCGGCTGGGTGAACTCATTGGCGTTGCCCAGTGCACGGTCGACAAAAGCGTCGCCCATCACTTGGCGACGTACTTCAACGCCGGGTTTTTTATGCTCGGTCATGGCAATTCCTTCTTGTGGTGTTGGCGCCGCCAGGCGCGCAGCGACGTGAACAGCAAGAACGCCACCAGCGCCGGCAGGATGAAAAACAGCATCATGCGTTCAAGCTTGCCCGCCAGCGGCATGCCAGTGGTGAATGACACCACATGCAGCCCGTAAGCCAGGTACAAGCCCAAAAACAGCAGGCCTTCGGCGCGGGTCACCCGGTAGCCGGAATAGAACACTGGCAGGCACAGCACGGCAACGCCAAGCATTACGGGCAGGTCGAACTCCAGGGCATTGGGCGAGACCGACAACGGTGATGGTGCAATCAGTGCCGTCACCCCGAGCACCCCCAGAAGATTGAACAGATTGCTGCCGATCACGTTGCCCACGGCGATCTCTCGTTCGCCGCGCAACGCGGCAATCAACGAAGTCGCGAGTTCAGGCAGGGAGGTGCTGACCGCGACGATGGTCAAGCCGATGATTCGCTCCGACAAGCCCAGGTCGATGGCCACCGCCACCGCCGCGCCCAGCAACAAATGGCCGGCATACACCAGCATCCCCAGCCCGGCGACGATCATCAGCAGGCTGGTGAACCATGGCGCCTCCCCGGTGTGGCCGTGGGTCGATACCGGGCGCACCGAATGCCGCGACTGGCGCAGCAGCAAGGCCAGATACAGGAGCAATGCCGCCAACAGGATCACACCATCGGCGCGTGTCAGTTCTTCATTCCACGCCAGTACGAACACCAGCAGGCTGGCGCCGATCATCAGCGGAATGTCCAAGCGTACGAATTGCCTTGAAACCCGCAGCGGAATAACCAGCGCTGAGAGCCCAAGGGTGACGAGAATGTTGAAGATGCTGCTGCCGATCACGCTGCCGACGGCGATGTCGGCGTTATGCGCCAACGTGGCTTGCAGGCTGACGGCCATCTGTGGCGCGCTGCTGCCGAGGGCGACGATGGTCAAACCGATGATCAGCGGCCGAACGTGCAGCCGCGCGGCAAGGCGCACTGCGGCGCGCACCATCAATTCGGCGCCGGCAATCAGCAGCACCAGCCCGCTGAGCAGTTCGATCACGTTGATCAGGGGTAAGTCGGCTAGTCCGAAAATGGCCAGGGCTCCAAGTGTCAGTCGTCGAGGGCTTGCACGCGTACCCGCGCAGTGCCGCTCCTGATCATGCCCAGGCGCTCGGCAGCTTCATGGGACAAGTCAATCAAGCGCCCACGAGTATGCGGCCCGCGGTCGTTGATGCGCACCACGCAGGACTTGTCGTTATTCAGATTGGTGACCTTCACCCGCGTGCCGAACGGTAACTGGCGGTGTGCGGCGGTCATGGAATTCTTGTCGAAACGCTCGCCACTGGCGGTGCGTTTGCCTTGGTGTTTGGCGCCGTAATAGGAGGCAACGCCGGTTTTGTCGTAACCGTGCGGGTCGACGATGTCGTTGCTGGCGCAACCGGCCAATAAGGAGAGCAGGGCGCAAAGGCTGAGCAGACGCTTCATTGAAGGGTTCCCGAAAACAAATGTGGGAGCCAGCCTGCTGGCGATTGCGGAGTGTCAGACACGGATAGGTTGAATGTCAGACCGCTATCGCCAGCAGGCTGGCTCCCACAAGGAGTGGAGCCAGATTTGAAGGCTGGCTCCATTTGCATCAGCCTTCGAGTTTGCTTTTCAGCAATTCGTTCACCTGTTGCGGGTTGGCCTTGCCTTTGGAGGCTTTCATGGCCTGGCCAACGAAGAAGCCGAACATCTTGCCGCGCTTGGCTTCGTCTGCCGCACGGTATTGCTCGACCTGCTCGGCGTTGGCTGCAAGCATTTCGTCCAGCACCGCCGAAATGGCGCCGGTGTCGGTCACTTGCTTGAGGCCGCGCTTGTCGATGATCTCGTCCGCGCTGCCTTCGCCGTTGGCCATCGCTTCAAACACCACCTTGGCGATTTTGCCGGAGATAGTGTTGTCCTTGATGCGCAACAGCATGCCGCCCAGTTGCTCGGCGGAAACCGGCGACTGCTCGATGTCCAGGCCTTGCTTGTTGAGCAGGCTGCCCAACTCGACCATCACCCAGTTCGCCGCCAGCTTGGCGTCGCCGCCGATGCTCGCGACTTTCTCGAAGTAGTCGGCTTGCTCGCGGCTGGTGGCCAGGACACTGGCGTCGTAGACCGACAGACCGAATTGCGCCTGGAAGCGCTCACGTTTTTGCGGTGGCAATTCCGGCAGGGTGGCGCGTACGTCGTCGAGGAACGAGTTCTCGATGACCACCGGCAGCAAGTCCGGATCGGGGAAGTAACGGTAGTCGTTGGCTTCCTCTTTGCTGCGCATCGGACGGGTTTCGTCCTTGTTCGGATCGTACAGGCGGGTCTGCTGGATCACTTTGCCGCCGTCTTCGATCAATTCGATCTGACGCTGGATTTCGCTGTTGATCGCCTTCTCGATGAAACGGAACGAGTTGACGTTCTTGATCTCGCAGCGAGTGCCGAACTCGACCTGGCCTTTCGGACGGATCGACACGTTGCAGTCGCAACGCAACGAGCCTTCGGCCATGTTGCCGTCGCAGATGCCCAGGTAGCGCACCAGTGCGTGGATCGCCTTGACGTAGGCCACGGCTTCCTTGGCACTGCGCATGTCCGGCTCGGAAACGATTTCCAGCAACGGCGTGCCGGCACGGTTCAGGTCGATGCCGCTGGCGCCGCTGAATTCTTCGTGCAGGCTCTTGCCGGCGTCTTCTTCCAGGTGCGCGCGGGTGATGCCGACACGTTTGACCGTGCCGTCCTCCAGCGCGATGTCCAGGTGGCCCTTGCCGACGATCGGCAATTCCATCTGGCTGATCTGGTAGCCCTTCGGCAAATCCGGGTAGAAGTAGTTTTTACGGGCGAACACGTTGTGCTGGCCGATCTCGGCGTCAATCGCCAGACCGAACACCCAGGCC
>Ga0247819_10000462_pt1 | contig 24173 bp, 25 predicted proteins | sample 13C_Xylose_Day6_FD_193428 | JGI IMG/M metagenome (GOLD analysis project Ga0247819, IMG submission 193428) | Soil microbial communities from agricultural site in Penn Yan, New York, United States - 13C_Xylose_Day6 | ecosystem: Environmental > Terrestrial > Soil > Agricultural land | place: USA...
CTCGCCTGTACACTCGCCGTCGGAAAACTTACCGACAGAGATGTCACCGAGAGGGATATGCAGCTGACGTACGACACGCCGAGCCAGATCGGGGTTAGCATTCCCCGTAAAGACCATCATCTTGGACACGCGCAGTACCTAGAGGCTGAGGGTAACCTGGATGAGTATAGAAAATGGCAGGGGCGGCTGGATTCGAACCAACGCATGGCAGGATCAAAACCTGCTGCCTTACCGCTTGGCGACGCCCCTGTATCTGTTGCAACGATTACCCAGTAATCGGTTCCTTTAGAGCAGACTTTGCAGCTTGCGATGCAACATCGAAATGTTGCTTCCTTTTGCTACAAACCCTGTAAGGGTCTCTGTAAGAAGGGCCGAGACTTTATCAGCTTCAGCTTTGCTTGGGAAGCCCCCAAACACACAACTTCCAGTTCCGGTGAGTTTTGCTTCGGTAAATTTACCTAACAAATTCAAAGCGTTACGTACCTCTGGATAACGCCTTGTTACCACCGGCAAGCAGTCATTACGACTGTTTCCCTTGGGAACGGGGCGCACTTTAATGGGAGGCGTGTTACGTGTCAACAACGGATCGGAAAAAATTTCTGCCGTACTAACAGAGACTTGCGGTACGAGCACGAGATACCACGGTTCTTCCGGGTCGACTGGGGTCAGTTTCTCGCCAACGCCTTCAGCGAAAGCCGCATGACCGCGCACGAAAACCGGGACGTCGGCACCCAGCGTCAGGCCCAGTGCCGCCAGCCGATCCTCATCCCAGCCCAGTTGCCAGAGATGGTTCAGGCCGAGCAGCGTGGTGGCTGCGTTCGAACTGCCGCCGCCGATCCCGCCGCCCATGGGCAGGATTTTTTCAATCCAGATATCGATGCCGAGGGAGCAACCGGATTGCTCCTGAAGTTTTTTCGCAGCCTTGACGATCAGGTTGCTGTCGTGAGGAACGCCTTCGAACGCGGTGTGCAGTTGGATCACACCGTCATCGCGAACGGCGAAGGTGATTTCGTCGCCGTAGTCGAGGAACTGAAACATTGTCTGCAGCTCGTGGTAGCCGTCTTCACGACGACCCAGAATGTGCAGCATCAGATTGAGTTTGGCTGGCGAGGGCAGCGTCAGGCGAGTGGCCGGCATGTCATTGCCCCAGTTTGCGTGGCTGCCAGGCCTTGATCACCAGCGTGACATCAAGGTCGGTGCCGTGGAGTTTGATCCGCTCGGGCAACCAGTAGCCGTTTTGTTCGGTATAGGCGGTGTACTCCACCTGCCAACCGTCCTGTTCAAGATTGGCCAAACGGCTGTCGCCATCCAGCGTCAGGCGGCTTTTGCTGTCCGGAGCAGGAAGCCCGCGGACCCACCACGCCAGGTTGGCGACCGGTAGTTTCCAGCCCATTTGCTCTTCAAGCAGAGCATCCGGAGAGACCGCTTCGTAGCGCCCCTGGTTGGCAACTTCCAGCGAAACCTTGCCCGGGCGCCCGGTCAGGCGAGCGGCTCCGCGACCCAATGGGCCGGAAAGGCGAATGTCGTAGTAATCCTGGCGCTGCAACCAGAACAGCGTGCCGCTGCCCGAATCTTTTGGTGCGCGAATGCCGATTTTGCCGTCGATCTGCCAGCCATCAAGGCCCGCGAGCTGTTCTTTGTGCTCACGCCATTGGGCGGGATTGCCGTGACCCTCGACCGATTCGCGGGCACCGAAACCCGCGCAACCGGCGAGCAGGGCGATGAAGCTGAAAACAATGATGTGGCGCAAAAACATAATCTTAAAGAGTCTCTGATCCGGTCAGGCGCTTGATGGTGCTGCGCAGGGTAGGGCTGTCGGGTTGTTCCTTGAGGAACTTGCTCCAGATTTGCCTGGCTTCGCGTTGCTTGCCGTTGGCCCACAGGACTTCGCCCAGGTGCGCGGCGACTTCCTGGTCCGGGAAGCGTTCCAGGGCCTGGCGCAGCAGACGCTCGGCTTCGTCGAGATTGCCCATGCGGTAATTCACCCAGCCGAGGCTGTCGAGTACCGCGGGATCTTCCGGGTTGATCTGGTGCGCCTGCTCGATCAAGGCCTTGGCCTCGACGTAGCGGGTCGTGCGATCGGACAGGGTATAGCCGAGTGCGTTCAACGCCATGGCGTTGTCGGGGTCACGCTTGATGATCAGGCGCAGGTCTTTTTCCATCTGCGCCAGGTCATTGCGTTTTTCCGCCTGCATCGCGCGGGTATAAAGCAGGTTGAGGTCGTCCGGGTACTTTTGCAGCGCTTGTTGCAGCACTGCGAAAGCCTTGTCGGGCTGATTGTTGGCGGACAGGGTTTCGGCTTCGATCAGGTACAGCTGGATCGCGTAGTCCGGTTGCTCATCGCGCTGGGCTGCGAGCTTGCTCTGGGCTTCAGCGGTCTTGCCGTTGTTCATCAGGATGTCGGCCTGGCGCAATTGTGCCGGCAGATAGTCATTGCCCGGCCCGACCTGGCCGTACTCGATCAATGCGCCTTGCGGGTCATTGCGCTCTTCGGCGATGCGGCCCAGGTTCAAGTGCGCCGAGTCGACGTGGCTTTCCCGTGCGATCAGGTCTTCCAGGTAGCCCTTGGCTTCGTCCCAAGCCTTGGCTTCGAGACAAACCAGTGCCAGCGAGTAACGCAGTTCATCGTCATCCGGGTATTGCTGAACCAGGCTCGAGAACTCGGCCTTGGCGTCGTCCATGCGGTCCTGTTCAACCAGCATGCGTGCGTAAGTCAGGCGCAGGCGCTTGTCGTCCGGGTATTTCTTGATGCTTTTTTGCAGCAACGGCAATGCTTCGTCGCCGCGGTCGAGGCTTTGCAGCAGGCGCGCACGCAGCAGAATCGGGGCAATTTCACCGTCGTCCGGCGGATTGTCTTCCAGGAGTGCCAGTGCACCTTTGGAGTCGCCGTCCTGTTGCAGCAGCAGGGCCTTGCCGAAAATCAGCTGGCCGTTGTTCGGGTGGCGTTGCAGCAAACGGTCAAAACTCTGCATCAAGCCGTTGCGGGTGTCCTGGTCGGTATCGGCGGCAGACAAGGCGAGGAAGTCGAAATGCGTGTCGCCTTTGCCTTGCAGGACTTTCTCCATATAGACCATGGAGTCGTCGTAACGCCCAGCGCGTGCCAGTTGTACGGCCGCGGCGCGTTGCGCTTCAAGATCGTCCGGGGCGTTTTTCGCCCAGATCAACGCGGTGTCCAGGGCGGCCTGATCGGCGCCCAGGTATTCGGCGATACGGAATGCCCGCTCGGAAATGCCCGGATCCTGGGTGTTGATGGCCTGGGTTACATAGTTGTCCAGGGCAATATCGAAGCGATTGCGCTGGCCAGCCAGTTCGGCGCTCAACAGGCTGAAGACCGTGTCTTCGCTGAATGAGCTGTAAACCTTGGGCTTTTCAGGTGCCGGAGTGCTGTCTTCAGCCGCGGACGTACCGTCCGGCGCCACGGGTGCCAAGGCCTGGCAGCCGCTGAGGAAGACAAAAGCGAGGAGCAACGCGGAAGATCTATTCATATAGGAAGAGGACGACTAACCTGCGGTCGGATCATCATGACACAAGCCTTGGGCCAAACATAACCGGCCCGGCAATTTACCCCGATGCCCGGTAAACGAGAAGCGATCTCACTCTGCGGTGCTTCCTACAGGGGCGATAGATATCGAGTAGTTGTTCTCGATCTGACGAAGTAGGACAATTGCCGGCTTCACGTCACCATCAGCGACTTTGAATGGCCTTCCTTGCACTCGGTATTAACCACAAGTCTGCTTCAGTAGACGTCCGCGAGCGCGTGGCCTTTACCCCTGAGCAGCTGGTTGAGGCCTTGCAGCAGCTCTGCCGACTCACCGACAGCCGCGAAGCTGCGATCCTCTCCACCTGCAATCGCAGTGAACTCTATATAGAACAGGATCACCTGTCGGCGGATATCGTGCTGCGCTGGCTGGCCGAATACCATCATTTGAGCCTCGAAGAGCTGCGCGCGAGCAGTTATGTGCACGAAGATGATGCGGCAGTTCGTCACATGATGCGCGTGGCTTCCGGGCTCGATTCGCTGGTGTTGGGCGAGCCGCAGATTCTTGGCCAGATGAAATCGGCTTATGCCGTGGCACGCGAGGCCGGCACCATCGGGCCGTTGCTCGGGCGCCTGTTCCAGGCCACGTTCAATGCGGCCAAGCAAGTGCGTACCGACACCGCCATTGGTGAAAACCCGGTTTCCGTGGCGTTTGCCGCGGTCAGCCTGGCGAAACAGATTTTCAGCGACTTGCAGCGCAGTCAGGCCTTGTTGATCGGCGCCGGCGAGACCATCACCCTGGTCGCCCGTCATCTGCATGATCTGGGGGTAAAGCGCATCGTGGTGGCCAACCGTACCCTTGAGCGTGCGAGCATTCTGGCCGAGCAGTTCGGTGCCCACGCAGTGCTGCTGTCGGACATCCCGGCCGAACTGGTGCGCAGCGACATCGTCATCAGTTCCACCGCCAGCCAGTTGCCGATTCTCGGCAAGGGCGCGGTGGAGAGCGCCCTGAAGCTGCGCAAGCACAAACCGATTTTCATGGTGGATATCGCCGTTCCGCGGGATATCGAGCCGGAAGTCGGCGAGTTGGACGACGTTTACCTGTACAGCGTCGATGATCTCCACGAAGTGGTCGCCGAGAACCTCAAGAGTCGTCAGGGTGCAGCCCAGGCAGCGGAAGAGATGGTCTCGGTCGGCGCCGAGGATTTCATGGTTCGCTTGCGCGAATTGGCGGCGGTGGACGTGCTCAAGGCCTATCGTCAACAGAGCGAACGTCTGCGCGACGAAGAATTGCAAAAGGCCCAGCGCCTGCTGGCCAACGGTAGCAGCGCCGAAGAAGTGCTGGTGCAATTGGCGCGTGGCCTGACCAACAAGCTCTTGCACGCACCCAGTGTGCAGTTGAAAAAGCTCTCTGCCGAAGGTCGCCTCGATGCGCTGGCGATGGCCCAGGAACTCTTTGCCCTCAATGAGGGCTCATCGGAAAGCTTTTCGGATAAGAAACCGCAATGAAAGCGTCACTGCTCAATAAGCTGGACATCCTCCAGGACCGTTTCGAGGAACTGACCGCCCTGCTTGGCGATGGCGAAGTCATTTCCGATCAGAACAAATTCCGCACCTATTCCAAGGAATACGCGGAAGTCGAGCCGATCGTCGAAACCTATAAACAGCTGCTTAAAGTGCAAGGCGACCTCGAAGGTGCCCAGGCACTGCTCAAGGACAGCGACCCGGACATGCGCGAAATGGCCGTGGAAGAAGTCCGCGAAGCCAAGGAACGTCTGGTCGAACTGGAAGCCAGCCTGCAACGCATGCTGTTGCCCAAGGACCCGAACGACGGGCGTAACGTGTTTCTCGAAATTCGTGCCGGCACCGGCGGTGATGAGGCGGCGATTTTCTCCGGCGACCTGTTCCGCATGTATTCGCGGTACGCCGAGCGCCGCGGCTGGCGTGTGGAAATCCTCTCGGAAAACGAAGGCGAGCACGGCGGCTATAAAGAAGTCATCGCCCGGGTTGAAGGCGACAACGTCTACGGCAAGCTGAAATTCGAATCCGGAGCCCACCGCGTACAACGGGTTCCGGCCACCGAATCCCAGGGTCGCATCCACACGTCTGCCTGCACCGTGGCGGTATTGCCCGAGCCGGACGAGCAGGAAGCCATCGAGATCAACCCGGCGGATTTGCGGATCGACACGTACCGTTCCTCCGGTGCCGGTGGTCAGCACGTGAACAAAACCGATTCGGCGATTCGCATCACGCACTTGCCGTCCGGCATTGTCGTGGAGTGCCAGGAAGAGCGTTCGCAGCACAAGAACCGTGCCCGTGCGATGTCCTGGTTGTCGGCCAAGCTCAACGACCAGCAAACCAGCGCCGCCGCCAATGCCATCGCCAGCGAGCGTAAATTGCTGGTCGGTTCCGGTGACCGCTCCGAGCGCATCCGTACCTACAACTTCGCTCAGGGCCGGGTCACCGACCATCGGGTCAACCTGACGCTGTATTCGCTCGACGAAATCCTCGCCGGTGGCGTCGATGCGGTGATCGAGCCGTTGCTGGCCGAGTACCAGGCGGATCAACTCGCGGCGATAGGTGAGTAAATGACGATCATTGCCAGTTTGTTGCGCGCCGCTGATTTGCCTGACTCGCCCACGGCGCGTCTGGATGCCGAGTTGCTGTTGGCGGCGGCGTTGGGCAAGTCCCGCAGCTTTTTGCACACCTGGCCGGAGCGAATTGTGCCGAGCGAAGCGGCGCTGACGTTCGCCGAGTACTTGCAGCGCCGTCGCGGTGGCGAGCCGGTGGCCTACATTCTGGGGCAGCAAGGTTTCTGGAAGCTCGATCTGGAAGTGGCGCCGCACACATTGATCCCGCGCCCGGATACCGAGTTGCTGGTGGAAGCCGCACTCGAACTGCTGCCTGCCACGCCGGCAAAAGTCCTCGACCTGGGCACCGGCAGCGGCGCCATCGCCCTGGCCTTGGCCAGCGAGCGTCCAGCGTGGAAAGTCACCGCCGTGGACCGCGTACTGGAAGCCGTAGCGCTGGCCGAACGCAATCGTCAGCGTCTGCACCTGAACAACGCCACGGTGCTCAGCAGTCACTGGTTCAGTGCGCTGCAAGGTCAGCGTTTTGAGTTGATCATCAGCAACCCGCCGTACATTGCCGCCGCCGATCCACACTTGGTGGAAGGTGATGTGCGCTTCGAACCGGCCAGTGCGTTGGTGGCCGGCGTCGACGGGCTCGACGATTTGCGCTTGATCGTCGCCCAGGCCCCGGATCATCTGGAGGCCGGTGGCTGGCTGATGCTCGAGCACGGTTACGATCAGGCCGAGGCGGTGCGCGATCTGCTGCTGACCCGCGGCTTTGAAGAAGTCCACAGCCGCACCGACCTGGGTGGTCATCAACGCATCAGTCTGGGGCGCCTGCCATGCTGAATGATCAGGAATTGCTGCGCTACAGCCGGCAGATTCTGTTGCAGCACATCGATATCGACGGTCAGTTGCGGCTCAAGGAAAGCCGCGTACTGATCGTCGGCCTCGGCGGGCTTGGTGCTCCGGTGGCGCTGTATCTGGCGGCTGCGGGCGTAGGTGAAATGCATCTGGCGGATTTCGACACCGTCGATCTGACCAACCTGCAACGCCAGATCATCCACGACACCGACAGCGTCGGCATGAGCAAGGTCGACTCAGCGCTCAAGCGCCTGACGGCGATCAACCCGGACATTCAACTGGTCGCCCATCGCGCGGCACTCGATGAAGACTCGCTGGCCGCTGCCGTGGCCGGTGTCGATCTGGTCCTGGACTGTTCCGACAATTTCTCCACCCGTGAAGCGGTCAACGCCGCTTGCGTGGCTGGTGGGAAACCGCTGGTCAGCGGCGCGGCGATTCGCCTGGAAGGGCAGTTGTCGGTGTTCGACCCGCGCCGTCCGGAAAGCCCGTGCTACCACTGTTTATACGGGCACGGCAGTGAAGCCGAATTGACCTGCAGCGAGGCCGGCGTGGTCGGTCCGTTGGTCGGGCTGGTGGGCAGCCTGCAAGCCCTCGAAGCGCTGAAGTTGCTGGCGGGTTTCGGTGAACCGTTGGTGGGGCGCCTGTTGTTGATCGATGCGCTGGGCTCGCGTTTCCGTGAGTTGCGGGTCAAGCGTGATCCGAAATGCAGCGTCTGTGGGCCAAAGCATGCGTGAAGCGCCTATCGGCGTGTTCGACTCCGGCGTCGGTGGGCTTTCGGTGCTGGCCGAGATCCAGCGTTTGCTGCCCAACGAATCCCTGCTGTACGTCGCCGATTGCGGGAACATTCCCTATGGCGAGAAAACCCCGGAATTCATCCAGCAGCGGTGCAGCGTGATGGCCGGGTTTTTTCAGCGCCAGGGCGCCAAGGCTCTGGTGTTGGCGTGCAACACGGCAACGGTTGCAGGGGTTGCCGACTTGCGCCGCGATTATCCGCAGTGGCCCATCGTCGGTATGGAGCCGGCGGTCAAACCCGCCGCCGCTGCCACCCGCAGTGGCGTGGTCGGGGTGCTGGCCACCACGGGCACCTTGCAGAGCGCCAAGTTCGCCGCATTGCTCGACCGTTTTGCCACGGATGTGCAGGTCATCACCCAGCCTTGCCCCGGCTTGGTGGAGCTGATTGAAAACGGCGACCTGCACAGTCCGGCGCTGCGGCAGTTGCTGGAAAGCTATGTTCGGCCGCTGCTCGGCGCAGGCGCCGACACCATCATTCTGGGATGCACCCATTACCCGTTTCTCAAGCCGCTGCTCCGGCAGATGATCCCGGATGACATCAGCCTGATCGACACTGGCGCTGCCGTCGCACGTCAACTTCAGCGTCTACTGGCCGAGCGTGATTTACTGGCGGACGGGCCAGCGCGTGCCACCGAGTTCTGGACGAGCGCTGACAAGGAACATTTCGCAAATATATTGCCAATATTGTGGAATACCGCCGGGGTTGTGCGAAGCTTTGAAGGGTAAGCGGGTATCGGGGTGAACCAACAAAATTGGGGTGAACTTCTTTTTAGCCGTCGACTTCTATAGCTGTGTGCGTCTCGTAACAAAAAAACCAAATGAAATCGTTCGGAAAAGGATGTTTCTATGAAGCGACTATTCTGTTTGGCCGCGATTGCGGCCGCAATTATGGGGCAAAGTTTCACTGCACAAGCGGCAGGCGTGGAGTTCTCAGTCGGCCAGACCGGCGAGTCGACCATGACTTATCGACTGGGCCTGGCATTCAATTGGGACCAGAGTTGGTGGCAGAGCGACGTCGGTCGACTGACCGGTTACTGGGATGGCGCGTACACCTACTGGGAAGGCGACAAAACGTCCGGCAACAACAGCCTGTCGTTCTCGCCGGTGCTGGTTTACGAGTTTGCCGGGCAGAACGTCAAACCCTACGTTGAACTAGGGATTGGCGTGGCGTTGTTTTCCGAGACCGAAATCGAAAATAACGATCTCGGTAGCTCGTTTCAGTTCGAGGACCGTTTCGGGGTTGGCCTGCGCTTTGCCGGCGGACATGAAGTCGGGATTCGGGCCACTCACTATTCCAATGCCGGGATCAGCAGCCCGAACAACGGGATAGAAAGTTACGCGTTGCATTACACGATGCCGCTGTAAGCAAATCGCAATACCCATGCAGGAGCGAGCCTGCTCGCGATGGCGATCTCGGATTCAACATCAATGTTGACCGGTAAATCGTTATTGCGAGCAGGCTCGCTCTTGCAGCTTCAGCGATACGCCGTGCTGATTCCCTGGCGTTCCTCAATACATTCCGGTGCCCCCATCTCGAATTCCCGGCAGATCAGCGGGCGTTTTTCGTAGATGGTGCACATCATCGTGTTGCGATCCAGCGCAGCGCACCAGCCGTCATCCAGACGCAGCATGACTTCACCGCCCCAGTCATCGGTATCGATATACCGTTCGGGCACGCCGGTGTCGGTGATCAACATGACTTCGAGCTGGCAGCAGCAGGCGGCACAGGTCGAGCAGGTCACCGCGGGTGTGGCGATTTGCGTGTGAGGGATGGTTTTCATGGCGCGCAGTGTAAGGCAGTGGCCCGGTGCTGTGTGAAAGCGCTGACGGACGCTAGTCGTCCAGCGCGGGTTTGAGACGGGCGGCCATCACCTGCAACAGTGGAAGCAACAGCGCCCAGAGCAGGCCGAGGCCGATCAGCGTCGGCAAGACTCCGAAGGGAAATTGCACCCCGGCCAGTTGGCCACCGGCGTAATACGACAGCGGCCCACCCACAGCCCCGAGCAAGCTCGCTCGCCACAGTGGAGTGGCGCTCCAGCCCAGGCAGTGGCGCAAGGTGCTGGCCAATAACGCCCACAGCAACATCAGCCAGAGTGGAATCAACGGCGAAAGGTCTTTGAAGTCGAACACCCCAAGCCAGCGCAGAGCACTGTCCACAGCGGTGCCGAGCAGCACCACACTGAGGATCAGCCGACCTTCCTGCGCCCAGCTACTTATCCACAGCAGATGAATCACCAGCACCGCCAGCGCCACCAGCAACCACAGGCTGTTGCCGCCCATCACGCATGCAAACCAGCCGAGCTGAAACAACACCGCATTGGCCAGACGTTCAAGCATCGAAACGGCCGAGCAGCGGCGCGGTGATCGCCGACGGTTTGGCCAACAGCAATTGCGCTGTGCCGATGGTGCGCTCAAGAAAGCCGCCCTCGCAGTAGCACAGGTAATACTCCCACAGGCGCAGGAAATAATCGTCGTAGCCCAATTCGCTCAAGCGGCTATGGGCCAGACGAAAATTCTCGTGCCACAAGCGCAAGGTCCGGGCGTAGTGCAGGCCGAAATCTTCCATGTGCAGCAGGTTCATGTCGGTGTCGCGGCTGACGATCTCGAGCATTTTCTGTACACAGGGCAGGGCGCCACCGGGGAAAATGTATCGCTGGATAAAGTCGACGCTGTCCTTGGCCTGCTCATACCGCTGCTCGCGGATGGTGATGGCTTGCAACAGCATCAGGCCGTTGCCTTTGAGCAAGTGCGCACACTGCTTGAAGTACGTTGGCAGGAAGCGATGGCCGACCGCTTCGATCATCTCGATCGACACCAGTTTGTCGTACTGGCCGGTGAGGTCGCGATAGTCCTTGAGCAACAAAGTGACTTGATCTTGCAGCCCCAGCGCTTCAATGCGTTTTGCCGTGAAGGCGTACTGCTCTTTGGAAAGCGTGGTGGTGGTGACTTTGCAGCCGTAGTGCTGCGCGGCGTACAGGGCCATGCTGCCCCAGCCGGTGCCGATTTCCAGCAGATGATCCGTGGGTTTGAGGGCGAGCTTCTGGCAAATTCGCTGCAGTTTGTTCAGTTGCGCCTGCTCCAGGCTGTCGTCGGCATGCAGGAACTGCGCGGCCGAATACATCATGGTCGGGTCGAGGAACTGTTCGAACAAGTCGTTGCCCAGATCGTAATGGGCGGCGATGTTCTTCTGCGAGCCCTTGCGTGTGTTGCGGTTCAGCCAGTGCAGGGCCTGGATCAGTGGCCGCCCGAGTTTTGTCAGGCCGCCTTCCAGGGCATCGAGCACCTCAAGGTTGCTGACGAACACCCGGACCACCGCGGTCAAATCCGGTGAGCTCCAGTAGCCGTGAATGAACGCCTCGGCTGCGCCAATCGAACCCTTGCTCGCCACCAGCCCCCAGGCGGCGGTGTCGAGGATATGGATTTCTCCCAGCAGGGGGCTGCCGGTGCTGCCGAACACCTGCCGTTCACCGTCTTCAATCAGCACCAGCTGGCCGTGTTCGAGTCGCGCCAGTTGCCGCAGCACACCACGACGCAGCAACGATCCGCTCAGGACATAAGTGCCGAACAGATTGGCCTTGAGCGAAATGCTAGAGGATTTCATGGCGGCGATCCTTGGGAGGGACGGTGGCGGTTTGAAAGCTGCCCTCGGCAGCCCGATGAGCAAACAACGGCAAGCGCTTGAGCAGCAGACGCAGGGCTTGCCAATAAATCGCCAGGGCGGTTTTCGCGGTCATCCACGGAAAACGCCGCAAGTAACGGTGCAGGCTGGCGCGATCAAGGGTTTCGCGTTTGAGCCTGAGCGTGGCATCGAAGAGTTTTTCCTCGCCCTGCCAGTCGGCCATGTGCACACCGATGCGTTTCGCCACCGGGCTGAAGCTCATGCGGTACTGAATATCGCGGGGCAAAAACGGCGAGACATGAAAGGCTTTGGGCACGGAAAAGTGTTGGTGGAAGTCCGACAGATCTTCTGGTGCTTTGGCCGGCAACACGTAGTGATAGCGCTCGCGCCAAGGCGTGTTGCTGACTTCGCAGACAATCGCTGCCAATTGCCCGTCGGCTTCATGGCAATAGAAAAAACTCACCGGGTTGAATGACAGTCCCCAGCTGCGGGGTTGGGTCAGCAGACAGATCGAGCCTTGCGGCACATGGCCGATGGCTTCGCTCACCTGTTGCCGCACCGCGTCGATCAGGCGTACGCCACGGCTGGTGTACGCCTTGAGGTAATCGGTTTCGCGGAACGAAAACGGTGCAAAACGGCTCAGGCCCGAAAGACGCGACAAGCCAAACACGTCTTGCTGTTCGTCGAGGTCCAGGTACAGCAGGCCGATACGGTAACGAAACTGGTGAGTCCGCGGAGTAAAACGTCGATGGGCAATCCAGCCGCTGTACAAGGCGCTGTTCACAGGGTTTCTCCAAAGGCGCCGGCAACGCGCAAGGCGCTGACCACGCCGTCCTCATGGAAACCGTTGGCCCAGTAGGCCCCGCAGTAGTAGGTATGTTGCGCGCCGTGCAGTTCTTCCCAGCGCGCCTGGGCGGCCACCGATGCCAGGCTGAATTGCGGGTGGGCGTAGGTGTATCTGGCGAGCACTTTGGAAGGGCTGATGGCGGCGCTCTGGTTGAGGCTGACGCAGAACGTTGTGTCGCTCTGGATGCCTTGCAGGATGTTCATGTCGTAGGTCACGGCCGCATGGGTGTGGCCGGAACCGGCGAGGCGAAAATTCCAGCTGGCCCAGGCGAGTTTTCGCTCAGGCAACAGTCGCGTATCGGTGTGCAGCACCACTTCGTTGTCGGCGTAGGGCAGGGCACCGAGGATTGCTTGCTCGGCGTCGCTTGGTACTGCCAGCAGCTTCAACGCCTGATCGCTGTGGCAGGCGAACACCACTTTATCGAAACGCTCGCTGGCGCCGGCGCTGTGGATAACCACCCCTTCTGCGTCACGCTCGACCCGCGTCACAGGGCAGTCAAGGCGAATATTTTCGCGAAAGCCAGCTATCAACGGCGCCACGTAGGCGCTAGAACCCCCTTCGATCACCTGCCATTGCGGGCGATTGCTGACAGACAGCAGACCATGGTTCTTGAAAAACCGGACAAACAGTTGCAGCGGGAAAGCCAGCATGTCGGCCATCGGCATCGACCAGATCGCCGCACCCATCGGCACGATGTAGTGCAGGATGAAACGCTCGCCGTAGCGGCCCGCCGTCAGATAGTCATTGAGTGTGGTGCCGGGTTTGATCCGTTGCTGTTCCAGATCGCGCAAGGCTTCTTTATTGAAGCGCAGGATGTCGCGCAGCATGCCCCAGAACCCGGGTGACAACAGGTTGCGGCGCTGGGCGAAAAGGCTGTTGAAGTTGTTGCCGTTGTATTCGATACCGCTGTCGGGGTCGGTGACCGAAAAACTCATTTCGGTGGGTTTGAACCCCACGCCTAATGCGCCAAGCAGGCGAATGAAGTTGGGATAGGTCCAGTCATTGAATACGATAAAACCGGTGTCCACCGCATAACGTCGGCCATCGACCGTCACGTTCTCGGTGTGGGTGTGCCCGCCAACGCAATCGCTGGCTTCGAACACGGTGATCTGATGTCGGCGATTGAGCAGGTAGGCGCAGGTCAGTCCCGAAATGCCGCTGCCGACTATGGCAATGTTCACGGCTGATCCTTGATCGGCGGGTTACTGCGCACCATGCGTTTACCGATCGCCAGTTTCACTCGGTCGGGCAATTTCGACATCGGCCACAGGGCGGCCATGAACAACCCCGGAAACGCGATCTCCAGCGGCCGATCCCGCAGCTTGCCGATGATGTGCCGTGCGGCCTTGTCCGCGGGCCAGCTCAGGGGCATGGGGAAATCGTTTTTTGCCGTCAGCGGGGTATTGACGAACCCCGGGCTGACCACCGTGACTTCAATGCCTTCCGGCGCCAGGTCGATGCGCAAGGATTCGAACAAGTAACGCAAACCGGCTTTCGAAGCCCCGTAGGCTTCCGCCCTTGGCAGCGGCAGGTAGGTCACTGAACTGGCCACGCCGACCAGGTGCGGGGCGATGCCTTTGCGCAACAGCGGCAGGGCGGCTTCGATGCAATAGCTGCTGGCGAGCAGATTGGTGCGCACCACGTGTTCAACGATCGAGGCGTCGAACTGCTTGGCGTCCACGTACTCACAGGTGCCCGCGTTGAGAATGACCGTGTCCAGTGAGCCCCAGTCCTCGGCAATCTGTTCACCGATTTCACGGACGGTCTGGCTGTTGGTCAGGTCGCCCGCCACCACCAGCACTTGCCCCGGAAAACGCTCGGACAAGAGTTTCAGCGGCGCCAGCGAGCGCGAGCTGACGGCCACGTGGGCGCCGGTTTTAAGGATTTCTTCGGCCAGCGCGGCGCCAATCCCGCTGCTGGCGCCGGTCAGCCAGTATCGTCGTGGTGGTGTAAGAATCATCCCATTCTCCTTTTCAGCCAGGCAATCGCCCGGCCCAATACGGGTAGATGTTCATAAAGAAGCGCCCCGGCATCGAAGTAATCCCGGTGGCAATAAACTTTGTCGCGCCAGCGTAAGTGCGAGCAGCCGTCGACCCGAATCAGTTGGCCGCCGGCCAGGCGCGGATGACGGTAACTCATGACCCAGCGCAGATAACCCTCGCCTTCGGCAATCTGGTCGAAGCCGTGAAAATCGAAGCGCAGATCACTGACATTGGAGTACAGCTCGGCGAAATAGCTGCGCAATTGCCCAAGACCCTGGACTTCGTGCAAGGGATCGGTAAATCGCACGTCCGGGGTATAAAGGTCATCGAGGCGACGCAGGTTGTCTTTATCCAGCTCTGCAAACTGTTGGGCGAACTGTTGCAGGAAACTACTCATGCAGGCCTCCGGCGTTCTGCCGCGTCGGCAGGTTCTTGAACGCCGCCAGGGCGCGCGCGCGGGACGTGTTCAGATCGACAATCGGTGACGGGTAATCCGCCACGCCGAACAAACCACTGAGTTGCGCCGGGTTGTGCAGCTCTTTTTTGTTCAGCCCCGACAGTTCCGGCAGCCAGTGCTTGATGAATACGCCTTCGGCGTCGAACTTTTCCGACTGGCTCAGCGGATTGAAGATCCGGAAGTAAGGCGCGGAGTCGGTGCCGGTGGAAGAGCTCCATTGCCAGCCACCGTTGTTCGCCGCCAAGTCACCATCGATCAGGTGGCGCATGAAAAAGCGTTCACCCTCACGCCAGTCAATCAGCAGGTTCTTGGTCAGGAACATCGCCACCACCATGCGCAAGCGGTTGTGCATCCAGCCGGTTTCCAGCAGTTGACGCATGGCGGCGTCGATAATCGGCAAACCGGTGCGGCCCTGCTGCCAGGCCGCGAGTTCTTCGGGGGCATGACGCCAGGCCAGGGCTTCGGTTTCCGGGCGGAAGGCACGGTGACGGGATACCCGTGGGTAGCCCACCAGAATGTGTTTATAGAACTCGCGCCACAGCAGCTCATTGATCCAGGTGACGGCGCCGACCTTGCCGCTTTCAAACTCGCCCTGATTGCTTTGCAGCGCGGCGTGCAGGCATTGGCGCGGTGAAATCACTCCGGCGGCAAGATACGCCGAGAGCTGGCTGGTGCCGGGTTTTGCCGGAAAATCGCGCTCGCTCTGGTAATAGTCGATCTGCGCGTCGGTGAAGGTGTCGAGTCGGCGCCGGGCTTCGGTTTCCCCGGCAGGCCACAGCGCGCGAAGGCTGGCGGTGGGGGTTTCAAACCCTTTGACGCTGGCCGGCACCTGATCACTGGCAATGTTCAGCGGTGCTTGAGTCATCGGCGTGCTCACCAGCCGAGGCAGTGAGCGATGCAGGCGTTCGTAACACACCTTGCGGAACTGACTGAAGACCTGGAAATACGTGCCGGTCTTGGTCAGGACGCTGCCCGGCTTGAACAACAATTGATCAAGGTAACTGTGAAAACCTACGCCTTGGGCGTTGAGCGTTTCGGCCACTGCGCCGTCCCGGTCGGTTTCATGAATGCCGTATTCCTCGTTGACGTGCACGGCTTCGATATTCAATTGCCTACAAAGATCGAGCAGCACCTGCGGTGCGTCATCCCAGCGCGGCGCCGAGCGGATCAGCAACGGGATGTTCAATTGGCCCAGCGCGGCGCTCAGCTCGTTGAGGTTGCGTAACCAGAAGTCCACTTTGCATGGCGCATCGTCATGTTCCAGCCATTGCTCCGGGCTCAGCAGATACACCGCCACGCAGGGGCCAACCGCAGCGGCGGCCGAAAGGGCAGTGTTGTCGTGTAGGCGCAAGTCGCTGCGCAGCCAGATCAATTGCATGGTGATGTCCGTACTAATCATTAAAGAAGCGCCATTAAAGGAGCCCGCACTGAACCAGTGCCTGGTGTGCCAACAAGGGGTCTTCGGCCAGGTACAAATCAGTCATTTGTGAAGTTCTTGCGGACAACTCGGCGTGGTGAATGCACACCGTTGGTCCGGCGATCATTTTTGGGCAACTGACGTTGTTCAAAAGTTTCGGCAACTGCGCAAGGTTTATGGCTTTGCTGGAATACAGCAGTACGCCCCGGGGTTGCAGATAATCCACTGCCAGCGCCAGTTCACCGGCAGGCAGTGGCCAGTCGAACACTTCTACCGGGCAATCGGCACTGCTGACCAGCCAGGCCGTGAGCCACAGGTGAGGTTCCAGTGGCAGGTCCGAATGGTTGATCAACAGCAAAGGCGCGGTGTGTAACTGACGGTTGTTATGGTAGATGCGCGCACCGAATTTGCTGCGCAACCAGGAATAAAAAAACACCCGTTCCATCTGCGCGCCGAACTGGCCTTGCCAGCGTTGCTCCAGTTCTGCCAGCAACGGCAGCAACAATTGCTCACACAAGGTCCGCGGCGGATAGAGCGCCATGGCCTGGTTGACGGTGTCATCCAGAGCACGCTCGGTCAGTTTCGTGACCGCCAGCAGCAACGTGTGGCGTAGCCGTTGCCAGTCGTTTTCCACCGGTTGGCTAAAGGCTTGTGGGGTATCGAGCAGTTGCTTGACCTGGCTGACGGCGACGCCACGGTTGAGCCAGGTGAGGATCGTCTGGATGCGCTGCACATGTTCAGCGGAAAACAAGCGATGCCCTTTGGGCGTACGCTGCGGCACGATCAAACCGTAGCGCCGTTCCCAGGCGCGCAAGGTCACGGCGTTGACGCCCGTCTGGCGGGCCACTTCGCGAATCGGCAGCCAGCCCTCGTCGAGGGCCTTTTTGAAGTCGGCCTCGAAGTCTTCGCTGGCGCTGCTGTCGAGTAGGTCTTTCATTAAATGGCGTTTCGCAGGCTGAGGTTTTCCGGATGCGGTTGCAGGTAAACCTGTTGCGCGATGTACGGGTCCGGGTGTTGCCGAAAGTGATGCTTGAGCAGGGTCAGCGGCACCACCAGCGGCACGATGCCGTGCCGATACTGGCCAATCACGTGCTGCACTTCCTGTTTGTCATCGGCGCTGAGGGTTTTTTTCAGGTAACCGCTGAGGTGCTGCAACACGTTGGTGTGGGTACGCCGGGTCGCACATTTTTTGAGCGCGGCCATCAATTCGCTGAAGTACTGCGGACCGAGTGCCTGCGGATCGGTCTGGCCCATGTTGCCCAGCAGGTTGCCCAGGGCTTTGTATTGCACCGGGTTGTGGGCCATCAGCAGGTATTTGTAGCGCGAATGAAACTCCGTCAGACCGCGGCGACTCAGGCCTTCTTTCAACAAATCTTGCCAGGCGCTGTAGGCAAACACGCGGGTGAGGAAGTTTTCGCGCAGTACCGGGTCGTTGAGCCGGCCGTCTTCTTCCACCGGCAAATCCGGATGCAGCGCGCAAAAGGCCTGGGCATAGATACCCTGGCCGCCGCCGTCCACCGGTGCACCGTTGGCGTGATAGACCTTGACCCGTTCCAGACCGCAGGACGGGGATTTTTGCATGAAGATGTAGCCGCAGATGTCGTCGAGCTCTGCTGCCATTTTGCGTCCGTACTCGGCCAGCGGCTGGGTGACGTTGATCTCGCGGTTGACCGTGCCAACGGCCTGCGGCTCGACCGGGTTACCTACCAGCCGGATAGGCTCGCGAGGAATGCCCAGGCCGATAGCGACTTCCGGGCAGACCGTAACGAAATCAAAGTAGTCAGTGAGGGTGCGGCTGCACAACCGCGATTCCTTGTGCCCACCGTTGTATCGCACCTCGGCACCCATCAGGCAGGCGCTGATGGCGATTTTTGGTTTGGCGGGTGGCAGGGGCATCGGAGTACCTCGAATCCAAAACCTGTACAGATTGTTTTATCTGTACAACGTAGGTTCATCATAGATTCGAAGCTGTACAAGTCAAATTATTTGTATAGGTTTTGGCGGGGGGGTGAGCGCTGAGGTGTTCACTTCGAGCGGTATTAGCGCCAGCCGTGCTGCCAGGCTTCACTGTCTTTCAAGGACTTCCAATCGAGCAACTGAATGCGCTTGGTCAGCACCGCCTGCAATTCAACGCCTATGACCGAGTCTTCCTCGTTGCGGAGCAATTCGGTGACGAGAAAATGTTTTTCGCGGTTTTGCGGGTGGGCTGCTGTCCATTTCGACAGCAGCAATTTGCTCGGATTGATGCGGTTCACTGCAAGTGCTCATGCAGGCGGCGAGCGGCTTCCTGGCCACTGAGCCAGGCGCCTTCGACGCGACCTGACAAGCACCAGTCGCCACACGCATACAAACCCAGGTCGGCATCGGCCAGCGTGCCCCATTCGTGACTACTGGCGGGGCGGGCGTAGAGCCAGCGGTGGGCCATGCTGAAGGTGGGCGCGGGCATGGAGTCATGCAGCAACTCGGCGAAAGCACCGTGCAGTTGCTCGATCACGGCTTCTTTCGACAGGTCGATGTGTTGGCGGCTCCAGGCGCTGGTGGCATGCAACACCCAAGTGTCGAGCGTGTTGTCGCGCCCCGGTTTGCTGCGGTTGCGAGCCAGCCAGTCGAGCGGGCTGTCCTGCACGAAGCAGCCTTCCATGGGCGTTTCCAGCGGCGTTTCAAACGCCAGGGCGATGGCCCAGGTCGGGTCCATTTTCACCCCGGCAGCGGCGCCCGCGAGTTTCGGCGCGGAGGCCAGCAACGCCGTCGCTTGTGGCGCCGGCGTGGCAATGACGACGTGACTGAAGGGGCCGTGGGTAAAGCCTTCGGCATCCTGCAAGTGCCAGTGTTCTTCGCCGCGATAGACCTCGGTGATCCGGCAGGCGAAATGCACTTCAAGATCGCCGAGCAACGCCCGGGTAATGGCGCTCATGCGGGGCGTGCCGACCCAGCGGGTCTGCTCGTCCGGTGACAGATTGAGCTGACCGCCATGGAAGGTGTACAGCAGTGGCGTCCACTCGGCCACCCAGCCATTGGCTTGCCAGCGCTGCACTTCCGTGACGAAGCGGCGGTCGCGGGCAGTGAAATATTGCGCGCCCATGTCCAGCGCACCCGCATCACTGCGCTTGCTCGACATGCGTCCGCCACTGCCGCGGCTTTTATCAAAAAGTTGCACGACATGCCCCAGATCAGTCAGGGCTTGTGCGGCTGAGAGTCCGGCGATGCCGGTGCCGATGATTGCGATAGGTACAGTCATAAGGGCCTCGTTTACCTTTCTGTACAGACTACGCCGGGGTTGAAACCTGTACAATGTTGTTTTTTGGTATAACTTTTAGCGTTCTCGTTCTGACAGCTTGGCCTATTGTTAAACACAGAGCCTGCCCGATATCAAAGATCCCTTGCTTATAAAAATAGACTAGTCATCACGGTAAAACGCCACGCGAGGAAGAAGTCATGCACATATTGCTGACCGGCGGTACTGGTTTGATAGGACGTCAGCTTTGTCGATACTGGTTGAGTCAGGGTCATCGCCTGACGGTCTGGAGCCGGACGCCCGCGAAAGTCGCGAAAATATGCGGCGCCCAGGTACGTGGTGTCGCCCGACTCGAAGACATCGGGCAGGAACCGGTGGACGCAATCATCAATCTTGCCGGAGCGCCGATTGCCGATCGGCTGTGGACCCACAAACGCAAAGCCTTGTTGTGGAGCAGCCGGATCAAGCTGACTGAAACCTTGCTGGCCTGGCTCGAAAGCCGTGAGCAGAAACCGGCCGTGCTGATTTCCGGTTCGGCGGTCGGATGGTACGGCGACGGCGGTGAACGCGAACTCACCGAAGACTCGCCGCCAGTGATCGACGACTTCGCCAGCCAGCTGTGCATCGCCTGGGAAGAAACCGCGCAGCGTGCAGAGGCCTTGGGGATTCGGGTGATCCTCGTTCGCACCGGGTTGGTTTTGTCGGCCGAGGGCGGCTTTTTGTCGCGCCTGCTGCTGCCGTTCAAACTCGGGCTGGGCGGGCCGATTGGTAATGGTCGGCAATGGATGCCGTGGATTCATATCAACGACCAAATCGCCTTGATTGATTTTCTTCTGCATCGCAATGGAGCCAACGGTCCATATAATGCCTGCGCACCGAAGCCGGTGCGCAATCGCGAATTTGCCAAGACCCTGGGCAGCGTGTTGCATCGCCCGGCGTTCATGCCGATGCCGGCCTTTGCGTTGAAGGTAGGTTTGGGCGAGTTGTCATTGTTGTTGCTGGGTGGTCAGCGAGCCACGCCAGTGCGTTTGCTTGAAGCGGGATTCACATTCCAGTTCACTGATTTGCGTGCGGCCCTGGAAGATCTCTCCAGCCGCCTCTGAAATAGGACGTTGCATGACCGATCACGCGTTGCTTCTGGTCAACCTGGGCTCACCGGCCTCCACTTCGGTGGCGGATGTGCGCCGTTACCTCAATCAGTTTCTGATGGACCCTTACGTGATCGACCTGCCATGGCCGGTGCGGCGTTTGCTGGTGTCGCTGATCCTGATCAAGCGCCCCGAGCAGTCGGCCCATGCTTACGCGTCGATCTGGTGGGACGAGGGCTCGCCGCTGGTGGTGCTCAGCCGTCGTCTGCAGCAGGCGATGACCTCACAGTGGCGTCACGGCCCGGTCGAGCTGGCAATGCGTTACGGTGAGCCGTCCATTGAGACGACGCTACTGCGTCTGGTGGCGGCGGGGAACAAACGCATTACGCTCGCGCCGCTTTATCCACAGTTCGCCGACAGCACCACCACCACGGTGATCGAAGAAGCCAAACGCGTCGTGCGCGAAAAAAAGCTCGACCTGCAATTGTCGGTGCTTCAGCCGTTCTACGATCAGCCGGAATATCTCGACGCGCTGGTGGCCACGGCCAAACCCTATCTGCAACAGGATTACGATCATTTGTTGCTGAGTTTTCATGGTTTGCCGGAGCGGCACCTGACCAAGATCGACCCTACCGGTCACCATTGCTTCAAAGGCGAGAATTGCTGCCAGAACGCTTCGCCAGAAGTATTGATGACCTGCTACCGCGCCCAATGCCTGCGCACGGCATCCGAATTTGCCAAACGTATGGGCCTGCCTGATGGCAAGTGGTCGGTGTCGTTCCAGTCGCGCCTGGGGCGCGCCAAATGGATCGAGCCCTACACCGAAGTGCGTCTTGAGGAGTTGGCCAAGTCGGGTGTGAAGAAGCTGTTGGTGATGTGCCCGGCATTCGTGGCCGATTGCATCGAGACGCTGGAAGAGATTGGTGATCGCGGCAAGGAGCAGTTCCGCGAAGCGGGCGGGGAGGAGTTGGTGCTGGTGCCGTGTCTCAACGATGACCCGCGTTGGGCGCAGGCGTTGAGTGTGTTGTGTGAAAGGGCGCCGTTGGCGCTTTAAAAGCTTCGCGAGCAAGCCCGCTCCCACATTTGATCGATGTCGAACACAAAGTTTACTTACACCGAATATCTAATGTGGGAGCGGGCTTGCTCGCGAAAGCTGTTTGATTAACAACAAAGATCTTGAAGCATTACAGCAGCGGCTCATCCGCCTTCTTGTGCTTCCAGCTGTCATTGCCCGGCAGGATCAGGTTCAGCGCAATCGCCACCACCGCGCACAGCGCAATGCCTTTGAGGCCGAAGTCATCCGGTCCGGTGCCGGTGCCAACCAGCACACCGCCAATCCCGAACACCAGGGTCACCGACACAATCACCAGATTGCGCGCCTCGCCCAGATCGATCTTGTGGCGGATCAGCGTGTTCATTCCCACCGCTGCAATCGAACCGAACAACAGGCACAAAATCCCGCCCATTACCGGCACCGGAATGCTTTGCAGCAGGGCGCCGAACTTGCCGATGAACGCCAGGCTGATGGCGAAGATCGCCGCCCAGGTCATGATTTTCGGGTTGTAGTTCTTGGTCAGCATCACCGCGCCGGTGACTTCGGCGTAGGTGGTGTTGGGTGGGCCGCCGAACAGGCCAGCGGCGGTGGTAGCAATGCCGTCACCCAGCAGGGTGCGGTGCAGGCCGGGCTTCTTCAGGTAATCACGACCGGTCACGCTACCCACGGCAATCACGCCGCCGATGTGCTCGATGGCCGGGGCCAGGGCCACCGGAACGATAAACAGAATTGCCTGCCAGTTGAACTCCGGCGCGGTGAAGTGCGGGATGGCAAACCACGGTGCAGCGGCAATCTTCGCCGTGTCGACCACGCCGAAGTAAAACGCCATGCCAAAACCTACCAGCACGCCGGAGATGATCGGCACCAGGCGGAAAATGCCTTTGCCGAACACCGCGACGATCAGGGTGGTCAGCAACGCCGGCATCGAGATCAGCATCGCGGTCTGATAATGAATCAGCTCGCTGCCGTCGCCAGCCTTGCCCATCGCCATGTTGGCGGCAATCGGCGCCATGGCCAGGCCGATGGAGATGATCACCGGACCAATCACCACCGGTGGCAGCAGGCGATCGATGAAGCCGGTGCCTTTGATCTTCACGGCCAGGCCGAGGAAGGTATAGACGAAGCCGGCCGCCATCACGCCGCCCATGGTCGCGGCCAGGCCGAACTGGCCCTTGGCGAGAATGATCGGGGTGATGAAGGCAAAACTCGACGCCAGGAACACCGGCACCTGACGCCCGGTGACGATCTGGAACAGAATCGTCCCGAGACCGGCGGTAAACAGCGCCACGTTAGGATCGAGGCCGGTAATCAGCGGCATCAACACCAGGGCGCCGAAAGCCACGAACAGCATCTGTGCGCCAGACAGCACCGTGCGCCAGAGCGGATCGTTGAACTCTTGCTGCATGCTCACGCGTCCTTCTGCTTGGTGCCGAAGATCTTGTCGCCAGCATCGCCGAGGCCCGGGATGATGTAACCGTGTTCGTTCAGTTTTTGATCAATGGAAGCGGTGTAGATGGTCACGTCCGGGTGCGCTTTCTCGACGGCGGCGATGCCTTCCGGGGCGGCGACCAGCACCATGGCGCGGATGTCGCGGCAGCCGGCTTTTTTCAACAGGTCGATGGTGGCAACCATGGAGCTGCCGGTGGCGAGCATCGGGTCGATGATCATCGCCAGGCGTTCGTCGATTTCCGGAACCAGTTTTTCCAGGTACGTATGGGCCTGCAGGGTTTCTTCGTTGCGGGCAACGCCCACGGCGCTGACCTTGGCGCCCGGGATCAGGCTGAGCACGCCTTCCAGCATGCCGATACCGGCACGCAGGATCGGCACCACGGTAATTTTCTTGCCGGCGATTTTCTCGACCGACACAGTGCCGCACCAGCCTTCGATATCGTAGGATTCCAGCGGCAGGTCTTTGGTGGCTTCATAGGTCAGCAGGGCACCGACTTCCTGAGCGAGCTCACGGAAATTCTTGGTGCTGATGTCTGCGCGGCGCATCAGGCCAAGTTTATGACGGATCAGCGGGTGGCGGATCTCGAGGATGGGCATGGGAAAGGCTCCGGCGGCGGGCAAAAAAACCGGCCTAGATTAATCTATCCGAGGGTGTTGTCCTATAGACATTAGAGTACGTTAGTCCACAAACGCTTGATCTGGCCGTTCGGGATGCGTACCTTTGCCCGCTTTTCCGAATCCGTCCCCCCCTTGGAGAGCGCCATGTCCGCTGATCTCGAGCATATCCGTCAAATCATGCGAGAGGCTGACTGCCTGTACACCGAAGCTGAAGTCGAAGCGGCCATCGCCCGCGTCGGTGCACAAATCAACGATCAACTGGCGGACAGCAACCCGGTGGTGTTCTGCGTGATGAACGGCGGGCTGATTTTCTCCGGCAAGCTGCTCACCTACCTGCACTTCCCGCTGGAAGCGTCTTACTTGCACGCCACCCGTTATCGCAACGAAACCAGCGGCGGCGACCTGTTCTGGAAAGCCAAGCCGGAAGTGTCGTTCATCGACCGTGACGTGCTGATCATCGACGACATCCTCGACGAAGGGCACACCCTGGGCGCGATCATCGACTTCTGCAAACACGCCGGCGCCCGCAAAGTGCACACCGCCGTGCTGATCGACAAGGACCACGACCGCAAGGCGCGTCCGGACCTGAAGGCCGATTTCGTCGGTTTGCCATGCATTGACCGTTACATCTTCGGTTATGGCATGGACTACAAGGGCTACTGGCGTAACGCCAACGGGATTTTTGCCGTTAAAGGTATGTAAG
>Ga0247819_10000463_pt1 | contig 24173 bp, 17 predicted proteins | sample 13C_Xylose_Day6_FD_193428 | JGI IMG/M metagenome (GOLD analysis project Ga0247819, IMG submission 193428) | Soil microbial communities from agricultural site in Penn Yan, New York, United States - 13C_Xylose_Day6 | ecosystem: Environmental > Terrestrial > Soil > Agricultural land | place: USA...
CATGTCGGCGCTGATGAAGCAGCGTGTGATCCACGTCTACACCCACGACTCCATCGGTCTGGGCGAAGACGGCCCGACGCACCAGCCGATCGAGCAACTGACCAGCCTGCGCAGCACGCCGAACCTGGATACCTGGCGCCCAGCCGACGCCGTCGAGTCGGCGGTGTCCTGGAAGCATGCGCTGGAGCGTAAGGACGGCCCTTCGGCGCTGATCTTCTCGCGTCAGAACCTGCAGCACCAAACCCGTGATGCTGGCCAGATTGCCGACATCAGCCGTGGTGGCTATGTGTTGAAAGACTGCGCAGGCGAGCCTGAGCTGATCCTGATCGCCACCGGCTCCGAAGTCGGCCTGGCCGTTCAGGCGTTCGACAAGCTGACCGAGCAAGGCCGCAAGGCCCGCGTCGTTTCGATGCCGTGCACCAGCGTGTTCGATGCTCAGGACGCCGCCTACAAGCAATCGGTCCTGCCTCTGCAGGTCGGCGCACGTATCGCTATCGAAGCGGCTCATGCCGACTTCTGGTACAAGTACGTCGGCCTCGAAGGTCGCGTGATCGGCATGACCACCTACGGCGAATCGGCCCCGGCGGCTGCTTTGTTCGAAGAGTTCGGCTTCACCCTGGAAAACATCCTGGGTACTGCTGAAGAGCTGCTGGAAGACTGATCCTGGCTGTGCTGGATTGATCGCGGGGCAAGCCCGCTCCCACAGGTATCTGATGTGGGAGCGGGCTTGCCCCGCGATTTGCAGATAACGCTTCTGTTCCGTGAGCATCCCATGCCCCAACCGCGTCCTTACAAAGTTGCACTCAACGGCTACGGCCGTATCGGTCGTTGCGTCTTGCGCGCACTCTTTGAACGGGGAGCGAAGGCGGGCTTCGAGATCGTCGCACTGAACGACCTGGCCGATCAGGCCAGTATCGAATACCTGACACGCTTCGACTCCACCCACGGGCGTTTTCCCGGTGAGGTGAAGGTCGATGGCGACTGTCTGCATATCAATGGCGACTGCGTAAAAGTCTTGCGCAGTGCCTCCCCGGAAGGCATCGACTGGGCGGCGCTCGGCGTCGACCTGGTACTGGAGTGTTCCGGCGCCTACAACACCCGTGCCGACGCCCAGCGCTTCCTCGACGCCGGTGCACCGCGGGTGCTGTTCTCGCAACCGATGGCCAGTGAAGTGGACGTCGATGCGACGATTGTCTACGGCATCAACCAGGATTGCCTGGATGGCAGCGAGCGCCTGGTTTCCAACGCCTCCTGCACCACCAACTGCGGTGTGCCTCTGCTGCGCGTGCTCGACCAGGCCTTCGGCCTTGAGTACGTGTCGATCACCACGATCCACTCGGCGATGAACGATCAGCCGGTCATCGATGCCTATCACCATGAAGACCTGCGCCGTACCCGCTCGGCGTTCCAGTCGGTGATTCCGGTGTCTACCGGGCTGGCCCGCGGTATCGAGCGCCTGCTCCCGGAACTTGCCGGGCGAATTCAGGCCAAAGCCGTACGCGTGCCGACCGTCAACGTGTCGTGCCTGGACATCACCTTGCAGACCGCCCGCGACACCAGCGCGGCCGAGGTCAACCAGGTGTTGCGTGATGCGGCCCTGAGCGGACCGCTCAAGGGCTTGCTGGCCTACACTGAACTGCCGCACGCCAGTTGTGATTTCAACCATGACCCCCATTCGGCGATTGTCGATGCCAGTCAGACCCGCGTTTCCGGCCCCCGGCTGGTCAACCTGCTGGCCTGGTTCGATAACGAATGGGGGTTTGCCAACCGTATGCTCGACGTTGCCGATCATTTTCTGCACGTCGTCAATCAAACCCGCTCCACTTGTAAACAGCCCTGAAGGACTGCATTCATGACCGTGTTGAAGATGACCGACCTCGATCTGCAAGGTAAACGCGTACTGATCCGCGAAGACCTCAACGTCCCTGTGAAGGACGGTGTGGTTGCCAGCGATGCGCGTATCCTGGCTTCGCTGCCGACCATCAAGCTGGCGCTGGAAAAAGGCGCGGCCGTGATGGTCTGCTCGCACCTGGGCCGCCCGACTGAAGGCGAGTTCTCGGCCGAGAACAGCCTCAAGCCGGTTGCCGACTACCTGAGCAAGGCCCTGGGCCGCGAAGTACCGCTGGTTGCCGAGTACCTCGACGGTGTCGAGATCAAGGCCGGCGACATCGTGCTGTTCGAGAACGTACGCTTCAACAAAGGCGAGAAGAAGAACGCCGACGAGCTGGCGCAGAAGTATGCTGCCCTGTGCGACGTGTTCGTGATGGACGCGTTCGGCACCGCTCACCGTGCCGAAGGCTCGACTCATGGCGTCGCCAAGTTCGCCAAAGTCGCTGCCGCAGGCCCGCTGCTGGCTGCCGAACTGGACGCCCTGGGCAAGGCCCTGAAAGCCCCGGCCAAGCCAATGGCGGCCATCGTTGCCGGCTCCAAGGTGTCGACCAAGCTCGACGTCCTGAACAGCCTGAGCCAGATCTGCGACCTGCTGATCGTCGGTGGTGGCATTGCCAACACCTTCCTGGCCGCTGCCGGTCACCCGGTCGGCAAGTCGCTGTACGAGCCGGACCTGATCGACACCGCCAAGGCCATCGCCGCCAAGGTCAACGTGCCGCTGCCGGTGGACGTGGTGGTTGCCAAGGAGTTTGCTGAAAGCGCCGCCGCCACCGTCAAGCTGGTGGCTGATGTTGCCGAAGACGACATGATCCTCGACATCGGCCCGCAAACCGCGGCCAACTTCGCCGAGCTGCTGAAGTCGTCGAAGACCATCCTGTGGAACGGCCCGGTTGGTGTGTTCGAGTTCGACCAGTTCGGTAACGGCACCAAGGTGCTGGCCCAGGCGATCGCCGAAAGCGCTGCGTTCTCCATCGCCGGTGGTGGCGATACCTTGGCGGCCATCGACAAATATGGCGTTGCCGAGCAAATCTCCTACATTTCTACCGGTGGCGGTGCATTCCTCGAGTTCGTCGAGGGCAAGGTCCTGCCAGCCGTGGAAGTACTGGAACAACGGGCCAAGGCCTGATCCGCTCAGCGCCTGGCAAAGGGAGCGACCTGATGGTCAAGCGATTGCCTGTGTTTGTCCTGGTCGGGATGCTCGGCGCTTGCTCGAGCACCCCGGAGCCTTCGGCCGATAAGCCCGGTGCGCCGAAAGGCGGCTGCTATCAGTCTGAATGGCAGGCGGAAACCGTCCCGGTGATCAACAAGCGGCTCGGCCCGGATGGCCTGGAAAAGTATGACGACGAACATCAGCGCCGGGCTCAGGGTTGCCCTTGATCGGTTGATGGCAACCTACCGGCCAGTTTGTGGTCTGCTAGAGGATATTGGATGAAAGGTGTCGTGGCCTTGATGGCCCTGGCAGTACTGGGCGGATGCGCAAGCTTCACGTCTTCACCGGCGTCGGCGCCGTCAGACAACTGGACGCGCTGGGTGTGTGACAGCCAGGCCGAAGTGCTCTGGCGCTTTGCCGACAGCAGCCAGCAAAGCCTGGACGTCCGTCTGGGTGGCGGTGACCAGGTGTACCGGCTCAACGCCGAACCGGGCGCCTCGGGTTCGTTGTACAGCGATGGCGTGCTGGCGTTTCACAGCAAGGGTGACGAAGGCCTGGTGTACTGGGTCGCCACCAACGATTTGATAGGGCGGGGCTGCAAGGCGCCGTGACTGGCCGGGCCGCGTGATGGCGGCCCACACTACTTGAATAGCAACCGCCACTGCGGCAGGCTTGCACGATTAAAACGACGCTTGTCGGGAGAGAGATACACAATGGCACTCATTAGCATGCGCCAGATGCTGGACCACGCCGCCGAGTTCGGTTACGGCGTACCAGCTTTCAACGTCAACAACCTCGAGCAGATGCGCGCCATCATGGAAGCCGCCGACAAGACCGACTCCCCGGTGATTGTCCAGGCCTCGGCCGGTGCCCGCAAATACGCTGGCGCGCCGTTCCTGCGCCACCTGATCCTGGCTGCCATCGAAGAGTTCCCGCACATCCCGGTGTGCATGCACCAGGACCACGGCACCAGCCCTGACGTCTGCCAGCGTTCGATCCAGCTGGGCTTCAGCTCGGTGATGATGGACGGTTCCCTGGGTGAAGACGGCAAGACCCCGACCGACTATGAGTACAACGTCCGTGTCACCCAGCAGACCGTGGCCATGGCTCACGCCTGCGGCGTTTCGGTTGAAGGTGAGCTGGGTTGCCTGGGCTCGCTGGAAACCGGTATGGCTGGCGAAGAAGACGGCATCGGTGCCGAAGGCATTCTGGACCACAGCCAGATGCTGACCGACCCGGAAGAAGCCGCGGACTTCGTCAAGAAGACCCAGGTCGATGCCCTGGCGATCGCCATCGGCACCAGCCACGGCGCCTACAAGTTCACCAAGCCACCTACCGGTGATGTCCTGGCGATCGACCGTATCAAGGAAATCCACAAGCGCATCCCTAACACCCACCTGGTGATGCACGGTTCTTCCTCGGTTCCGCAAGAGTGGCTGGCAATCATCAACCAGTACGGCGGCGACATCAAAGAAACCTACGGCGTGCCGGTTGAAGAAATCGTCGAAGGCATCAAGTACGGCGTGCGCAAGGTCAACATCGACACCGACCTGCGTCTGGCCTCCACCGGTGCCATGCGCCGCCTGATGGCGCAGAACCCGAGCGAGTTCGACCCGCGCAAGTTCTTCGGTGCCACCGTAACGGCCATGCGCGATGTGTGCATTGCCCGTTATGAAGCCTTCGGTACTGCCGGCAATGCCTCCAAGATCAAGCCGATCTCCCTGGAAGGCATGTTCCAGCGTTACCTCAAAGGTGAGCTGGCCGCCAAGGTCAACTAAGACCCGGGCTAGAAAAAACCCGCAGCGATGCGGGTTTTTTTATGCCTCTCGCGCCAAGTACAGGGTGGTATTGGCCTGAGTAGACAGACCGTTAGTCGGCTTACGGAACTTTCCACGGATGATGGCAATCTGATGACTTCAGATTTATGGCAGCCAGGTCTAGAGTTAGTTTCGGGTTTCGACCGAAATTCGATGTCAGTTTCACAAGAGAAGCAGCATGGATTGCGCGCAACCTCACACAAACGATGGCGGCTCGGTTTTGCTGGTCGTCGATGATTACCCTGAAAATCTGATCAGCATGCGTGCCCTGCTGGCCCGTCAGGACTGGCAAGTAATCACTGCAAGCTCCGGAACGGAAGCCCTGAGCGCATTGCTTGAGCACGAAGTCGACCTGGTGCTGCTGGATGTGCAGATGCCAGGCATGGATGGCTTCGAAGTCGCCCGCCTGATGCGCGGCAGCCAGCGTACACGGCTTACCCCGATCATTTTCCTGACCGCCAATGAGCAGTCCCAGGCGGCTGTGCTCAAGGGTTATGCCAGTGGCGCGGTGGACTACCTGTTCAAACCCTTCGACCCGCAGATCCTCAAGCCCAAGGTCCAGGCCTTGCTGGAGCAACAGCGCAACCGGCGTTCGCTGCAGCGCCTGAGCCATGACCTGGAGGCCGAACGGGCATTCAACGCATCGGTGCTGGAAAACGCCGCCGAGGGCATCCTGGTGGTGGCCGAAGACGGCCTGATCCGCTTTGCCAACCCGGCCATTTCCAGTTTGCTGGATGCATCGTTCGAACATTTGCAGGGCAAGGGGGTGCTGGATTTCGTGCTGTCGCCCGGATCGGGTGTGTGGCGTGAGTCGGCGTTCTATCAGGCTTATCTGGCGCGGGACACCCTGCGTATTCACGATGCTGTCCTGCGTACGGCCGGCGGGCATCCGATTCCGGTGGCCCTGTCGTGTGCGCCGTTACCCAGCGAGCAGCGGGCGTTGGTGATTACGGTGCTGGATATGTCGGTGGTGCGCAATCTGCATCAGCAACTCGAGTACCAGGCGATCACCGATCCATTGACCGGTCTGCTCAATCGGCGTGGTTTCTATCAGGCGGCCGAAAGTGCGTTGTTGCGCAACGAGCGCGCAGACCGGCCTCAGGCCTTGTTGTTCCTGGATCTGGACGGGTTCAAACGCATCAATGACTCACTGGGGCACGAAGCCGGTGACCGGGTGCTCAACTGGGTCGCCGAGCAGCTCAAGGATTGCCTGGGCTCCTGCGCGATTCTTGCGCGCATGGGCGGCGACGAATTCACCGCGCTGCTCGACGCCCTGGATTGCCCCGAACAAGCTGCGCGTTTTGCCGAAAAACTGATTGAGCGCATGTCGATCTATCAGGAGATCGACGGTCTGGAAGTAACGCTTGGGGTCAGCATCGGGATCGCCACTTATCCCGAGTGCGGGTCCAGTCTGGACGGGTTGCTGCGGGCCGCGGATGCTGCGATGTATGCAGCCAAGCAGTCGGGACGCCAGCAGTATCGGTACTACGATCAGGACCTGAACGGTCGCGCACGATCGCGGCTGATGCTCGAAGACAGTGTGCGCAGCGCAATCGAACATAAGGAGTTCAGCCTGGTCTACCAGCCCCAGGTGGCCTTGGCCGATGGCCGGTTGCGGGGCTTCGAGGCGTTGTTGCGTTGGCGTCATCCGAGTGTCGGGGACGTACCTCCGGGCTTGTTCATCCCGCTGCTGGAGGAGGCCCGGCTGATTACGCGTCTGGCCAGCTGGATCTACCAGAACGGGGCGGCCCAACGCCGGGCCTGGTACGAACGTTACGATGCCGGGGTGGTGCTGAGCATCAGCCTGAGCCAGGTGCAGTTCAGCATGCCCAACCTGGTAGAAGAGCTGGCGCGGGTGATCTTCAGCCAGGAACTTCAGCCCGCCCAGCTGGAAGTTGAAATTGCCGAAACCACTTTGCACTACAACCTCGACGATGCCATGAAACAGCTGCAGCGCCTGCATACACTGGGTGTGCGTATCGCGCTGGATGATTTTGGCGCCGGTGATTGTTCGCTGCGTATGGTGCGTGATCTGCCCATCGACACGCTCAAGCTCGATCGGCATCTGGTGGCGCGGCTACCGGGCTCGACAGCGGATGCCGCGCTGGTCAGCTGTGTGATCGAACTGTGCCGGGCGTATGGCATCAGTGTCATTGCTGAAGGCGTCGAAACGCCTGAACAAGTGCACTGGCTTCGCGCCAATGGCTGTGAGTACGTGCAAGGGTTTTTACTGGCGCATCCGATGACCGCAGCGCACGCCAGCGAGTTTCCACGCTTTTTTGACTGGCATCCGGTGTAGTTGGGTACACTGCGTTTTTACCCCTCTGCTTTGCGACCATGACTGCGCTCAAGTACCTGCAAGCCTATCCGTCCACCCTGCAAGATCAGGTCCGCCAGTTGATTGCCAGCAATCGTCTGGGCGATTACCTGCAGCAGCGTTACCCGCAGCGTCATGATGTGCAGAGTGACAAGGCGCTGTACAGCTATGTCCAGGGGCTCAAGCAGGAGTACCTGCGCAATGCGCCGAACCTGGACAAAGTGTTGTTCGATAACCGCCTTGACCTTACCCACCGCGCATTGGGCCTGCACACCGCGGTGTCGCGGGTGCAGGGCGGCAAGTTGAAGGCGAAGAAGGAAATCCGCATTGCCTCGTTGTTCAGGGAGGCGGCGCCGCAGTTTTTGAAAATGATTGTCGTGCATGAGCTGGCCCATCTGAAAGAAAGCGAGCACAACAAGGCCTTCTACCAGCTCTGCGAACACATGCAGCCGGGCTACCATCAACTGGAGTTCGACCTGCGTGTTTACCTGACTTACCGCGAGCTGCCTGGCAGCGCGTGAGCCCCAAGGATTTGCCAATGGACGTGAGCAAGACCAAGACCAGTTTCTACCGCCGGCTGTATGTTGCCTGGCTGATCGACAGCCAGACCGCCGCCAGTGTGCCGGCGCTGATGGAGGCGACCGGCATGCCGCGGCGCACGGCTCAGGACACCATCGCTGCCTTGGCTGACCTGGATATTGTCTGTGAGTTCGAGCAGCAGGCGGGAGCGCGTAATCATGCCGGGCATTACCGGATTCGCGACTGGGGGGCGATCGACAAGCAGTGGATCATCCAGCATTTGCGTACCATTCGCGAAGTGCTGGGCTATCCCTGAGGGCCAGCTCCCACAAGGTTCTGCACAATCCTTGTGGGAGCTGGCCTTGCCAGCGATTGGCTGCGAAGCAGCCCCAGGTTTCAGCCGCGCCGCATGCCGATATGCGGGATGTCGTCCTCAAGATACTCCTCGCCCACCACAACAAAGCCATAGCGCTTGTAGTAGTCCTGCAGGTGCGCCTGTGCCGACAGGTACACCGGCACGCCGGGCCAGTGCTTCTCGGCCTGCTCAAGGGCCTTTTCCATCAGTTCATGGCCAAGTCCCTTACCGCGCGCCGACGCTGCGCTGACTACCCGGCCAATCACCACATCGCCACCCTGGGACTCCGGATCGAGCAGCCGCAAGTAGGCATGCAGCTCGTCGTCCTGCCAGGCCATCAGGTGGTGGGTATCGCCCTCCAGGTCCCGGCCATCGACTTCCTGATAGGCACACTTTTGTTCCACGACGAAGACTTCGGTGCGCAGCCGCAGAATGGCATAGAGTTGTTCCTTGCCAAGGTCGCTGTGATGTTTACAGATCCAGTCGATGGACATAGGTGGTTCTCGAACAGTTGATTGGCTTGATCATCGCAGATGCTATCGGCAAGGACGAGGGCGAAATTGCCATAAGTCAACACAGGGTGTGACGACACTCAAAATGAAGGCCATTTGATATCATTGTTTCTGCCTTGAGGCTTCATCTTTGTGTAACCTGCGAAAACGCGCTGACAGCGGTACCTCTCAAGCAATTGATATCAACGACGCGTAATGGCGCGTCTACTAAAGGATTTGAGCATGGCTGCACCGCTTCGAGCCTTGGCTTTGCTTGGAATGCTGTTGCTGTTCAACACCGCGCAGGCTGAAAAGCTGCGTCTGGTTGCCGACAGTTGGCCACCCTTTACGGACGCCGGTATGCCAGGTGGCGGCCTGGCCACGGTGATTGTCACCACCGCCTTGCACCGTGCCGGTTACACCAGCGAATTCGAGCAGGTGCCTTGGGCGCGGGCGCTGCTGGGGGTGGAGGAAGGGCGCTACGACGTGTTGATCAACGCCTGGTTCAATGAGAGCCGAACCCGGATCGGGATGTTTTCCAGCGCTTACCTGACCAATCGCATCCGCTTGCTCAAGCGCAAGGGCGATTCGCTCAGGTTCAAGTCCCTGAACGATCTGTACCCTTATCCTGTGGCAGTTGTCAGGGACTATGCCTATTCGCCCGCGTTTGACGCCGATGCACAGCTGCAAAAGATTCCGGTACGCAATTTTTCGGTCGCCGTGCGCATGCTTGCCGCCGGCAGGGTGGGACTAACCCTGGAGGACGAATACGTCGCCCGTTACTTCCTGCAGCGCGAATCGCGTTCGGTACGTGACAGCGTCGAGTTCATCGACAAGCCGCTCAGCGAAAACACCCTGCATATCCTGGTGAGCCTGAAGGCTCCCGAGCATCAGCAGATCGTTGCCGGTTTTAACCGGGCCATCGGTGAGATGAAGGCCGATGGCAGCTACCAGCGGTTACTCCAACACTACGGATTCTGATCAGGCCGGCGCATCTTTGATCAGGTGTGCAGCCAGGGTGCGCAGCGGGCCCAGTTGACGACAGATCAACGCCAGTTGGGTCTGCACCAGACGCTGGTTCTCTTCCAGTTCTTCGGGCATCTGCTCAAGCGCGATGGCCAGCGCTTCTTCAGCATCGCTGTGGATAGCCACCGGTAACTTGCTGGCCAGGCCTTCGGCAATCTCATCCAGGCTGTTGGCCAGGCTGGCCCCGGCACCATCGATCAGCTGCTCGTGAACATCGGTCGGCAGTGTGGTTTCACGATGCGCACCCAAACCTGACAGGTAACTGAGCAAAGTGTGCGAGAGCACCAGAAAGCGAAAGCCGACATCCGCCTCCTTACGAAAATGCCCAGGCTCCATGAGCATGTTGGCCAGGGTGGTCGACAGCGCCGCGTCGGCATTGTGGGCGTTGCGCCGGGCCAGGCGGTAGGCCAGGTCGTCGCGCTTGCCTTGGGCATACTGCTGCATGATCTGGCGCAGGTAGGTGCTGTTGCAGCTTAGGGTGTTGGCCAGCACTTTGTTCAGGCGTCGGCCCTGCCAGTCGGGGAGGAACAGGAACACCGCGAGAATCGCGATCAGGCTGCCGACCAGGGTATCGAACAGGCGTGGCAGGAACAGCCCGTAGCCATCGCCGACCTGGTTGAAGCAGAACAGCACCATCAGGGTGATCGCCGCAGTGGCCAGGGTATAGCGGGTGGTGCGGTTGACGAAGAACACCACCCCGGCGGCGACGGCGAACAGCGACTGGATGATCGGGCTCGGAAACAGGTCGAACAGCGCCCAGCCTACCGTCAGGCCGATGCCGGTGCCGATGATCCGCTGCACCAGCTTGCGCCGCGTCGCACCGTAGTTGGGCTGGCAGACGAACAGGGTGGTGAGGATGATCCAGTAACCCTGGGTCGGGTGGATCAGGTGGACCATGCCGTAGCCGATCGACAGTGCCAGCGGCAGGCGCAGGGCATGGCGGAACAACAGTGAAGTCGGGGTCAGTTGCTGGCGCAGGCGGTTCCAGACATCCGCCAGGTTGCGCGGCGAACGGTCGAGCAGGCTGCTGTCGCTGGCATCGGCGAGATTGTCGGGGTTGCTGGCATCGCTGAGCAGGCGGTCGAGGGTTGCCAGGTTGGCGGCCAGGGCCCGCAGCGAGCGCAGCAGCCCGCGCCAGGCCGGGTTGCTCTGCATGCGCAGGTGTTCCAGGGAGGCATTCAGGTCTTCCAGGGCCTGGGTAAAACCGCTGTCATAGATGAACGGCTGGCGTAGCTGGATCGACTCGGACAACTGCTGGCAGGCCACGCCTTGCTGGCGTAGCAGGCGCTGGCAGCGAAACAGCACGTCGCTGTGGAAGAAGGCTTCGGTCAGGGCGTTGTAGGGGTAATGCGACGAGCTGGCGCGCTCGTGGATATCCTGAGCGAGAAAGTACAGCTTCAGGTAACGGCTGACCTTCGAGCCCGGCCGGCCATTGCCGACCCGGTGCAGGATGATTTCCTTGGCCGCATTGAGCGCGGCCACCACGCGGCCATTCTGCTGCGCCAGTTCCAGGCGCCGGGCTTCCACATCCAGCTGACGGATCGGTTCGAACAGGGTGGCCTTGAGTTTCAGATAGCGTCCCAGTTCACGGAACAGGCGCGCCAGGCTTTGCTGCACCGGCTGGTTGGAGAACAGTGCCTGCCAGAGCACCGAGAGCAGCCCGTACCAGGCGGCACCCGCTACCAGCAGCAGCGGTTCGTGCCAGAAGTCGCTGACCTCACCGCCGCGCTGGTCCACGCCGATCATGGTGTAGACCGAGAGAATCAGCGTGGCCGAGGCGATGGCGCCGTAGCGTTCGCCCAAGGCGCCGAGCATGGTCAGGGCAAAACTGGCCAGGGCCAGGGCGCAGACAAAAATCAGCGGGTAGGGGAACAGCAACTCCACCGACAGTGCGGCAACGGTAAAACACACCAGGGTAACCGCGAGGGCGTTCAGGCGCCCTTGCCAGCTGTCATCGGTCTCGGCCAGGGCGCTGGCGATGATGCCCAGGAACAGCGGGATCAGCAGGCTCATCTCGTCCTGATACCAGCACAGCAACATGCTGCCGGTCAGGGCGATGAGTACGCGGATGGCATAGCTGAATTTGTCCAGAGCCCAGAGACGGCGCAACGATTGGCTGAACGAGGAGGATGACATGTCGGGTAGGCAGGCCTTGGGCGATGATCGAAATTGAGCTGATCAGACAGCAAGCGTGTTACGGCTGTCACCTGACCAGCAAAATTTGTTCCTTGATGCGCTGATTCTACCGCGAAGGTTAGACGAACTGCGCGGCCGCGTACGCCGATGCCCAGGCCCACTGGAAGTTGAAGCCGCCGAGGTGGCCGCTGACGTCGAGTACTTCGCCGATGAAGTACAGGCCGGGGCTTTTCAGCGACTCCATGGTCTTGGACGACACTTCGCGGGTATCGACGCCGCCCAGGGTCACCTCGGCAGTGCGGTAGCCTTCGGTGCCCGCCGGTACCACCTGCCAGGCGCCGAGCTTGTCGCTGACCTGCGCCAGTTCCGCCGGGGTGTACTGTTTCATCGGCTTGGAAACGAACCAGTGCTCGCTGAGCAGGTTGGCCATCTTCTTGGTGAAGACCTCGCCGAGCAGGGTTTTCAGTTCGCTGTTGGGGCGTTCGGCTTGTTGCTGTTGCAGCCAGGTCAAGGCGTCGTGGTCTGGCAGCAGGTTGATCTCGACCGTGTCGCCGGCTTCCCAGAACGAAGAAATCTGCAGGATCGCCGGCCCGCTCAGGCCGCGATGGGTGAACAACAGATTCTCGCGGAAACTGCTGCCGTTGCAGCTGGCGATACAGTCCACGGAGCTACCGGACAGCTCGGTGCAGATGCCCTTGAGCACCGGCTCGGTAATGGTGAACGGCACCAGCGCGGCGCGCGTCGGCAGCAGGCTGTGGCCGAACTGGCGGGCAACCTGATAGCCGAAGCCGGTCGCGCCCAGGGTCGGGATCGACAGACCGCCGGTGGCGATCACCAGCGACTGGCACTGGAATTGTCCGGCGCTGGTCTCCAGCAGGTAACCGCCGTCGACCTTCTCGATCTGATCGATGCGGGTGTCCATGCGCAGCTCGGCGCCGGCGTTAGCGCATTCGCGCAGGAGCATGTCGAGGATGTCGCTGGATTTGTTATCGCAGAACAGCTGGCCGAGTTTTTTCTCGTGATAGGGCACAGCGTGTTTGCTGACCATCTCGATGAAATCCCACTGGGTGTAGCGGGCCAGGGCCGACTTGCAGAAGTGCGGGTTCTGCGAGAGGAAGTTGGCAGGCTCGGTGTACATGTTGGTGAAGTTGCAGCGGCCACCCCCGGACATCAGGATCTTCTTGCCCGGTTTGTTGGCGTGGTCGAGCAGCAGCACCCGGCGGCCGCGACCGGCGGCAGTCAGGGCACACATCAGGCCGGCGGCGCCAGCGCCAATGATGATCACTTCGGTGGAACGCACTGCAAAATCCTCAAAGATCGGTGGTGAAGCTATCGCCGGCAAGGCCGGCTCCCACAGGTACTGTATGCACAGAACATTGTGGGAGCCGGCTTTGCCGGCGATGAGGCCCGCAAATTCAACAAACAGCTCAGACGATGCGCACCCGCAGCGACCGGCCCTTGATCTTGCCATTGTTCAGGCGCTGCAGCGCCTGTTTGGCGACCGCGCGTTCCACCGCAACAAAGGCCTGGAAGTCGAAAATGGCGATCTTGCCCACCTGGGTGCCCGGCAATCCGGCGTCGCCGGTCAAGGCGCCGAGGATGTCGCCCGGGCGCAGTTTGTCCTTGCGGCCGGCAGCAATGCACAGGGTGCTCATGGTCGGTAGCAGTGGAGCGCCGTTCTGGGCCTTGAGGCTGTCCAGCTGTTCCCAGCGCAGCGCGGCTTTCTGAATGTCTTCGATGGCCTGGGCACGGTGGCCTTCGGCCGGGGCGACCAGGCTGATGGCCAGACCTTTCTCACCGGCACGGCCGGTACGGCCAACGCGGTGCACATGAATCTCGGCATCGCGCGCCAGTTCGACGTTGATGACCATGTCCAGGGCATCGATGTCCAGACCACGGGCGGCCACATCGGTTGCCACCAGCACCGACAGGCTGCGGTTGGCGAACAGGGTCAGGACCTGGTCACGGTCGCGCTGCTCGAGGTCGCCATGCAGCGCTTGAGCGGAAATGCCCTTGGCCTGCAGGTGCTCGACCAGCTCCTGGCATTGCTGCTTGGTAAAGCAGAACGCTACGCACGATTGCGGGCGGAAGTGGCCAAGCACTTTGGTGACCGCCTCCATGCGCTGCTCTGGAGTGATTTCGTAGAAGTGCTGTTCGATCTGGCTGTCGGCGTGCAGGGTTTCGACCTTGACGGTCTGCGGGTCGCGCATGAAGGACGAGGCCAGCTGCTTGATGCCCGACGGGTAGGTCGCCGAGAACAGCAGGGTCTGACGGCGTTTCGGGGTTTGTCCGATGATGTCGGCGATGGCGTCGTAGAAGCCCATGTCGAGCATACGGTCGGCTTCATCGAGAATCAGCGTGTTGAGGCCGTCGAGCACCAGGGTGCCTTTGCTCAGGTGCTGCTGAATGCGGCCCGGGGTGCCGACGATGATATGCGCGCCGTGTTCCAGCGAAGCAATCTGCGGGCCCAGGGACACACCGCCGCACAGGGTCAGGATCTTGATGTTGTCTTCGGCGCGGGCCAGGCGACGCAGCTCTTTGGCCACCTGGTCAGCCAGCTCGCGGGTCGGGCACAGGACCAGGGCCTGGCAACCGAAGTAACGCGGGTTGATCGGGTTGAGCAGGCCGATGCCGAATGCAGCGGTCTTGCCACTGCCAGTCTTGGCCTGGGCGATCAGGTCCATGCCCTTGAGGATTACCGGCAGGCTCTGGGCCTGGATCGGGGTCATCTGGGCGTAGCCGAGGGCGTCCAGGTTGGCCAGCATGGCGGCGGACAGCGGCAAGGTGGCGAAGGCGGTGGCAATGGTGGTCACGAGGCGGGCCTGCAAAACAAAATGTCGCGCAGTGTACCAGCCTCGACGCCATTAGCCCTAAGGCTCGATCTCCGGTTCCGGACGAGGGGCACGCCTTCCGTCCGTCCTCGACAGCTGCATGAAGATCGCGGCGGCCAGCATGGCCATCAGACCAATGGTCAGGAAGGTCAGCTGAAACGCGCCCAGCGTGCTCTCGATGCCTTCGGCACTGCCCGACGCCGTGAAACCGCCGAGCAGTGCACCGGCGCACGCCACGCCAAGGCTCAGGGACAGCTGCGCCACCACCGACAGCAGGCTGTTGCCACTGCTGGCGCTGGCGTCGTCGAGGTCGATCAGGGTCACCGTGTTCATCGCCGTGAACTGCATGGAGTTGACCGCGCCGAGCAGGCCCAGCTGGAACAGCAGCAGGGCATAGGGCGTTTGCTCGTCCACCAGCCCCAGGCTGGCCAGCAACAGGCCGAGCAACAGGGTGTTGCCGGTGAGGATGGTGCGGTAACCGAAGCGTTCGATCAGTGGCCGGGCGATGGATTTGGCCAGCATCGCTGCCGCCGCCAGGGGAATCATGCTCATGCCGGCCTGTGCCGGCGAGTAACCCAGCGCCACCTGCAGCAGCAGTGGCACCAGAAACGGCAGGGCGCCACTGCCCAGGCGGGCGAACAGGTTACCGAGGATGCCGACGGAAAAGGTCCGGGTGCGAAACAGCCTGGGCGAAAACAGCGGATTTTCGACGCTGCCTGCGCGCAGCCAGTAAGCCGCCAGGCAGGCCATGCCGGCGAACAGCAGCAACATCACCCGCAGGTGCGGCAGATGCAGTTCGCCCAGGCCTTCCATGGCAATGGTGATCAGCACCATGGCCGCGCCGAACAGCACAAAGCCGACGCCGTCGAAACGCGTGCGCTCGCTGCCACGCAGGTCGGGAATGAAGCGCCACACGGCGTAACAGCCGATGACACCGACCGGCAGGTTGAGCAGGAAGATCCAGTGCCAGCTGAGGATTTCCACCAGCCAGCCGCCCATGGTCGGGCCCAGCAGCGGACCAAGCAGCCCAGGGATGGTGATGAAGCTCATGATCCGCACCAGCTCCGAGCGCGGGTAGGCGCGCAGCACTACCAGCCTTCCGACCGGCAGCATCAAGGCACCGCCCAGGCCCTGGACCACCCGCGCCGCCACCAGCATGCTCAGGCTTTCGGCCAGGGCGCAGAGCAGCGAGCCGAAGCTGAACAGCAGAATGGCGCCGAAGAAGATGCGCTTGGTGCCGAAGCGGTCGGCGATCCAGCCCGAGGCTGGGATCAGCAGGGCTACGGTGAGCATGTAGGCGATGATCACTGACTGCATGCGCAGCGGGTCTTCGGCGAGATCCCGGGCCATGGCCGGCAGGGCAGTGTTGAGGATGGTGCCGTCCAGCGACTGCATGAAGAAGGCGATGGCTACGACCCAGGGGATCCAGCGGGCGGTGACAGGGTCCAGCGGGGCGCGGTTGGGCATGGTTTGCTCAGGTGTCCTTTAGGGCCTCATCGCCGGCAAGGCCGGCTCCCACAGAGGTCGATGCAAATTGGTGGGAGCCGGCCTTGCCGGCGATGGACTCATCACAATGTCAACGTCAGGCGCTTTACCAGTGCTCCAGGCAAATGGCTCGAACTGGTCTGCCTTTGGCCGTAAGTACTGGTCGACAGAATCAGCTCGCGCTCTGCGGTCAGAGCCTCCAGCTGAGAACCCAACAAACTGTAGACGCTGTCGTCAAAGCGCATGGTGCTGACCGGTGCCTGGATCTGTCCGTCCTCGACCCAGAACGTGGCGAAGCGGGTCAGGCCGGTCATACGGGCGGCCGGCAGGTCGGAGAAGTTCAGGTACCAGAGGTTGCTGATGTACAGGCCAGTGCCCAGGCGACTGAGGACGTCGCGCTGTTCGAGGTCGCCAGCGGCCATGCTCAGGGCGCAAGGTGACTCATGGCTGTCGGCACCGTTGGCGGCCAGTTCGAACTCGACGGCGCTGCGGGCGCAGATCAGGCGGTCGAGCCCCTGGCCTTGCTCGATCAGGCGCAAATCGCTGCGCGGCGTTCCCTCGTCGGAAAACGCCGGGCTCAGCGAGCCACTGACCTGTTCGGCAATGCTGACCTGCTGATTCAGGCGCGCATCACCGGCATACAGGCGTTGCAGCGGACTGTTCTTGGTTGCCAAAGACTGGGATGAGAAACCGCCCCAGCAGAGCATGCCCATGATTTCATCGACTGCCGCCGGGGCCAGGTACGCGCGGTACTCGCCGGGTGCCAGGGTCTTGAGCGGGCGGCCGAGGTATTCCAGCTGTTCGCGTGCCTGGCGCAGGCGCAGGGCAAAGGCGTCGTTGTCCCAGTGTTGCCCGGCATAGTTGGCTTTGACTGCCTGGCCGTTGCGATGGAACAGACTCCAGTCAAAGTTGAAGCTGTTGGCCTGGTGCCAGCCAAATGCGCCGAACGAACTGGCAAAACCCCGGCAGATCGGGCCTGCGGCGTAGATACCGACCAGGTCCAGTTCCCCGGCGCCCTGCTCGATCTGCATCAGCACCTGGTCAATCCCGGGCAGCGCCTGGTCCTGCACATTATGGCTTTGCCAGGCGCTGTCGTTGAGCTGCAGGTAAGGGTCGGCTTCAAGCAATGGCAAGGTCTGACGCAGTTGCTCGATAGCCTCGGCCAGGCGCTGCTGGTCGACATCGTTATCGTTGCCAAGGGTGAACTGCAGTTCAGCCTGGCGCCCGTCCTTGACCAGCTTGAGGACGCAACTGGCCTGCTGCACCTCGCCGGCCTGGCGCACTTTGGCATGGTTGAAGCGAATGAACTGCGAGTGTTCGGCGCTGTAGCTGAGGGTGAAATGTTCGGGGGCGCGACCCTGCTCTTGCAGGCTGGCGACCAGGCTCTGGAAGCTTTGCAGTGGGGTGGCAGCCATCAGGCGTCTCCTCCGAATACGTCGATCTGGCTGAATACGCAGGCAGGTGAGGCATGCCCGACCCGCACCACCTGGTTCGGCTCGCCCTTGCCGCAGTTCGGCGTGCCGAGAACCTGCAAGGTGCTGGCGTCGCCAACCGCGCTGAGGTTGCCCCAGAACTGTGCGGAAATCCCTCGGTAGTTGGGATTCTTGACCACGCCCTTGAGTTCGCCGTTTTCGATCAACTGGCCCCATTCACAGCCGAACTGGAACTTGTTGCGTGCATCATCGATGGACCAGGAGCGGTTGGTGCGCATCAGGATGCCGTGTTCGATATTGCCGATCAGCTGCTCGAGACTCTGGTCGCCTGGCTCGATATTGAGGTTGGCCATGCGATCGATAGGCGCCCGGTTCCAGCCACAGGCGCGGCTGTTGGCGACGCCGTCCAGGCCCGAGCGGAACTGCGACAGGGCCCCGCCCAGCGGGCGCAGCAGCAAACCGTCGCGGATCAGGAACTGCTTGCTGGCGGTACTGCCGTCGTCGTCATGGCTGTAGCTGGCCAGTTCTTCGCCGATGGTCGGGTCGAACGTCACGTTGAGCAGTTTCGAGCCGTATTGCAGGGTGCCGAAGTCACTGGCTTTGACGAAGCTGGTGCCGGCGTAGTTGCGCTCGTCGCCAAGGATGCGGTCCATTTCCAGCGGGTGACCGATGGACTCATGGATCTGCAGCATCATCTGGTCCGGCATCAACAGCAGATCGCGCACGCCGCTCGGGGTATTGGGCGCCAGCAGCAGTTGCAGCGCCTGGTCGGCGACCTTGACGCCAGCGCCAACCAGGCCGCAGCGCTCGATGACGTCCAGGCCACCCTGCTGGCCGAAATTCTCCCGGCCCAGGGTGCGGCTCTGGCTGTCCTGACCATCGAAGGCGGTGACCGCGAAGCCTGGATAGATAAAGCGCTGAGCCTGGCGCAGTTCGGCACCGGCGGTGTTCAGGTAAATCTGTTCGACATTGCTGATGCCAAGGCTGGCCTGCCAGTTCACCAGGCGGCTGTCGGCGGGCACGCTGTTCGATTCACGGGCGAGCAGGTCATAGCAGTCGGCCAGGGATGGCAAGGGCTGTTCGAGGTTTGGCGAGCGATAGTCGCTGTGCTCTGTGGCTACCGGCTGTTCGCTGAGGTCAAGCAGCGCACGGGCGCCAATCTGCGCGGCGAGTCGCTCGGCCTGCTCGAGGGCACGCTGCAGGCCTGCCTGGGACAGATCGGCAGTGGCGGCGTAGGCTTCCACACCCTTGAGCCGGACCGTCAGCATGGCCCCTTCATCGCGGAAGAAGAACGGCGGCTCGGCAACGTTCTTGCGCACTGACAGTTGCTGCTGGGACTGCTGCACATAGCGCAGGGAAAAAAACTCGGCACCGCTGCGCAGGGCGGCAAAGCGCTGGCGCAGCAATGCAGTCATCTCGAACATGCAAGAAACCTCCGTGTGTACGGTGGTTCCCCCTCAGAACCACTCGTCGCGCATGCTCAGGCAGGTATCGTCGCGGGCCTCGAGCAATGCCAGCTCATTATGGCAGCCCGGCACTTCCCAGGTCAGGAAATAACGCGCGGCCTGCAATTTGCCCTGGTAGAAGTCGTGGTCGGCCGGGTTGCCCAAGGCCAGCCCCTGTTCGGCATGGATCGCCTGTTGCAGCCAGCGCCAGCCGATCACGCAGTGACCAAAGGCCTTGAGGTACAGCGCCGAGTTGGCCAGGGCAAGGTTGACCTGACCCTGGGCCAGGTCGCCGAGCAGCCCCAGCGTTACGCTCTGCAGGCGGATCTGCAATTGCTCCAGCGGCGTGCGCAGGTGATCCAGACTGGCGAATGCGCGCGCCTGCTTGCAGGTCCCGGCAATCAGGCGCACCAGTTGCTTGAGCCCGGCGCCACCGTTCTGCGCCAGCTTGCGGCCGAGCAGGTCGAGCGACTGGATGCCATGGGTGCCTTCGTGAATCGGGTTCAGACGGTTGTCACGGTAATACTGTTCGACCGGGTATTCGCGGGTATAACCGTGGCCACCGAGAATCTGGATCGCCAGTTCGTTGGCCTTGAGGCAGAACTCCGACGGCCAGGATTTGACGATCGGGGTCAGCAAATCGAGCAACTCATGGGCGTGTTGACGCTGCGTCTCGGTTTCGCCGCTCTGGGTTTCATCGAACAGCCGCGCCGCGTACAGACCCAGGTCGAAGGCGCCTTCGACGTAGGCTTTCTGGGTCAGCAGCATGCGCTTTACATCGCTATGGCCGATGATCGGTACCGCGGCGGTGGCCGGGTCCTTGTTGTCCGGCAGGCGTCCTTGTGGACGCTGGCGCGCGTATTCAAGCGAATACAGGTAGCCGGCATAGCCAAGCATCACCGCGCCCATGCCGACGCCGATGCGCGCTTCGTTCATCATCTGGAACATGCAGGCCAGACCCTGGTGCGGCTTGCCCACCAGGTAGCCGACACACTGTCCGTTATCGCCGAAATTCAGCGCTGTCGAGGTGGTGCCGCGCCAGCCCATCTTGTGGAACAACCCGGCCAGCAGTACGTCGTTGCGTGGGCCCAGGCTGCCATCGGCATTGACCAGGAACTTGGGCACGATGAACAGCGAAATGCCTTTCACCCCGGGCGGCGCGTCCGGCAGCTTGGCCAGGACCATGTGCACGATGTTTTCCGACAACGGGTGGTCGCCGCCAGAGATGAAGATCTTGTTGCCGCGCAGCCGGTAACTGCCATCAGCGGCGGGCTCTGCGCGGGTGCGGATATCGGCCAGGGATGAACCTGCGTGAGGTTCGGTCAGGGCCATGGTACCGAAGAAGCGGCCTTCGATCATCGGCTGCAGGAACAGGCGTTTCTGCTCATCGCTGCCAAAGCTTTCGATCAGGTTGGCGGCGCCCATGGTCAGGAACGGATACGCCGTGGTCCCGGCGTTGGCCGCCTGGAAATGGGCAAAACAGGCTTGCGAAAGCAGCGTCGGCAACTGCATGCCGCCGGCCTCGAAGTCGCGGGTGGCGTTGAGGAAACCGGCTTCGAGGAAGGCATCGACTGCGGGTTTGACTTCGGGTATCAGCAGCGCTTCGCCATTCTCGTAACGCGGCTCGTGTTCGTCGCCCTTGCGGTTGTGTGGCGCAAAATACTTCTCGGCAATGGTCCGCGCCGTGTTCAGCGCAGCGTCGAAGGTTTCGCGGTTGTGTTCGGCAAAGCGTGGGCGTTGGGTGAGGGCCTCGGCGTCGAGCACTTCGTAGAGTTCGAAGGCCAGGTTGCGGGCGCTGAGCAGGGTCTCGGACATGACGGCATTCCTGTCTGGGGATGCGTCGAGTCTAGGCAGGGGTGCAGGCACTGCACAGTGAAATAGATGTGGGTGATAGGAGGGTAGAACCAGCTTCGGAAGAAACCACAGCCTGAAAGCATCGCGGGGCAAGCCCGCTCCCACCGGCTTATCACAAACCTGAGGGAGCGGGCTTGCCCCGCGATTGAGTGATGCCTATCAGCCGATAGTCATCAAGCTCGCGTTACCACCTGCAGCAGCAGTGTTAACGCTCAACGCCCGCTCGATAACCAGACGCTCCAGGGCAATCGAGGTTTCGCCCGACGACAGGCCATGGACGCCGACGATGGCACCGGCACGCTTGGCCACTTGCTCGCAGACTGCGCGCAACTGGTCGGAATGGCCGTGGTGCAGGACGGCATCGAACACCACCTCATCCTTGGTCCAGTCACCGACCAGCTTGATGCGTGCCTGCACGTCTTTCGGCAGACGGTTGCGCAGGGTCTTGGTCAGTTCGCCTTCCGGCCACACCGCCGAGCTGCCCACGGCCAGAACCGCAGCCAGCTGGGTCAGCAGGTCGGCCTCGACTTCAGCCAGGCACAGCACATGCTCGCGCGGCAGGATGGTGTAGCTGTTGCGCTCACCGGTCGGGCCGGCCAGCAGGCGGCTGATACCGCTTTGCGACTGCTTGGCGAACTGCTCGCAGAGGCTGCCCAGCTCGTTCAGCTGGTTGCTTGCAGCCCAGGCTTTAAGCGCTTGCAGTGGCTTGCTCAACTCGTCGCGCAGACGGGTGTCCGGGGTGTTGCCGGCGTCGGTGCGCTGGAACGATTGCTCGATCGCATCAGCCGGACGGGTCGACAGCAGGCGGTACAGGTACAGCGGGCCACCGGCTTTCGGACCGGTGCCGGACAGGCCTTCACCACCGAACGGCTGAACGCCGACCACGGCACCGACGATGTTGCGGTTGACGTAGACGTTACCGGCGTTGACGGTGTCGATGACCTTGGCGATGGTTTCGTCGATCCGGGTGTGAACACCCAGGGTCAGGCCGTAACCGGAAGCGTTGATCTGCTCGATCAGCTGGTCGAGGTTCTTGCGGTTGTAGCGCACCACGTGCAGGACCGGGCCGAAGATCTCGCGTTGCAGCTCGTCGAAGCTTTCCAGCTCGATCAGGGTCGGCATGACAAAGGTGCCGCGCTTGATCTCTTCGCCATTGGCGATGGCAACCTGGTACACCGAGCGGCCTTTGTCGCGCATGCCCTGGATGTGTTTCTCGATACCGGCCTTGGCTTCGGCGTCGATCACCGGGCCAATGTCCACGTTCAGGCGCTCCGGGTTACCCAGGCGGCTTTCGGCCATGGCGCCCTTGAGCATCTCGATCACGCGATCGGCCGAGTCTTCCTGCAGGCACAGCACGCGCAGTGCCGAGCAGCGCTGACCGGCGCTGTCGAAAGCCGAGGAAACGACGTCGATGACGACTTGTTCGGTGAGTGCCGAGGAGTCGACGATCATCGCGTTCTGGCCACCGGTTTCGGCGATCAGCGGAATCGGACGGCCCTGGGCATCCAGGCGGCCGGCGATGTTGCGTTGCAGCAGGCGGGCGACTTCGGTGGAGCCGGTGAACATCACGCCTTTGACCCGATCGTCACCGACCAGGCGCGCACCGACGGTTTCACCGCGACCTGGCAGCAACTGCACCACGCCTTCAGGGATACCGGCTTCGAGCAGCAGGCGCACGGCCTGGGCGGCGACCAGCGGGGTTTGTTCGGCAGGCTTGGCCAGTACCGGGTTACCGGCTGCCAGGGCTGCGGCGACCTGGCCGCTGAAGATTGCCAACGGGAAGTTCCACGGGCTGATGCAGACCACCGGGCCCAGAGGGCGGTGGGCATCGTTGCTGAAGTCGTTACGGGCCTGCACCGCGTAGTAGCGCAGGAAGTCGACCGCTTCACGGACTTCGGCGATGGCGTTGGCGAAGGTCTTGCCGGCTTCACGGGCGAGCAGGCCCATCAATGGCTGAATTTCGGCTTCCATCAGGTCGGCGGCGCGCTCCAGGATCGCAGCGCGCTCAGCTGGCGGAGTGGCTTGCCAGATCGGAGCAGCGTTGAGGGCGCACTGGATGGCGTTGTCGACGTCGGCAACGGTGGCTTCCTGGACATGGCCGACCACGTCACGGTGATCGGACGGGTTCAGTACCGGCGCAGCGGCTTCATTGCTGGAGGCGCAGCCAAGCATCGGTGCGGCTTTCCAGTCGTTGTGTGCGGTGGCCAGCAGGGCGCAGGACAGCGACGCCAGGCGATGTTCGTTGGCCATGTCGATACCGGCGGAGTTGGCCCGCTCGGCGCCGTACAGGTCACGCGGCAATGGAATGCGCGGATGCGGCAGGCCGGTGTTGCCTTCCTGGGTCGCCATCTGCTCGATGGTGGCGACCGGGTCGGCAACCAGTTCCTGGATCGAGATCGACTGGTCGGCAATACGGTTGACGAACGAGGTGTTGGCGCCGTTTTCCAGCAGGCGGCGAACCAGGTAGGCCAGCAGGGTTTCGTGGGTACCGACCGGTGCGTACACGCGGCACGGACGGTTCAGCTTGCCATCGGCAACCTTGCCGACAACCTGTTCGTACAGCGGTTCACCCATACCGTGCAGGCACTGGAACTCGTACTGACCCGGGTAGTAGTTCTGCCCGGCGATATGGTAGATGGCCGACAGGGTGTGGGCGTTGTGCGTAGCGAACTGCGGGTAGATGACTTCCGGTACCGACAGCAGCTTGCGTGCGCAGGCAATGTAGGACACGTCGGTGTACACCTTGCGGGTGTAGACCGGGTAGCCTTCCAGGCCTTCGACCTGGGCGCGCTTGATCTCGCTGTCCCAGTAGGCGCCCTTCACCAGACGGATCATCAGGCGATGACGGCTGCGGCGGGCCAGGTCGATGACGTAGTCGATCACGTACGGGCAGCGCTTCTGGTAAGCCTGGATCACGAAGCCGATACCGTTCCAGCCGGTCAGCTGCGGTTCGAAGCACAGGCGCTCGAGCAGATCCAGCGACAGCTCCAGGCGGTCGGCTTCCTCGGCGTCGATGTTCAGGCCGATGTCGTATTGCTTGGCCAGCAGGGTCAGCGACAGCAGGCGCGGGTACAGCTCATCCATCACGCGCTCGTACTGGGCACGGCTGTAGCGCGGGTGCAGGGCCGAGAGTTTGATCGAGATGCCCGGACCTTCATAAATGCCGCGACCGTGCGAGGCTTTACCGATCGAGTGGATCGCCTGCTCGTAGGAGGCCAGGTATTTCTGCGCGTCGTGCTCGGTCAGTGCGGCTTCGCCGAGCATGTCGTAGGAGTAGCGGAAGCCCTTGGCTTCGAACTTGCTGGCGTTGGCCAGGGCTTCGGCGATGGTTTCGCCGGTGACGAACTGCTCGCCCATCAGGCGCATGGCCATGTCGACGCCCTTGCGGATCATCGGCTCGCCGCTCTTGCCGATGATCCGCAAG
>Ga0247819_10000464_pt1 | contig 24149 bp, 16 predicted proteins | sample 13C_Xylose_Day6_FD_193428 | JGI IMG/M metagenome (GOLD analysis project Ga0247819, IMG submission 193428) | Soil microbial communities from agricultural site in Penn Yan, New York, United States - 13C_Xylose_Day6 | ecosystem: Environmental > Terrestrial > Soil > Agricultural land | place: USA...
CTGTCTATCGCTGTCGGCGGCCGGCCTTGCGGGCGTGTTGCTCCTGATCGCCGATGGCATCAGGGCCGCCGACAGCGATAGACAGTGCGTGGAGGCAAGGCACGATGGCGACTGGGATCGCCAGGAAACTTCGGCGCTGCTTTCGACCATCCACGATGCGCTCGGAGATCTGGCGATCATGCGCGGCATGGATGGCAAGATCGTCCATGCCAATGCCGCCTTTCATCGCGCCTGCGGCATCGATGATGCCAGGGGGCTGACTTGTGCCGCCATCGGCCTGAACTTCGAACCGAAGATCGAACCCAATCACTACCTCGTGCTGATTGCCGCATCCGAAGGGCTGCGCCTCTACGATTGGCACGATGTCATCGCCCGGGATCCGGCGAACGGTCGGCTGATGCGCCACAGCATCGCGCGCGATGTGACGGAGGAAGCCCGTGCTGCACGTGAACGTGAAGACGCGCGCCGCCGCGCCGAGGACGCGAGCCAGGCGAAATCGCGGCTGCTTGCAACCGTCAGCCATGAAATCCGCACGCCGCTGTCCGGCATCCTCGGCATGAGCCATCTGCTCGGCCAGACCCGGCTGTCGAGCGAGCAGAAGAACTATCTTGCCGGCATGCAGCAGTCCGGCCATGCCCTGGTACAGCTCGTCGAGGACCTGATCGATTTCTCGTCGCTGTCTTCAGGGCGTTTCCAGTTCCGGCCCTCGCGACAGGATCCGCGCGGCGTGATCGAGAGCGTCGTCGAGATGCTTTCCAACCGCGCGCATGAAAAGGGCATCGAGATCGGGGCTACCGTGACGGCCGACGTGCCGGCGCTGATGGAGTTCGATGCAGCCCGCCTGCGCCAGGTGCTGTTCAATGTCATCGGCAATGCTGTGAAGTTCACGGAGGTCGGCGGTGTTTTTGTCAGTGCCGACATCGTCGAGGATTGCGTGCAAATCCTCATCGACGACACCGGTCCCGGCATGTCGGGCGACGAACTGAAACGCATCTTTGAAGAGTTCGAACAGGCCGGCAATCACGAGCAGCGCGCCAAGGGTACGGGGCTCGGACTGGCGATCTCGCGCCGGATCATGCAGGCCTGCGGCGGCAGCCTGACAGCGTCGAGCGCGTCCGGCCGCGGCAGCCGCTTCGAGATCCGCCTGCCACTCGCCGAAGTCGAGCGGGTAGCGCCGGAGCGGCGCCAGAGGCTCGCCCAATCGCATGTCCTGGTGATGGCGCCGGATGGGCCAGCATCCGCGGCACTCTCTGCCACCATCGCCACGCTCGGCGGGCGTTGCCATCGGGCAACGACGCTGGCCGCCGCCCAGAACGTCATCTCGGATGTTCTTTCCGGCGGCGCGCCATTGACCGATATCATCGTCGATCACCGCCACGCCGGTCAGTTCAAGCAGATTCTCGCCTTGCAGCCGGCCGTCGCGCGCCTCGACGTGCGCCGGACCTACCTGATCAACCCGGAGGAGCGCAACAATCACCCTGTCGATCAGATGGACGGTTACGAGGCTTGGCTGATCCGCCCGTTGCGCGAGAAGTCGCTGGTCGAAGTCCTGCTCGGACGGTTGAAGGGTATCGAGAAGCGCGATGCCATCAACGACAACCGGCCGATCCTTCGCGAGGAACCGACAATTGCGCCCGCCAGGCAGAGCCCGCGCTGCATCCTTTTGGCGGAGGACGATCCGGTCAATGCGCTGATCGTGCGCACGGTGCTGGAGCGCGCCGGACAGACGGTCCGGCTGGTGACGGATTTTGGCGCCGTCGATCAGATCCTCTCCGGGACCGGCGATCAGGTCCAGGCGATGCCGGAACTGGTCGTCACCGATCTCAACATGCCGGGCGGCGACGGATTTTCGATGCTGAAACGCCTGCGGGAGAACGAAGCGATGCGGCCGGGCCGGCGCCTTCCGGTGATCGTGCTGACGTCCGATGCACGGCTGGAGATCAGGGACAGACTTGTCGCGGCCGGCGCCGACGTCGTACTGCCCAAGCCGGCGGATCCGCAGTGGTTGATGGCTGAAATAAGCCGCCTTCTCGAGATACGGTAAGCGCTCAAGTCGTAACGGTATCAACGCCCGAGCGGGGGGTTGTGCTCCGTTTTCATGTCACTATGTTGTTGCAGAAACGTGGTCTAAGCCCGGCAGATACGAATGATTCGGGATGACGCGGATGACGATCGACCTTCTGGATTCGACGAGCGTGGTAGACACTTCTCAAGCTTGCGTCGGCAAGACAATGACCGCCCCGGCGACCGACGTTCTCGGCCGAATAGCTAATCTTGAGACCCGGCTTGCACGCAGCGCATCGGAGATCGATGCGGCGCAGGCGGTGCGCTACAAGGTTTTTGTCGAGGAAATGAAGGCGCAGGTCGGGCCGGACGCCGACCGTCGCAAGCGCGACGTCGACAGCTGGGACGCGATCTGTGATCATCTGCTTGTGCTCGACACGGCGATCGAGGGTGATCCGGAAGACCAGATCGTCGGCACCTACCGCCTGCTGCGCCAGGACGTGGCCGAGCGCGCCGGCGGCTTCTATTCCGCTTCGGAATTCGATGTCGGAGCACTTCTCTCCCGCCACTCCAGCAAGCGCTTCATGGAGCTCGGACGCTCCTGCGTGCTGCCGGATTACCGCACGAAGCGCACCGTGGAACTGCTCTGGCAGGGTAACTGGGCCTATGCTCTGAGATACGGTGTCGATGCCATGTTCGGCTGCGGATCGTTTCCAGGCGTCGTCCCCGCCGAACATGCGCTGGCGCTTTCCTTCCTTCACCACAATATCCTTGCTCGCGACGAATGGGCCGTCGGCGCCCGCCCCGAACTGCACCGGACCATGGACATGATGCCGGTAGAGGCCATCAATCCGAAGAAGGCTCTGGCCGCCTTGCCGCCGCTGATCAAGGGCTACATGCGCCTTGGGGCCATGGTCGGCGACGGCGCGGTGGTCGACCATGCGTTCCGCACCACCGACGTGCTGATCGTTCTGCCGATCAGCAACATCTCCGGCCGCTATCTCAATTACTACGGTGCGGATGCCGGGCGGTTTGCCACGTCTGTATCCTGACAGGCGCTTGACGCAATTAACCAGATATTAAGGATGGGTTTGACTTTCGATGTCGAAAGATGGACTAGTCTTGTCAAGAAGTAATTTGGTTTCATGACGAAATTATAGAATAAATAACGGAGAGAACCGCCAGCTTCATATGAGATTGGCGTATATTGCGCTCTGTCTCCATATTATTTTCATCGCACTGGAAGTAAGTCTTCCATCATGTATTGAGCTCGACCCCTTTCCCAAGGGTGTCGAGCTCTTCTTTTGTATGCAGATCCATGCTGTTTCTGCATCGGCTCGACACACCCTGTTCATCGCTGGAGCAGGGTGTGTCCCGAAATCGGACATCAATTACCGAGTCTACATTCCGGCGTTGTAGGCAGCGATTGCCGCCATGTTGACGATGTCGGAATCCTTCGCCGACATCGAAACGATCTGCACCGATTTGTCGAAACCGACGAGCAGGGGACCGATGACGGTCGAGCCGCCGAGTTCCTGCAGCATCTTCGTCGAGATCGAGGCGGAGTGGAACGCCGGCATGACGAGCACGTTGGCAGGGCCTGAAAGGCGGCAGAAGGGATACTGCTCCATCACCCGCGAATTGAGCGCCACGTCGGCGGCCATCTCGCCGTCATATTCGAAGTCGACACGGCGCTTGTCGAGAATGTTGACCGCCTCGCGCACCCGCTCCGAGCGTTCGCCCGAGGGATGGCCGAAGGTCGAATAGGCCAGCATCGCCACCCGCGGCACGTAGCCGAGGCGCTTGGCGAGGCCGGCTGCTTCCTCGGCGATATCGGCGAGTTCTTCCGACGACGGCATGTCGTGTACGGCCGTGTCGGCGACCAGAACGGTGCGGCCGCGGCAGAGGGCGATCGACACGCCGATGACCCGGTGGCCCGGCTTCGGGTCGATGCAGCGGCGCACATCGTCAAGCGCCGTCGAATAGTTGCGGGTTATGCCCGTGACCATGCCGTCGGCATCCCCGAGCGCGACCATGCACGCGGCGAAGTGGTTGCGGTCGTTGTTGATCAGGCGCTGGGCATCGCGGAACAGGGAGCCCTTGCGCTGCAGGCGCGCGTAGAGGTAGTCGGTATAGGCTCCGACCCGCTTGGAAACCCGGGCATTGACGATTTGGATGCCGGGGCGGTCGAGATCGATGCCCTCGCGCTCCGCGGTCTCGCGCATGCGGTCCTCGCGGCCGAGCAGGATCGCGGTGCCGAGCTGCTGGTTGGCATAGGCGATCGCCGAGCGCATGACCTGCACTTCTTCACCTTCGGCAAAGACGATGCGCTTCGGCTGGCGCCGGACGCGCTCGTAGATCCGTTGCAGCGTCGAGGCAATCGGGTCGCGGCGGGCGGAAAGCTGGCGGCCATAGGCTTCGAGATCGACGATCGGCTTGCGTGCGACGCCGGTTTCCATCGCCGCCTTGGCAACGGCCATCGGGATCGCCGAGATCAGCCTCGGGTCGAAGGGAACCGGGATGATGTACTGCGCGCCGAAGCGCGGGCGGTTGCCCTGGTAGGCGGCCGCGACATCGTCCGGCACGTCTTCCTTGGCGAGGCTTGCGAGCGCTTCCGCCGCGGCGATCTTCATCGCGTCGTTGATCGTCGAGGCGCGCACGTCGAGCGCGCCGCGGAAGATATAGGGGAAGCCGAGTACGTTGTTGACCTGGTTTGGGTAGTCCGAACGGCCGGTCGCGACGATCGCGTCGTCGCGGATGCGGGCGACCTCTTCCGGGGTGATTTCCGGATCCGGGTTGGCCATGGCGAAGATGATCGGCCGCGGCGCCATCGAGCGGACCATGTCCTCCGACAGCGCGCCCTTGGCCGAAAGGCCGAAGACCACGTCAGCACCCTCGAGCGCTTCGGCAAGCGTGCGGCGGTCGGTCTTGACCGCATGCGCCGACTTCCACTGGTTCATGCCTTCGGTGCGGCCCTGGAAGATCACGCCCTTGGTGTCGCAGAGGGTGACGTTTTCCGGGTTGAAGCCCATCGCCTTGATGAGCTCGATGCAGGCGATGGCCGCGGCGCCGGCGCCGTTGCAGACGAGCTTGGTGGTCTTGAAGTCGCGTCCGGTCAACGTCAGCGCGTTGATGAGGCCGGCGGCTGCGATGATCGCTGTGCCGTGCTGGTCGTCATGGAACACTGGAATGTCCATGACCTCGCGCAGCTTCTGCTCGATGATGAAACAGTCCGGCGCCTTAATGTCCTCGAGGTTGATGCCGCCGAAGGAGGGGCCGAGGAAGCGCACGCAGTTGATGAACTCGTCGACGTTCTCGGTGTCGACCTCAAGGTCGATCGAATCGACGTCGGCGAAGCGCTTAAACAGCACCGCCTTGCCTTCCATGACCGGCTTGGAGGCGAGCGCTCCGAGATTGCCGAGGCCGAGGATGGCCGTGCCGTTGGAGATGACCGCGACCATGTTGCCGCGTGTCGTGTAATCGTAGGCGGTGGCGGGATCCTCGGCGATCGCCAGGACCGGCACTGCAACGCCCGGTGAATAAGCGAGCGACAGGTCGCGTTGCGTGGCCATGGCCTTGGTGGGGGAAATCTCCAGCTTTCCGGGACGACCCTGCGAGTGAAAATCGAGCGCTTCCTGCGCGGTGACGCTCGTCATAGTGCGATCGGTCTTGTCGGTGGCCGGCATGTTTCCTCTATCCTCCTGTGGGCGACCCTGTCGGGGCGTCTCTTTATGGTTGTCGTCTATAATTGCTTGCGGATAGTGTGCCATCTCTTTTTTCGGGACAATCATGAATTTCGTGACAGACCAATCGAGCCGCTCCGGCGAGGTGTTTTCTGCAGCCGAACTGGCGACCGAGGAGAGCCGCTCCACGGCGACGCCGATGATGGAGCAGTTCATCGAGATCAAGGCGAACAACCCGGATTCGCTGCTTTTCTACCGCATGGGCGACTTCTACGAGCTGTTCTTCCAGGACGCAGTCGAAGCCTCGCGGGCGCTCGGCATCACGCTGACGAAACGCGGCCAGCATATGGGACAGGAAATCCCGATGTGCGGCGTGCCGGTGCATGCGGCCGACGATTATCTGCAGAAACTGATCGGTCTCGGCTTTCGCGTCGCGGTCTGCGAGCAGGTCGAGGATCCTGCCGAAGCCAAGAAGCGCGGCAGCAAATCAGTCGTGCGCCGCGACGTCGTCCGGCTGGTGACACCGGGGACGATCACCGAGGAGAAGCTGCTTTCGCCCTCGGAGACCAACTATCTGATGGCGCTCGCCCGCATCAAGAGCGGTTCGGAGCCGGCCTATGCGCTGGCCTGGATCGATATCTCGACCGGCATCTTCAGGCTCGCCGAAACCGGTGAGAGCCGGTTGCTCGCCGACATCCTGCGCATCGAGCCGCGCGAACTGATCCTCGCCGACACCGTCTTCCACGACCCGGAACTGCGTCCCGTGTTCGACGTGCTCGGCCGGGTGGCCGTGCCGCAGCCGGGCGTGCTGTTCGACAGCGCCACGGCCGAGGGCCGCATCGCCCGCTACTTCGGCGTCAAGACGCTCGATGGTTTCGGCAGCTTTTCGCGCGCCGAACTGGCGGCGGCATCCGCTGCCATCTCCTATGTCGAAAAGACCCAGCTTGCCGAACGTCCGGCTCTCGGCACACCCGAGCGTGAGAGCGCTGCCTCGACATTGTTCATCGATCCGGCGACGCGGGCCAACCTCGAGCTCGTCAAAACCCTGTCGGGCGCCCGCGAAGGCACGCTTTTGAAAGCGCTCGACCGAACCGTGACGAGCGGCGGAGCGCGGCTCCTGGCCGAACGGCTGATGTCACCGCTGACCGATCCCGATCGCATCAACCAGCGGCTGGATTCGATCGAGATTCTGGCCAGCCAGCCCTCCTTTGCCGGCGATCTGCGCGATTCTCTTCGTCGCGCCCCCGACATGCCGCGTGCGTTGTCGCGGCTGGCGCTTGGCCGCGGCGGCCCGCGCGACCTCGGCGCCATCCAGGCGGGCCTCAAGGCAGCGGCAACGATCTCCCGGCTGATGGCTTCCGGCAATCTGTCTGAGGAGCTTGTCGAGGCACGGGCGGCGATCGATGCCCTGCCATCGGCCGTCCTCGACCACCTCGATACGATGCTTGCCGACGAATTGCCGCTTCTGAAGCGCGACGGCGGCTTCCTGCGGGAAGGGGCAAGTGCCGATCTCGACGAGGTGCGGGGGCTGCGCGACCAGTCACGCCGGGTTATCGCCGGGCTGCAGCTGCAATATTCCGAAGAGACCGGCATCAAGTCGCTGAAGATCAAGCACAACAACGTGCTCGGCTATTTCATCGAGGTGACGGCGGGCAATGCCGGCTCGATGACCGACACCGACGAGGGCCGCGCCCGCTTCATCCATCGCCAGACCATGGCGAACGCGATGCGCTTCACCACGACAGCGCTTGCCGAGCTTGAGAGCAAGATCGCCAATGCGGCCGACCGGGCGCTGTCGATCGAGCTTGCCGCGTTCGAGGCGATGACATCAGACGTCGTGGCGGCGGCCGAAATCATCAAGGCTGCGGCGCTGGCGCTTGCGACCGTCGACGTTTCGGCTGGCCTCGCGACGCTTGCCGAAGAGCAGAACTATGCTCGCCCCATCGTCGACCACACGCGCATGTTCGCCATCGAAGGCGGCCGCCATCCCGTCGTCGAGCAAGCCTTGAAGCGTCAGGCGTCCAACGCCTTCGTTGCCAATGGCTGCGATCTGTCGCCGCCAACAGGCGAAGAGGGCGGGGCGATCTGGCTTCTGACCGGTCCGAACATGGGCGGTAAGTCGACCTTCCTCAGGCAGAACGCGCTGATTGCGATCATGGCGCAGATGGGCACCTTCGTTCCCGCCGCAAGCGCCCATATCGGCATTGTCGACCGCCTGTTCTCGCGCGTCGGCGCCTCCGACGATCTTGCCCGCGGACGCTCGACCTTCATGGTCGAGATGGTCGAGACGGCGGCAATCCTCAATCAGGCGACCGATCGCTCGCTGGTGATCCTCGACGAGATCGGCCGAGGCACTGCGACCTTCGACGGTCTGTCGATTGCCTGGGCAGCCGTCGAGCATCTGCATGAGGCGAACCGCTGCCGCGGATTGTTCGCGACCCACTTCCACGAGCTGACCGTGCTTTCGGAAAAGCTCGGCCGGCTTTCGAATGCGACCATGCGCGTCAAAGAGTGGCACGGCGACGTGATCTTCCTGCACGAGGTCGGGCCGGGTGCCGCCGACCGTTCCTACGGTATTCAGGTCGCCCGTCTTGCCGGTCTGCCGGCTTCGGTCGTGGCTCGGGCCAAGGACGTGCTTGCCAAGCTCGAAGACGCCGATCGCAAGAACCCCGCAAGCCAGCTGATCGACGATCTGCCGTTGTTCCAGGTGGCGATCCGGCGCGAGGAAGCCAAGCCCGCTGGAAACTCCAGGGTTGACGAGGCGCTGAAGGCACTCAACCCCGACGATATGACGCCGCGCGAGGCGCTGGACGCACTCTACGCCCTGAAAAAGGAACTGAGCGCCCGGTGACGGGCATACCGTTTTTCCTGTGCATGCGTCGGTGAAAAAGGCTATACAGCGCCGCGCGCCTTTCGAGGGCGTGGCGATGAGCCTGTATTAATTTTGAAATGCTGCAACGTCCCGGTTCGGCCTTGATCGGATGGGAGCATGCAGGAATGCTCTTCATGCAGCGGACCACGCAACCAGTCGGACAGGACGCCCCTCGGCACTTCATGGGCAGACACGAAACTTCCTTTCCCGAAATTCTCGACGTCGCGGCGCTTCGGGCGAAATGCGACTTCATCGCCTCGGCCCACGCCGAGCAGCGCGAACCGATGCGTCAGGCACTGCTTGCGGCCTTCAAACAGGCAAATGTTGCAGGCCGCGCCAAGGCGCGCGAACTGTTTGCTGGCGATGGCGGCGGTATCCTTTGCGCCGAGCGTATCTCCTGGCTTCAGGACCAGCTGATCACGGTGCTGCATGATTTCGTGCTCAACGAGATTTTCGATGCCGCCAATGCAGCCCCGGCAAGCCGCATCGCTGTCGCTGCCGTTGGCGGTTACGGCCGCGGCACGCTGGCACCCGGCTAGGACATCGACCTGCTCTTCCTGCTGCCGGTGAAGAAGGCCGTCTGGGCCGAGCCCGCCATCGAATTCATGCTCTACATCCTGTGGGATCTGGGCTTCAAGGTCGGCCACGCCACCCGCACGATCGAGGACTGCATCCGGCTCTCGCGTGCCGACATGACGATCCGCACGGCAATCCTCGAGACCCGCTATATCTGTGGTTCCGAAACGCTGGCGGCTGAACTCGAAACGCGCTTCGACCATGAGATCGTGCGCAACACCGGGCCGGACTTCATCGCCGCCAAGCTTGCCGAACGCGACGAGCGCCACCGCAAGGCCGGCGACACGCGCTATCTCGTCGAGCCCAACGTCAAGGAAGGCAAGGGCGGGCTTCGAGACCTGCACACACTGTTCTGGATCGCCAAGTATTTTTACCGGGTCAAGGATTCGGCCGATCTGATCAAGCTCGGCGTCCTCTCCCGCACGGAATACAAGCTGTTCCAGAAGGCGGAGGATTTCCTCTGGGCGGTGCGTTGCCACATGCATTTCTTGACCGGCAAGGCCGAGGAACGGCTGTCCTTCGACATTCAGCGCGAGATCGCCGAGGCGCTCGGCTATCACGACCACCCCGGCCTTTCGGCGGTCGAGCGCTTCATGAAGCACTACTTCCTGGTGGCCAAGGATGTCGGCGATCTCACCCGCATCTTCTGCGCCGCACTCGAAGACCAGCAGGCCAAGGACGCGCCCGGCCTTTCCGGCATCATCGGCCGCTTCACCCATCGCAGCCGCAAGATTGCCGGCACGCTCGACTTCGTCGATGACGGCGGGCGCATAGCACTTTCGAGCCCCGATGTGTTCAAGCGCGATCCGGTCAACCTTTTGCGCTTCTTCCACATCGCCGACATCAACAATCTCGAGTTCCACCCGGCAGCGCTTCGGCAGGTGACGCGCTCGCTCGGCTTGATCAAGCCGCAGCTGCGCGAGAACGAGGAGGCGAACCGGCTGTTCCTGTCGATCCTGACCTCGCGCCGCAAGCCGGAGCTGATCCTTCGCCGCATGAACGAAGCGGGCGTGCTCGGGCGGTTCATTCCGGATTTCGGCAAGATCGTCTCGATGATGCAGTTCAACATGTACCACCACTATACGGTGGACGAGCATCTGCTGCGCGCGGTCGACGTTCTCTCGCGCGTCGAGCGCGGCATCGAGGAGGACGCCCACCCGCTGGTCGCCAAACTGATGCCGGGGATCGAGGACCGCGAGGTGCTCTACGTCGCCGTGCTTCTGCACGATATCGCCAAGGGTCGGCCGGAGGATCATTCGGTCGCCGGTGCCAAGGTGGCGCGCCGGCTCTGCCCGCGCTTTGGCCTGACGCCGAAGCAAACCGAGCTTGTCGCCTGGCTGATCGACGAGCACCTGACAATGTCGATGGTCGCCCAGACCCGCGACCTCAACGATCGCAAGACCATCGTCGACTTTGCCGAGCGGGTGCAGTCGCTCGACCGGTTGAAGATGCTCTTGATCCTCACCGTCTGCGACATCCGCGCCGTCGGCCCGGGCGTCTGGAACGGCTGGAAGGGGCAGCTGCTCCGTACACTCTATTATGAAACCGAACTCCTGCTTTCGGGCGGCTTCTCCGAGCTGTCGCGCAAGGAGCGCGCTGCCCATGCGGCAACGATGCTGAGCGACGCGCTGACCGACTGGCCGGCAAGCGAGCGCGAAGCCTATGTGCGGCTGCATTATCAACCCTATCTGCTGACCGTGGCGCTCGAGGATCAGGTGCGTCACGCCCGCTTCATCCGCGAGGCGGATGCCGCCGGCAAGGCGCTGTCGACCATGGTGCGCACGCACCAGTTCCATGCGATCACCGAAATCACCGTGCTGTCGCCCGACCATCCGCGGCTCTTGACGGTCATCGCCGGCGCCTGTGCTGCGGCGGGCGCCAACATCGTCGACGCGCAGATCTTCACCACTTCGGACGGCCGGGCGCTTGATACGATCCTGGTCAACCGCGAGTTTTCCGTCGACGGCGACGAGACGCGCCGGGCGGCCAGCATCGGCAGGTTGATCGAGGACGCGCTGTCCGGTCGCAAGCGGCTGCCGGAGGTGATCGCCAGCCGCACCAAGGTCAAGAAGCGCAACAAGGCCTTCACTGTTACGCCTGAGGTGACGATCAGCAATACGCTGTCGAACAAGTTCACGGTCATCGAGGTCGAGTGTCTCGACCGTCCCGGCCTGCTGTCGGAGATCACCGCCGTCCTGTCGGACCTTTCGCTCGACATTGCCTCGGCGCACATCACCACCTTCGGCGAGAAGGTCATCGACACCTTCTACATCACCGATCTCGTCGGCCAGAAGGTCACCAGTGAAAACCGCCAGATGAACATCGCCGCCCGCCTCAAGGCCGTCATGGCCGACGAGGCCGACGAGGTTCGAGACCGGATGCCATCCGGCATCATCGCGCCTGCCGTAGGCACGTCCTCCGCTCAAAGAACGACAAAAGCCGAAACATGAGTCTGGTCAAGAAATTTGCAACCGTCGGCGGCGCCACGCTCGGCAGCCGTCTGTTCGGCTTCATCCGCGAAACCTTCATGGCGGCGGCCCTCGGCACCGGCCCGGTCGCCGATGCCTTCAACACCGCCTTCCGCCTGCCCAACACCTTTCGCCGGCTCTTTGCCGAGGGCGCATTCAATTCCGCCTTCGTGCCGCTTTTTGCCAGGGAGATCGAGGCGAACGGCATGGAAGGGGCGCGGCGGTTCTCCGAAGAAGTCTTCGGCGTTCTCTTCACCGTGCTGTTGTTCCTGACGGTGGTGATGGAACTGACGATGCCGTTCATCGTCAGCAACCTGATCGCGCCCGGTTTCGCCAATGATCCGGCGAAGCTCGGCAATACCATCGTCTTCGCGACGATCATGTTTCCCTATCTCGCCTGCATGTCGCTTGCCGCGATGATGGCGGGAATGCTCAATTCGCTGCACCGCTATTTCGCCGCGGCGATCGCTCCGGTGTTCCTCAATATCATCCTCATCGGCATCCTCGGCTATGCCTGGTACATCGGCCAGGATCCGATTGCGGTCGGCTACGGCCTCTCCTGGGGCGTGATGGCGGCCGGTCTCGTGCAATTGGCGATCGTCTGGGTCGCGGTGCGCGACGCCGGCATCAAGATCGGCTTTCGCCGCCCGCGGCTGACGGCCAATGTCAGGCGGCTGCTGGTGCTGGCGTTGCCGGCCGCGATCACCGGCGGCATCACCCAGATCAACCTCCTGATCAACACCAACATCGCCTCGGCGCAGGAAGGTGCTGTGTCGTCGCTCGTCTATGCCGACCGTATCTACCAGCTGCCGCTCGGCGTCGTCGGCATTGCGGTCGCAACCGTGCTTTTGCCGGAACTGGCGCGCGCGCTGCGCTCCGGCAACGTCAACGAGGCCGCGAACCTGCAGAACCGCTCGGTGGAATTCACCCTGTTTCTGACGTTGCCGGCGGCGGCGGCCTTGCTTGTCATGTCGGAGCCGATTGTCCGGCTGCTGTTCGAACGTGGTGAATTCTCCGCGTCGTCGACGGTGGTCGTCGGCCATATCCTGGCGATCTACGGCCTCGGCCTGCCGGCTTTCGTGCTGATCAAGGCGTTCATCCCCGGCTTCTTTGCCCGCGAGGACACGCGCACGCCGATGGTCTTTGCCGGCATTTCGGTTGCGGTGAACGTGTCGCTGGCGCTGACGCTGTTTCCGCGGCTGGGCGCAAGCGGCATCGCGACGGCGGAAATCGTTGCCGGCTGGGTGAATGCCGTGCTGCTGTTCGGCATGCTCGTCTGGCGTGGCCATTGGGGACGCGACATTCCGCTTCTGACCCGCATTCCCCGTCTCGTCATTGCCGCGGCCGGCATGGCGCTCGCCTTGCATTATGCTCTTCAGTGGTTGGCCTACGAAGTGTCGTCGGCAGCGCCGTTGATCGTGCGCGCAACCACGCTCTGCGGTCTGGTGGCCGTCGCCATGGCGATCTATTTCGCGATCGCCTTCGGTATCGGCGGCGCTAATCTCGGCATGATCCGCCGCAACATCAAGCGCAAGGCGAAGGCCAAGGCAGACCCTGCTCCAGCGCCGGACGCAGACGCCTGAACCATCCGGTGATGAAGCGGCGATGCCTATTTTAATCGGCGTCGCCCACTCGGATTCGCACCACTTGATCGCGCCCCGCCCGACGTGCATAAGCCATGCCGTTAGCAACATGGGTGATGAACCCTGGGGCCCTCCACCAGCCTATTGAGGACGACATGAACGAATTCAAGCCGCTCGTATTTTCCGGTGTGCAGCCGACGGGCAACCTCCATCTCGGTAATTATCTCGGCGCGATCCGCAAGTTCGTGGCTCTGCAGGAAAACAACGATTGCATCTATTGCGTCGTCGACCTGCATTCGATCACCGCGCAGCTCGTGCATGAGGACCTGAAGGGGCAGATCCGCTCGATCGCCGCAGCCTTCATCGCGTCCGGCATCGATCCGGAAAAGCATATCGTCTTCAATCAGTCGGCCGTGCCGCAGCATGCGGAACTCGCGTGGATCTTCAACTGCGTCGCCCGTATCGGCTGGATGAACCGGATGACCCAGTTCAAGGACAAGGCCGGCAAGGACCGCGAGAACGCCTCGCTGGGCCTGCTTGCCTATCCGAGCCTGATGGCCGCCGACATTCTCGTCTATCGCGCCACCCATGTTCCTGTCGGCGACGACCAGAAGCAGCATCTCGAATTGACGCGCGACATCGCCCAGAAATTCAATATCGACTTCATGGAGCACATCCGTCGTGGTGGCTACGGCGTCGACATGGTCGTCGGCGAAGAGCCTGTTCATGCCTATTTCCCGCCGGTGGAGCCGCTGATCGGCGGCGCAACGCCGCGTGTCATGTCGCTGCGTGACGGCACCAAGAAGATGTCGAAGTCCGATCCGTCGGATCTTTCGCGCGTCAACCTGATGGATGATGCCGAAACCATCTCCAAGAAGATCCGCAAGGCCAAGACCGACCCGGATGCGCTCCCGAGCGAGCTCGACGGCCTCAAGGGACGCCCCGAGGCGGAAAACCTCGTCGGCATCTATGCGGCCCTTTCCGACAAGACCAAGGAAGAAGTGCTGGGCGAATTCGGTGGCCAGCAGTTCTCGGTGTTCAAGCCGGCCCTGGTCGACCTGGCGGTCGAGGTTCTGTCGCCAATCACTGGCGAGATGCGCCGCCTGATGGGCGACACGGCCCACATCGACGCCATCCTTCGCGATGGTGGCGAGCGTGCCCGGGCGCGGGCGGAAAAGACCATGAGCGAGGTTCGCGAAATCATCGGATTTCTGCAGTAAAAGGCGAAAATGAGGCCTTGCGGCGGCTTATCTGGAGTGTAATGTTCGCCGCATGGTCTCGACCCGACTCTCACGACTTGAAGGTCACCGCCGCAAATTCATGGCGGTGATCGACGATACCCCGGAATGCGGCCGCGCTGTCCACTATGCTGGCATGCGCGCCAAGAATTCCAATGGCGGTCTCGTCCTGCTCTATGTCATCGCCGACGGCGACTTCCAGCAATGGCTGGGGGTCGAGGAAATCATGCGTGCGGAAGCGCGCGACGAGGCGGAAGCGACGCTCGCCAAGGTGGCGCAGTCCGTCCGCGAGCGCATCGGAATAGAACCCGAAATCGTCATCCGCGAAGGGGCAGCAACCGAGCAGATCCATTCGGCCATCGAAGAGGATCGCGACATCGCCATCCTGGTTCTGGCCGCAGGCTCGGCAAAGGAGGGCCCCGGTCCGCTGGTGTCGTCGATCGCCGGCAAGGCGGCCGCCTTCCCGATCCCGGTGACGGTCATCCCGGATCTGCTCACCGACGAGGAAATCGACGCGCTCAGCTGAGCTGCGTCTCTTTGCGCTCTTGCGAGGGCGGAACGAAGATCTTATATTCTTTTGAATTATTCTAAAGAGCCGGTTGAGAGAACCGATCCCGGCGAGACGGAGAGAGACATGTTCATCCAGACCGAAGCCACGCCGAACCCGGCCACGCTCAAGTTCCTGCCGGGCAAGGTCGTTCTGGAAAGCGGCACTGCCGAATTCCGCGACGAGGAAGAAGCACGCGCCGGTTCGCCGCTTGCTGCCCGCCTGTTCTCGATCCCTGGCGTCAGCGGTGTCTACTTCGGCTACGACTTCATCACCGTCAGCAAGGACGGGCAGGAGTGGCAGCACCTGAAGCCCGCCATCCTCGGCTCGATCATGGAGCACTTCATGTCCGGTGCGCCGATCATGGCCGGAGCGGGCCGCGCCGAGCAGCTGGACGAAGAAGACGAATTCTTCGAGCCCGGCGACGAGACCATTGTCGCAACCATCAAGGAACTGCTCGAAACCCGGGTTCGCCCGGCGGTGGCTCAGGACGGTGGCGACATCACCTTCCGCGGCTTCAAGGACGGTACCGTGTTCCTGAACATGAAGGGTGCCTGCTCTGGCTGCCCGTCGTCGACGGCGACCCTGAAGCATGGCGTGCAGAATCTGCTGCGGCATTTCGTTCCCGAGGTGGAAGCGGTCGAAGCCGTCTGATATCGCGATGGCGAACGGCTGCGCCTTTCGAGGCTGCAGCTGATCACTAGTGTGAGTAAGCGTAACCGCGATGCCGATCGGGCTTCGCGGCATGATGCGTCTGGAAATCGCTGCAACTGAAATGATCGTACTTGCCATCGACACATCAGGGTCCGGCTGTTCCGCTGCCATCTATGACAGTGGTTCGTCGGCAGTTCTCGGGCAATCCGGTGCCGACATCGGCCGTGGCCATGCCGAAAGGCTGATGGAGTTCGTCGACGAGGCGCTCGTCGCAGCCGATCGCCCGATCGGCGATATCGACCGCATCGCCGTCACCATCGGCCCGGGATCGTTCACCGGTATCCGTGTCGGGGTCGCGACGGCGCGCGGACTGGCGCTTGCGCTTGGCAAGCCCGCGGTCGGCATTTCCTCCCTTCACGTTATCGCAGAAGAAGCCCGTTCCGCGGCGCCGGGCAAATCGGTGCTGGTCGCGATCGACGCCAAGCGCGACGAGGTCTATGTCCAGGCCTACGATGCCGCAGGCCATGCCGTCACGGAGCCGGAAGCGCTGTCGGTCACGGTTGCCCGCGACCGCTTTGCCGGTTTCGAGGGATGCGTGGCCGGTTCGGGCGCCGAACTGCTCGCCTCTCTGACGCCGGTCAAGACCCCGGATCTCGTCGATATCGCAGTCGTTGCGCGGCTCGGTGTTATTGCTGATCCAGCCTCGGCCAAGCCGAAGCCGCTATATCTTCGTGGGCCCGACGCCAAGCCGCAAGCGGGCTTTGCCGTTGCCCGAGCCTAGACACAGATGAACTTCACCGATTACTTCACGCGCCGTGCCGAATTCGACATCTTCCCGCTGGAAGAGCCGGATCTCATCGCCGCCGCCGGCCTGCATCGCCAGCGCTTCGCGGCGCCTTGGAGCGATGGCGAAATCCACGCCTTGCTGGTCCAGGACACGGTGTTCGGCTTTGTCGCTCGCCAGACCAACGGCTCGCTCCGGCCTGCCTTCGGCGGCTTCGTTCTGTCGCGTGCGGTGGCCGGCGAGGCCGAAATCCTGACCATCGGCGTCGATCCGCGCTATGCCCGTTCCGGCCTCGGCTGGCGGCTGATGCAGGCGGCGATGCGCGAAGCTTCGGTCAAGGGATCGGACACGCTGTTCCTCGAAGTGGACGAGACCAATCAGGCCGCGATCGGGCTTTACCGTAAGCTCGGCTTCCTCAAGGTCGGCGAACGCCGCGCCTATTACCAGGACAAGACAGGACAGCGCACCGCTGCGCTTGTCATGCGGCTCGATCTTCGCTAGTGCGAACCGGATTGGTTCGGCACGCCCCGGATGAACCGGGGCTTCGCGCAACCATGCGGAGTGGCGCGTGAACGGCGCAGGAAATCCTTTTCGATGATCAATTGGCTGCGGATCATTTTGTTCGCGCTGGTGCTGGCGTTGGCCTCGCTCGTGCTGATGCCGATCCAGATCGTCTGCCTTTGGCTCGATCTGAAGCCGCGCCGCCTGTTGCCGCGCTACTGGCACCGCATGGCCTGTTATCTGCTCGGCATCAAGGTGCGCGTCCATGGCATGCCCGAACGCCGCCGGCCGCTGCTTCTGTGCGCCAACCACGCCTCGTGGAAAGATATCCTGGTGTTGTCTTCGGTTGCCGACGTCGTCTTCGTCGCCAAGTCCGAGGTCAAGCAATGGCCGGTCTTCGGCATTCTCGCGCGGTTGCAGGCATCGATCTTCGTCGTGCGCGAGCAAAAGCGGTCGACCGGAAAGCAGGTCAGCGAGATCGGCCAGCGGCTCGCTTGCGGCGAGATCGTCGTGCTTTTCCCGGAAGGCACGACCTCCGACGGCAACCGCCTGCTCGAAATCAAGACGTCGCTGTTCGGCGCAGCCGCTTCTGCTGTGCCGCATTCACCGACCGGCATGGTCCACGTTCAGCCGGTCGCCATATCCTATACGGGCATTCACGGAATGCCGATGGGGCGCTTCAACAGGCCGATCGCCGCCTGGCCCGGTGATACCGGCTTGGTGCCGCATCTGCTCGGTATCCTGCGCGAAGGGGCGATCGAGGTGGATGTCGATTTCGGCGAGGCCGTCGACTACGACCACCACACCAACCGCAAGGAAGTCAGCCGCGTGATCGAGCAGCGCATCCGCTCGATGCTGTCGGACCGCCTGCGCGGACGGGCCTGACGCTGGTGGCCACGTGAATGCCGGCAGGCAAAAATACTTCAATTCTGACCCGCTTTGCACTAAAGAACCGGCATGACCCAGGAAACAGCTCTTCTGACGACGCCCGCAACGGGCGACGAACGCACGCCGGCCCGCAAGGTTTTCGTCAAGACCTACGGCTGTCAGATGAATGTCTACGATTCCGACCGCATGTCGGATGCGTTGACGCGTGACGGCTATGTCTCGACGGATGTGCTTGAGGATGCCGACTTCGTCCTGCTCAACACCTGTCACATCCGCGAGAAGGCGGCAGAGAAGGTCTATTCCGAACTCGGTCGCCTGCGCGATCTGAAGAAGGCGAAGGCGCTCGAGGGCCGGGAGATGGTGATCGGCGTTGCTGGCTGCGTTGCCCAGGCCGAAGGCAACGAGATCCTGCGCCGCGCGCCGGCGGTCGACCTCGTCATCGGGCCGACCACCTATCACCGTCTGCCGGAAGCGCTGAAGCGTGCGCGCAACGGCGAGCGCGTCGTCCAGACCGACTACGCCGTCGAGGACAAGTTCGAGCATCTGCCGGCACCCGACAAGGCCAGGACCCGCGCGCGCGGCGTCACAGCGTTCCTGACGGTGCAGGAAGGCTGCGACAAGTTCTGCACTTTCTGCGTCGTTCCCTATACCCGCGGATCGGAGGTCTCCCGTCCCGTCGCCCAGATCGTCTCGGAAGCGGAAAAGCTGGTCGAAGCCGGTGTGCGCGAGATCACCTTGCTCGGCCAGAACGTCAACGCCTGGCATGGGCTCGGCCCCGACGGCCGCGAATGGGGCCTCGGCGATCTGCTGCAATGTCTTGGCGACATCGAGGGGCTGGCGCGGCTGCGTTACACCACCAGCCACCCCCGCGACATGGACGACAGCCTGATCGAGGCGCATCGATCGATGCCGAAGCTGATGCCCTATCTGCACCTGCCGGTCCAGGCAGGCTCCGACCGCATCCTCAAGGCGATGAACAGGCGGCATACGGCGGCCGAGTATCTGGCGCTGATCGCGCGCATCCGCGCGGTGCAGCCGGACCTCGCCTTGTCGGGTGATTTCATCGTCGGCTTCCCCGGCGAGACCGACGAAGACTTCGAAGCGACCATAAGGCTGGTCGAGGCCGTGGGTTATGCACAGGCATTTTCGTTCAAATATTCGACCCGTCCCGGCACGCCCGGCGCCGACCTCGAGGATCAGGTTCCGGAGGACGTAAAAGCCAAGCGTCTGGAAAGATTGCAGGCTTTGCTGATTTCGCAGCAGCGCGCCTTTGCCGAATCCTGTGTCGGACGCGAAATCGACCTGCTTTTGGAGAAGCCGGGCCGCATGCCCGGGCAACTCGTCGGCCGGTCCCCCTGGCTGCAGCCCGTGAATGTTGATGCAAAAGCATCGCAAATCGGTGACATTATCAAGGTGCGAATCATCAAGGCGGGACCGAACAGTCTGTTTGCCGAGATGATCGGGTAAGGACCAAACACAGGAGCCTGAACCGCTTGAACGGACACGAACTGATCTCTTCATCATCGCGCCAGTCGAAAACAACTGCGACAGACGCCAATCACTTCGTGCTCACATTCGAGAACAACCGGTTCGCCAGCGAACTCTTCGGGCAGTTCGATCAGAATCTGAAGCTCCTCGAGGAGCGCCTCCGGATCGAAGCGCACCCGCGCGGCAATTCCGTTGCGATCTCAGGTGATGTCGTTGCCACCAATCAGGCGCGCCGCGCACTCGATTTTCTCTATGGACGGTTGCAGAGTGGCGGATCGATCGATACGTCGGATGTGGAAGGCGCGATCCGCATGGCGGTCGCTGCCGACGACCAGCTGCAATTGCCGACCATGGAGAAAAAAGCCAAATTGACGATGGCGCAGATTTCAACGCGCAAGAAGACGATCGTCGCCCGCACGCCGACGCAGGATGCCTATATCCGCGCGCTGGAGCGTTCCGAGCTCGTCTTCGGCGTCGGTCCGGCCGGTACCGGCAAGACCTACCTCGCGGTTGCCCATGCGGCGCAGCTTCTTGAGCGTGGTGCCGTCGACCGCATCGTGCTTTCCCGTCCGGCCGTCGAAGCCGGCGAACGCCTCGGCTTTCTGCCGGGCGACATGAAGGAGAAGGTCGACCCCTATCTCAGGCCGCTCTACGATGCGCTCTATGACATGATGCCGGGCGACAAGGTGGAGCGTGCCATCACGGCAGGCGTCATCGAAATCGCACCCCTGGCCTTCATGCGCGGTCGCACGCTTGCCAATGCCGCCGTCATTCTCGACGAGGCCCAGAACACCACATCGATGCAGATGAAGATGTTCCTGACCCGTCTCGGCGAAAACGGCCGGATGATCGTGACCGGTGACCCGAGCCAGGTCGACCTGCCGCGCGGCGTCAAATCGGGTCTGGTCGAGGCCTTGCAGATCCTGCGCGGCGTCGAGGGTGTCTCGGTCGTCCGGTTCAAGGACGTCGACGTCGTGCGCCATCCGATGGTGGCACGCATCGTCCGGGCCTACGAGGCCCAGACCGCCGTGCACGATGAAAGCGAGCAGAGCGACCGCTGATCGGCGGTCGTTGCGATCATGACTGCATTGGATATCCAGATCAGCGTCGAGGAGGGCAATTGGCCCGACGAAGAGACGCTTCTCGCCTTTTCGTCGCCGGTGCTCGAGGCGGCCGCAGCCTTCCTGACTGCGGAAGAGGGCCAGCCGTTCCCGAAGATGCAGCCCGAGCTGTCGCTGGTTTTCACCGACGACGCTTCCATTCGCATGATCAATGCCGAATGGCGCAGCCAGGACAAGCCGACCAACGTGCTTTCCTTCCCGGCGTTTCCGCTGACGCCCGGCAAGATGCCGGGGCCGATGCTCGGCGACATCATCGTTGCGCGCGAAACCCTCGAGCGCGAAGCTGAGGGTCTGGAGAAGACGTTCGATGCGCATCTGACGCATCTTCTCGTGCATGGATTCCTGCATCTTTTCGGTTATGATCATATGGTAGATGATGAAGCCGAAAGAATGGAAAGCCTGGAGACTCGCATTTTGGCGCGTCTTGGCTTATCTGATCCTTACGGGGACCGATCCCCGGATTAACAGTTTGGACCAATGAGCGACTTTAAAACACAGCCCGTCGCAATGGCGACCGAGGAGGCCGATGCCTCCGGAGAGGCGGAGGCGGGCAGTAGTAGCACCGCCACTCGACAAGAGGGCACCAAATCCACATCGTCCTTCTGGAGCCGGGCCGCGCGCATTTTGCGTGGTGCCAATCCTTCGAGCCTCCGCGAGGACCTTGCCGACGCACTGCTGACGGACGCCGACAGCAACACGGCATTTTCGCCCGAAGAGCGGGCGATGCTCAACAACATCCTGCGCTTCCGCGAAGTCCGCGTCGAAGACGTGATGGTCCCGCGCGCCGATATCGAAGCCGTCGACCAGAGCATCACCATTGGCGAATTGATGGTGATCTTCGAGGAATCGGGGCGCTCGCGCATGCCGGTCTACAACGAAGGTCTGGATGATCCGCGCGGCATGATCCACATTCGCGACCTGCTCGCCTATGTGACCAAGCAGGCCCGCAACCGCCGTCGCAACGGCAAGGCTCAGACTACCGCCGCGTCGTCGTCTTCGGCTGAAAAGACACCAAGATCGCCGAAAGCGACCTTCGATCTGTCGCGTGTCGATCTCGGCAAGTCGCTGGAGGAGGTGGGCATAATCCGCCAGCTCCTGTTCGTGCCGCCGTCGATGCTTGCTTCGGACCTGATGCAGCGCATGCAGGCCGCTCGTATCCAGATGGCGCTCGTCATCGACGAATATGGCGGCACCGATGGTCTCGTTTCGCTGGAAGACATCGTCGAGATGGTCGTCGGCGACATCGAGGATGAGCATGACGACGACGAGGTCATGTTCGCCAAGACCTCGGAGGACGTCTTCGTCGCCGATGCCCGCGTCGAGCTGGAGGAGATCGCCGAAGCGATCGGTTCCGATTTCGACGTTCGCGAACAGCTTGAGGATGTCGATACGCTCGGTGGCCTGATCTTCGCGTCGCTGGGGCGGATTCCGGTGCGGGGCGAGGTGGTGCAGGCACTGCCAGGCTTTGAGTTCCAAATCCTCGACGCCGATCCTCGCCGCGTCAAGCGGGTGCGGATCATGCGCAAGCGTCCGCCGGCCCGTCGTCGCATCGTGCGATCCGAAGGCGAGTTGGCACAGGAACAGGCGCCCGCCAATCGCGGCAACGGTACCGAGCCGCAACAGGCCGCCGCCGGAGAGCAATAGGCTTTTCCCCACATTGTTTTCTCAGCGAAGCTCGGTCTCGACCTTCGCTGAGAACGGCCACCGATCCTCGATCGGTGGCGTCCCTTTTGCGCGTCAAATTCGACGCGTGGTGCTGCAAAGGGGACAAGCAGCCACTTTTTTGGAACACTGCCGGCAACTGATTCGGTTGTTCTTCCCGCGCAGCGTCGTGTTTCGCGGCCTGCGCCAACAGGAGGCTGCATGGAAAGACTGGCTGGCAGGATCATGCTTCTGTCGGGCGCCCCCCGGCTATTGCTCGCGTTTGCCGCGGGCCTCCTGGCTGTTCTGACACAGCCGCCGTTCGGCATCTTTGCGGCTGCCTTCCTCTCCTTTCCTGTTCTCGTTTGGCTGCTCGACGGCGCGACCGGCCATCCGGACGGCGGCGTAATCCGGCGGCTCTGGCCGGCAGTCTGCATCGGCTGGGCGTTCGGTTTCGGCTATTTCCTCGGCGGGCTCTGGTGGCTTGGTAACGCACTGTTGGTGGAGGCGGACAGCTTCGCCTGGGCATTGCCGCTGGCAGTCGTAGGGCTTCCGGCGTGCCTTGCCCTGTTCTACGCGCTCGCGGCCCTGATTGCCCGCATCCTCTGGTCGGATGGCGTGGGCCGGATCGCAGCACTGGCGCTGGGTTTTGGCTTGGCTGAATGGTTGCGCTCGTTCATCTTTACCGGCTTTCCCTGGAATGCGATCGGCTATGCGGCGATGCCGATGCCGTTGATGATGCAGTCGGCAAGTGTCCTGAACCTCGCAACCATCAACATGCTGGCGGTTTTCGTCTTTGCGGCGCCGGCCCTTATCGCGACCGGCAAGGGCAGCCGTATTGGTCTCAGCCTTGCTGTGGCGCTTTTCGCGGCCCATACCGGCTTCGGCTTTTATCGGCTTGCGCTGACGGCGCCCGGCGGACCGGATCAGCCGCTTGCCGTTCGCCTCGTTCAGCCGGTGATCGATCAGGCAAAGAAACTCGATGATAGCGAGCGCGGCGCCATCTTCGAGGAGCATTTGGCTTTGACCACGGCACCAGCCGAAGGTGAAACCAAGAAGCCCGATATCGTCGTCTGGCCGGAAACCTCGATCCCGTTCATCCTCACCGACAGTCCCGATGCGCTTGCGCGCATTGCCGAAGTGCTCGATGACGGGCAGATCCTCATTGCCGGCGCGGTGCGAGCGGAAGATGCCGGCGCCGGCCTGCCGCCGCGCTATTACAACTCGATCTACGTCATCGACGAACGCGGGCAGATCATGAGTGCTGCCGACAAGGTGCACCTCGTTCCCTTTGGTGAATATCTGCCGTTCGAGGACATGCTCTCGTCCTGGGGCCTAAGCTCGGTCGCGGCCGCCCTGCCGGGTGGTTTCTCGGCCGCCAAGACCCGGTCGCTACTGACCTTGCCCGGCGGGCGCACGTTCTACCCGCTCATCTGTTATGAGGCGATTTTCCCCGACGAGATCGGCACTGATGCGCGCGGCGCCGACGCGCTGCTCAACATCACCAATGATGCCTGGTTCGGCGACACGCCGGGCCCCCGTCAGCACTTCCATCAGGCGCAGTTGCGTGCAGTGGAAACGGGATTACCCCTTATCCGTGCAGCCAATAATGGTATATCAGCGATTGTTGATGCACGTGGGGTTTTAGTGGTAGGATTGGCCTACAATTATAGGGGAGTGATCGACACAATTCTGCCGGGAAGGCTTCCTACGCCCACGAATGAGGTCATTCGTAGCCGCATTTTCGGGTTGTGCGCAATCTTCCTCCTGCTGGTTGCAGCCTTCTCGCGTGTTAGTTTTAATATTAGGAAGAATTGACCTAAAACCCCTAAAATTGCATAGTGGACCGGACCATCGGTTTCTGCTGTGGCGACTCGTTTGTCTTCACCGTTGCGGTTGCAGCGGTGTGCGGTGTCCCCACGCCAGTCCGTGGATGATCGAAACAGCGTGTTTAGGAACGCAGATATGATGGAAAATAAAAAGAAGCCGAACCCGATCGACATTCACGTCGGTAGCCGGATTCGCCTTCGCCGCACGATGCTTGGCATGAGCCAGGAAAAACTGGGCGAAAGCCTGGGGATCACCTTTCAGCAGATCCAGA